>JACKQG010001097.1_pt1 | contig 38173 bp, 38 predicted proteins | sample 8237621 | NCBI WGS metagenome assembly JACKQG01 (sample SAMN15677084, study PRJNA649215) | marine metagenome | biome: marine; feature: Black Sea; material: saline water; isolation source: suspended particulate matter (SPM) from the Black Sea western gyre | collected 2013-06-09/2013-06-10 | depth... | reverse complement strand
CCGGTGCCCAGCTGCCGGTTGAACGCCGCGCCTTATTGTCCCGGGCGGGTGCCGGGGACGTTAACGCCGAATACAAGCTTGCTGAAGCCTATCGATTGGGCGAGGGGTTCGAGAAAGATATTCCCCAGGCATTCAAATGGTACGCCAGAGCCGCCGAAAAGGGCCACAGCGGGGCCCAGTATAAACTGGGATTGATTTACCAGACCGGCGAGGGTATCAAACAGAATATGGGGCGGGCTGCCGAATGGTACCGATTGGCGGCAAATCTTGGGCGCTTACCGGAAGCCCAGTTTGCCATGGGGCAGTTGTCTTTTTTGGGCAAAGGTGTCCCCCAGGACTATGCCGAAGCTTTCAGCTGGTATGAAAAAGCGGCCCGTCAGGGCCACCACGTCGCCCAACATGTTCTTGGTGCTATGTATGAAGAAGGATGGGCCGTCGAGCGGGATTATATCGAAGCCTATAAATGGTACACCTTGGCGATACCGGGACGTGAACAGGCTATGGCTGTTAACCGCATTTATGATCCGGTGCGGGCGCGCAAGTACCTGATTGAAAAAATGAACAAGTTTCAAATCGGCAGGGGCCAGCAATATGCAAGGGAATGGCGCAAAAATCCCCGATAAGATTCCCATTAACATTGAAAAAGTTATCAACTCTCCCCACAATGAATAAAGACATGGAAGCGCATTAAGCATCGCCCTCCATGACTTTCAAAAATCAATACCAACCCGAGGGAAGCTTCATGAAAAAATCGATCAAATTTTTAACAGCTTTATCCGTCGCCGGTCTGCTATCGGCCTGTGCAGCTTTCGATTATGACCTGGCTATGGTTGAAAGCCAGGCAACATCAGGGGATGCCTTCAAGGATGCCCTGCACAAGGAATACCTGATGCTTGCCCGTGAAGAGGACAAGGAAGATGACTGGGAAGATGCCGGCTTCTTTGCTGACCGGGCTAGCCAGGCTGCTGGCGGGGCCGATTTTCCTCCGCAGATGATTTCAGAAAGGCAAATCCCGGCCGCCAATATCAAGGAAATGAGTTTCGCCCGTTCCAGCGTTATTAATGCCCTTGCAACGGAAAAAAATGGCCCCAACGCGGGCCATGTGGCGCGGGCCCAGGCCAAGTTTGATTGCTGGTTGCAGGAGCAGGAAGAAAACACCCAGCCCGAAGATATTGCAAAATGCCGTTCGGATTTTGAAGAAGCGATGGGCTCAATTATGGTCAAGGCAATGCCCGCCCCGGCTCCGGCTCCAGCCCCAGCCCCAGCCCCGAAAGTCATGAAGCCTGAGACGGTCACCTATGTGGTCTATTTTGATCATGACAGCTCAGTCCTTGATGATATGGCGATGGTTTCAATCAGCAAGGCCATTGATGTGGCCAAAAGCACGAAGCCAAAACTTGTGCAGGTTGGTGGTCATGCCGATACGACCGGTGATCAGGTTTATAACAATGCCCTGTCCGACCGTCGCGCCAAGGCCGTCGCCAAGGTTCTTAAAGATGGTGGCCTGACGGACAAGAAACTGGTCAAAATGTCGATGTTCGGTGAAGATTTCACAGCCGTCAAAACTGGTGATAATGTCAATAATCGTGGCAATCGCCGGGTAGAGATAAAATTGAAGTACTAATCGTTCAGACGATTGTAAAAAAGACGGCGGTCCCAAATCGGGGCCGTCGTTTTTTATTGCGGCAGGCGCAACCTGACGATGCCCTTGAAGTCCTTTGGATCGACGGCTTCCCCCTTGCGCACGATCTCGATGCGCCCGGCTTTGGCCAGATGCACGGATTGTTGCTTGACCGCCTGCAAATAGCGCCGCCACAGGTTGGGCCCGTCTTTCGGTTTTGCCCGTTCTTTGGCGATGCTGCGGGCGACATCCTGAAACGTCGGATTGGCACCACCGGCAAGGGCATCCAGAATGGCGGTGACGACAGGATCGTCGGCCTTGACCTCTTCGGTCTCTTCAATTTCTTCGCGAAGATCATTCATGGGCGGATGTTTAGCCCAAGAGTCCGCTCGAGGCAATGCCGTCGAAGATAAATTGCACCGCCAGGGCGGCAAGAAGCACCCCGACGACACGGGTGATGACGTTTAGGCCGGTGACGCCGAGAAGTTTCTGGATGCGCCCGGCCATCAACAACATGGCAAGGGTGACGATTAGAACGGCGATGATCGCCCCGACGACAATGATTTCCCGGTGCCAGTCACCAGCGACCTGGGCCATCAACAGAATGACCGCCCCCATGGTTCCCGGTCCGGCAATCAGTGGTGTTGCCAGCGGGAAAACGGAAATGTCGTTCTTGTGCCCGGCTTCTTCGGTTTCGTCATCGGTGGTTGATGTGCCGCCCGATGTTCTTGCAAACACCATGTCGATGGAAATCAGCAACAGCAGGATACCGCCTGCGGTTCGCAGGGCGGGCAAACCGATGCCAAGGCTGCTCAGGACGGCATTGCCGAAAATGGCGAAGACAAGAAGAATCGCGGCGGCGATCAGGGTCCCTTTAATCGCCATAACCCGGCGCTGTCTGGGGGTCGTCCCCGGCGTCAGGGCTGCAAACAGTGCGGCTACGTCAACCGGGCTGATGGTCGCAAATAAAGTGGTAAAGGCAAGCAGCGCCGTTTCCAGGTTCAACCGATGCGTCCTTCCATTGCCGCCTCATACATCTTCTTCATATCTGCCGGGCCGACCTTGATCGGGTTGCCACTGGCTGTTGGATCAAGGGCTGCCATTTCCGCCAATTCATCAAGGCGGCTTTCCTCGACACCAATTTCTCGCGCCGTGTGGGGAATATCCAGTGACTTTCTGAATTCCAGTGTCCATTCCATAACCCCATCGAAGGATGAATTTTTCAAACCCAGATAACGGGCCAGACGCTTCATGCGCTTTGATATGGCGTCGCGGTTGAAATCCATGACATAGGGCATGAAGACGGCGTTGGCCAATCCATGGTGGGTGTCGTAGACGGCCCCGACCGGGTGGGCCAGGGAATGAATGGCGCCCAGACCCTTCTGGAAGGCTGTTGCGCCCATGGAAGCCGCACACAACATGTTGGCGCGGGCGATCAGGTTTGATCCATCCTCGACCGCGACAGGCAGCCAGTCCTTGACCAGCCGCATACCTTCGACGGCAACACCTTCGGCCATGGGGTGATAGCCCGGCGCACAGAGGGCTTCAAAGCAGTGGATAAAGGCGTCCATGCCGGTCGCCGCGGTGATGTGGGGCGGCAGTCCTACCGTCAGGGCCGGGTCGGAAATAACGATACCCGGCATCATCATGGGGTGGAAGATCACCTTCTTGGTATGGGTTTCCTCATTGGTGATAACGCCAGCCCGACCGACTTCCGAACCGGTGCCCGATGTGGTCGGCACGGCAACGATAGGGGCGATGCTGGTCTCGTCGGCGCGGGTCCAGTTGTCGCCAATATCCTCAAAATCCCACATGGGGCGTGTTTGTCCGGCCATGAAGGCGACGACCTTGGCGGCGTCCAGGGCACTGCCGCCACCAAAGGCGATAACGCCGTCATGGTCGCCGTCACGAAAGGCCTTGATGCCATCTTCAACGTTCTGGCTGACCGGGTTCGGCTGAACGTTGCTGAACAGGCCGGTTGGCATTGCGGCGGTTTCGTTGGCCTTGATCGCCTCTGCGACCATGGGCAGGGCGGCAAGGCCGGGGTCGGTGATCAGCAAGGGCCGTTTCATACCAAGCGCCTTGCAGGCATCGGCCAATTCGGCAATACGGCCAACGCCGAAGCGCACGGCGGTCGGGAAGTTCCAGTTGCCCGTTAAGGCAGAGGCATCATTTGTCATTTAAGGTATCCTAAAGAGCAGTTTTCAAATGGAAAGATTTGGGTCGGGTCAGATGATCGTATCCAAGAGCCGAAAGGGTGCAGCCGCGACCGGAATTCTTGACCCCGGTCCAGGCCAGTGCCGGGTCCAGATAATCACAGCGGTTCATAAACCAGGTGCCGGTGTTGACCTGATCGCCAATCGCCGCTGCTGCCCGGGCATCACTCGTGAAGACGCAAGCCGTTAGACCATAAGGACTGTCGTTCATAAGGTCGATGGCTTGTTCGTCGGAAGAGACCTTCATAATGCCGACCACCGGGCCGAAACTTTCTTCCATCATCACCTCCATGGAATGATCGACATCGACCAATACCTGTGGGGCGAGATAGGGGCTTTCCTCGGCGTTGGCGGGAAATAATGCCGGATCGATCAGGGCCTTGGCGCCAGCAGCAACGGCGTCCCTGATCTGGCCGCGCACATATTCGGCGGCGCCGGTGCGGACCATGGGACCGATGGTGGTTTCAGGATCAAGCGGGTTGCCCAATTTGTACGCCTTGACCAACGCGACCGCGCCTTCGACGAAGGCGTCATAAACATCCTCGTGAACATAGATGCGCTCAATACCGCAACATGACTGGCCGGAATTAAAAAAAGCCCCATCAACAAGGGTTTCGATGGCGTGACCCAGGTCGGCGTCGGGGCGAACGTAGCCCGGATCTTTGCCTCCCAATTCAAGACCAACACCGATAAAGCGGCCGGCGGCGGCTTCCTCGACCATCTGGCCACCGGGAACGGAACCTGTAAAGGCGACGAAATTAACTTCATCGGCCTTGATGACGACTTCTGTGTCGGCATGGTTCAGGTGCAGGTACTGGAATATCCCGCTGGGCAAGCCTGCGGCCTTGAAAGCGGCGGCGATGCGTTCGGCGCACAGCGGCGTTTGGGCGGAATGTTTCAAGATCACGGCGTTGCCAGCCATGATCGCCGGCATGAAGGCATTGACTGCTGTCAGGTAAGGGAAGTTCCACGGTGCGATGACGAAGACGACGCCTAAGGGCTGGCGGCGGATGTAACGGGTAAAGCCCTGTTTTTCTTCGACAGGGATATCGGCAAGTGCGTCCGCAGCAATGGCGATCATATGGCGGGCCCGTTCCTCAAAACCGCCGACTTCACCTGCGGCAAAAGCAATGGGACGGCCCATCTGCCAGCAAATTTCCTCGGCGATGCCTTCTTTTTCAGCGACGAAGGCATCGACGGCCTTCTCGCAAATTTTAGCGCGCTCACCCACCGGTGTTTTTGCCCACTCGATCTGGGCGTTTTTGGCAGCCCTTAGGGCGTCTGTGATCATTTTGTCATCAGCGTAGTCGCGCTCCACATAAAGTGAGCCGTCTACAGGGGTGATGGTGCGTAATGTTGATGCCATTGTCCGGATTCCATTTTTGCTTAAATAATTTCGAAGTAGCGATCCATTTCCCAATCGGTGATGTGCTTGCGGAACTCACGTTCCTCCCATTCACGGGTGGCGGCAAAATGGTCAACGAAGGCATCACCAAACAACTGGCGGGCCGGTTTGGAGGCTTTCAGGCGTCCTGCCGCTTCATAAAGGGTCGTCGGAAGCCGTAGTTTTTGCGGGAAGGTTTGCTCGTAAGCATTGCCAACGACCGGTTTGCCGGGCTCAACCTTGTTTTCAATGCCCCACAGTCCGGCGCCAATGGACGCCGCCAATGCCAGGTAAGGATTGATATCGGCCGCGGCGAGGCGGTATTCGACCCGTTGCGACTTGGCGCTGCCCGGTATAACACGCAGGGCGCAGGTACGGTTGTCGATACCCCAGCTTGCTTCCGTCGGAGCCCAGAATCCGGGGATCAGACGGGTATAGGAATTCACTGTCGGGGCAATCATTGCCAACAGTTCCGGCGTCAGTTGTTGCTGGCCACCGACGAAATAGCGCATCCTGTCACTCATGTTGTCGGGTTTTTTGGCGTCATAAAATACAGACTTGCCCTTCTTGTCCTGCAGGGACATATGGATATGGCCGCTTTGGCCGGGCCAGTCGGATGACCACTTGGCCATAAAGGTCGCCATCAGGTCGACCTTCTGACACAAAACCTTTGTCATTGTTTTAAACAGCGCCGCCTTGTCGGCCGATGCGATACCTTCGGACACACCAATGGCGGCCTCCATGCAACCGGCCCCGGTTTCTTCGTGTAGGCCTTCGATTTCAAAATCCATAATTTTGGCGGTCTCGAGAATGTCGGTGTAAAGGTCCGATTGAACGGAATTGCGGATCATCGAGTAACCGAAGAAGCCTTCAGTTAACGGTTTCATATCGCGATAATTTTTTTCGCGCACAGAATGAGGTGTTTCTTCAAAAACAAAGAACTCAAACTCCATTCCGGAAAAGACCTTAAAGCCCATCTTGTCGGCTTTTTTGAGAACCCTGCGCAAGATGCCACGAGGGCAAATTTCCTCGGCCCGGTCAGAAAATTCGCCAATAAACAGTAACATGCCGTCTTCCCAGGGTATTTCGCGACAGCTCTCGGGAACGATACGGGCCGGGGCGTCGGGGTATCCCGTATGCCAACCCGTATAGGTGACGTTGTCGTATAGTTGGTCCTTTGAATCCCAGCCCAGAACCACGTCGCAAAAACCGAAACCACCATCAAGGGCGGAAAAGAATTTAGCCTTCGACATGTACTTGCCGCGCATGATGCCGTCGGCATCAAAGACCCCAACTTTAACATAATCAAGTTTACGTTCATTGACGATTTTTCGGGCGTCGGCGGCGGTTTTGACTTTTCTCGGGTCCATGACGGAATTCCTTAAAAGTTTTATTTAGAAGGTATTTCCCCGGAGGAACTTTTCCCCCGGGGAAAGTCTATAGCCAAGTTTCTTATTTTTAAATCATCAGTAACGATACGGACGACCGGCGGCGGCCATCGTTGCGTTGTATTCCTTGAAGATGTTGACCACCTTTTCGGCAACCGGGCCAGAGGCGGCAATCTCATCCCAGAATTTGAGGGCTTCGGCTTCCACCGTTGCCCATTCTTCATCGGGGATAGAGGTCAGCTTCAATTTGGTGCCTCTGACGCGCAGTTCCGCCTCGCCGCCCCAGTACCAGTGCTGGCGATAGTAGTGCGAACTGTCAAAGGCGAGCTGGACCATGGTCTTCAAGTGGTCAGGCAAGTCGTTCCAGCGACCCTGATTGGCGAAGAAAGAACCACACCATGCTCCAGAGATGTTGTTGGTCAGGAAGTAGTCGGTGACGTCAGCCCAGCCAACGGTGTAATCCTCGGTGATGCCCGACCAGGCAATACCATCAAGCTCACCGGTTTGCACGGCGACTTCAATGTCTTCCCAGGGAAGGGTTACAGGAACCACACCAAAGCGCGACAGGAACTTACCGGCAGTCGGGAAGGTGAACACCCGCTTGCCTTTAAGATCGTCGAGACTGCGGATAGGGGTCTTGGTGTTGAAGTGGCAAGGATCCCACGAGCCGGCGCTAATATGCTTGACGCCGACCTTGCTGTACTCATCGTCCCAAATTTTGTTCAGGCCGTACTGGTGGAAAAGTACCGGCACGTCGAGCGAATAGCGGGTCGCAAACGGGAAGTAGCCGCCGAACTGGGTTACGGCAGTCGGCGAAGCCATGGAATCATCATCGCTTTGCACCGCGTCAATAGTGCCGTTTTGCATTGCCCGGAAAAGTTCACCGGTGGGAACCAACTGATCACCATGATAAAGCTCAATGACCATTTCGCCATTGGCCGCCTTGTTGAAGGCGTCAATGGCAGGTTTGATCACATGTTCGGCAAGTGCAGGACCGGCATAGGTCTGCAAGCGCCATTTAATTGTTGAGGCAGCGTGAACATTGGGTGCGCTGAGTGTTGTCGCGGCTACTGCGCCGACTGACGCTGCCCCCGCCTTTTTTAGAAACTCTCTTCTTTTCGTCATTTTTAGTCTCCCTTGGTTAGTACTGTTGACGGTGATTCACATTAACTTGATGCCGGTTCCGGGGTAACATAACAATCTGGAACAAACAGCGGCGGCCCACCTGTGAATCTTTTTTGTATCTGCCGCCTTCTTCACTTTCTTTGATTTGCCTGCATTCATACATTATTTCCCGTAAATTTGATTGGGCAGCCACATGGCGATTTCGGGATAAATCATAACCAGAATCAAGCCCAATACCATGACAGCCACGAACGGGATAATTGACCTGTAAATGTCTGAAAGAGTTACTTCCGGGGGTGCCATTGCCCGCATCAAAAACAGGTTATAACCAAACGGCGGGGTCATATAGGCGATTTGACAGGTAATGGTGTAGAGCACGCCGTACCAGACAAGATCAAAGCCCAGCATACCCACCAGCGGCACATAAAGCGGTGCAACAATAACCAGCATGGCCGTGTCATCCAGAAACATACCCATGATCAGGTACGAAAGCTGCATCATGATAAGCACTTCCCATGGGCCGAGCCCCATTTTTCCGATGAAGAAGCTCTCGATAGCCTTGACCGCGCCTAGACCGTCGAATACAGCACCAAAACAAAGGGCGGCAAGGATGATCCACATGAACATGCAACTGATGCCCAGGGTCTTGCGGATGGTGTCCTCCATCACCTTACGATTAAGCCTCCCCTTTAGCAGGGCCGCGATGGTGGCTGCCGTTGCCCCGACGGCGGAACTTTCGACCAGGCTGGTAACGCCCATCAGGAACAGTCCGGTCATGGAAAAGAAGATCGCCAGCGGAATAATGCCGGCCTTGAGCAGGCGAAATTTTTCCAACCAGCTAACCTGACGCTCTTCCATGGGCAGAGCGGGGCCAAGCTCTGGCTGGATTTTACAGCGTACGATGATGTAAATGATGAACAGGCTGGCCATCATCAGGCCGGGGAACACACCGGCCATCCAAAGCTGGCTGATCGGCTGGCGGGCGATCATGCCGTAAAGCACAAGGACGACGCTTGGCGGCACCAGAATGCCAAGCGAGCTGCCGGCCTGGATAACGCCGGTCACCATGACCTTGTCGTAACCGCGCTTTAAAAGTTCGGGCAGGGCGATGGTCGCACCAATGGCCATGCCGGCGACGCTAAGGCCATTCATGGCTGAAATTACCACCATCAGGATGATGGTGCCGATGGCCAGGCCACCATTGAGCGGCCCCATCCAGACATGGAACATTTTATAAAGGTCGTCGGCAATTTTCGATTCCGACAGGATATATCCCATATAGATAAACAGCGGCAGGGTCAGCAGCGGATACCATTTCATCAACTTCATGGCGGAACTGAAGGCCAGTTGCGATCCACCGGTGCCCCACAACAACAAGGCCGCGACGACGGCGACAAAACCGATGGCCCCGAACACACGTTGTCCGGTCAGCAGCATCAGCATCATCGAGGAGAACATCAGAAGGGCGATTAGTTCGTAGCTCATACGGACGCCCCATTGGCATCCGCCGGGCTGGCGTCAAACACATCAAGCCCCCTGGCCCGTGCCCAGTCCCTGAAGAAGGTGGCGATCGCCTGTAGCACCATCAGCAGGATGCCGAAGCTCATGACAACCTTGATCGGCCCCATGTAAGGGGCCCACGACGAATAGCTTTTTTCGCCATAGAGCAGCGCGTACTGGGTGCTCGACAAGCCGCCGTACAGCAGCATGACAAGATATACAATCAGGCAAATAGACGTTAAGGAATCGGTGAAGCCCTTTTTCTTTGATGACAGGGGTGTATAGAGAAGATCCATGCGCACATGGTCGCCTAACTGCATGGAATAGCCCCCGCCGAGCATATAATAGGCCGCCATCAGGAACTGGGCCGTTTCCAGCGTCCACAGAACGGGAAGAAAGAACGTCTTCATGATCGACGAATACAGCAGCACCCCCAGCATGGCGAAGATCAGATACATGGCGAACCGTCCGACCCGATAGGTCACGGCTTCCACATATCGAACATATAAAACGACTGCGTTTGGCATTTTTCAGATATTGCCCTTGTTAAGTTTTTCCAGCGCTCGCTTAAGGGTGTCAGTCAATCGGTCTGCCCACATCGATTGTTGCTTCGGCGTTTCGATCAGGTCTTGCCTTATTTCAAACTGCGTGTGTGGCAGGTGCCGCTGCTCGCCATGAACCGGCAGGGTATAATCGGTTTCATCGCTTAAATAATATGGCTCGTTGTCGCCAAGATTTAAATCACCGTCCGCACCTAACAAATCCAGAACAATATGAGAAAGCCGTGGATCACGATTATAGACGACGGCAAAATCCCACGGCCTTTGGAACCCCTTGAACAGTGGCGTAAAGCTGTGAACCGAAACCAGAATGGTGTCCCGGTTTTGCGCAGCCCTGTCGTCCAGGATTTGGCTTATGGCATTGTGATAGGGGGTGAAAATTTCATCAACTCTCACCTGACGCTCTGCCTCGCCTAAGTCATTATTGCCGGGGACCAGTGTGTCCTCGCTGATCGACGGGATGGAATTGAAAACTTCCAGGCACCGGTTACAGTCAATAACCAGGCGGGAATAGTTCTGAAAGGCTGCCGTCGCGTTAAAGTTTTCCGAAAGCCGTTCTGTGACCGCAGCAGCGCCAATATCCCAGGCGATGTGACGGGAAAGCTCCGTTTCTGAAAGCCCGAGTGAGCCAAGGGATTGTGGGATGCGCCTGCTTGCGTGATCGCAGATAAAAACAAATGGGGATGATCCATCAGGGCGAACAATTCTAAATGGCGAGGGTTCAGATTCCGCAAGCAGCGGTCCCCCGGACAGGGAAGCTCTTTCGGCCACATTTCCCGCATTAACCGGAACCACTTTTGAGTCCCTTTCCATCCCCGTTTCTTAGTTGGCAGATATTGTAATTACAGTTACAAAATTTGCAAATGAATTAGTTTTGGAATATTTATTACTAATGCCACAAGCCATCAAAAACAGACCCAGGCTATCGATTGCAGAGGATATCAATCGCAATATCGATTACCTGACCAGAACGGAACGCCAGTGCGCGCGGGTTTTGCTTTCCAATTACCCCTTTATCGGGCTGGAAAAAGTCGCCTCGTTCGCCAAGCGGGCCGAAGTCAGCGCGCCGACCATCCTCCGGCTCGTTGGAAAGTTGGGATTTTCAGGTTATCCGGAATTTCAACAACGGCTGCGAGAGGAACTGGAAGAGCGTCTGCAAACGCCACTGACCAAACACGAAGAGCCACAGTCAGCCCTGGAAGATGATGATTTCCTGGCAAAATATTCAAATTCCGTTGAGCGCAATTTGTCGCGCACGTTGAAGGCCTTGCCGCGCGCTGAATTCGAAGCGGTTCTCAAATTACTTTCCGATGTAAAGCGCCCGGTTCATCTTGCTGGCGGTAAATTGACCAGCACCATTGCCGATTATTTTTACCGTCATCTGATCATGGTCAGGCCAAATGTCAGGCGGATTGAAAACGATTCTTATGCGTGGTCGGAACATCTGATCGACATGGACCGCCGTGATGTTGTCATTATTTTTGATGTCCGCCGTTACCAGCCCGAACTTTTGGAACTGGCGCGTTTGTCGTCACAATGCGGGGCCAGGGTTGTTTTGTTTACGGATCAATGGTTGTCCCCGGTATCCGGCATCGCCAATCACGTGATTCCGGTTCGAATTGATGTTCCTTCAAGTTGGGATTCTGCTGTTTCGACCCTGATGGTTGTCGAGGCGATGATCGCTGCATTGTCAAATAGGGATTGGTCACGGGTTGAGGCCCGGGTCAAGGCGCGCGAAAAACTGGCCGAAAAATCACGCCTCGAAAATTAATCAACCGTGTCTGGTTGACGCGGCGCTTCTACCTGCACGATCTCGCCGTTAAGTTCACACGACGCCTCAGCCAGCTTAAGGAACGCTTCGGTAACATCCTCCGGCGGCTTGACAGTTTCGGGGTCTTCACCGGGATAGGCGACGGGCCGCATGGTCGTGCGGGTCGGCCCCGGATTGATAATATTGGCCTTGACCTTTGTCTTCTCATTTTCCGAGGCGTAGGTCTTGACCATGGTTTCAAGCCCCGCCTTGGAAACACTGTAGGCACCCCAATAGGGCCAGACACCCTGGGTTACGGTCGAAGAGACAAAGATCGCCCGGCCGGCGTCAGACATTCTCAGTAGAGGATCGAAGCTTCTGAGCAGCCTGAAATTGGCGGTCAGGTTCAGCGTCATCACCCGGTCCCAGTCCTTCGGCTTGACTTGCGCCATGGGGGTTAGCGGGGTCAAAAGGGCGGCATTTCCAACCAGAACGTCGAGACGCTTGAAGCGGTCGAAGACGGCTGCACCCATGTGGTCGATGGCGTCGAAATCGCCCAGGTCCATGGGGACCAGGGTGGCGTTCTGGCCACTGATGTCGAGGATTTCGTCATCCAGTTCCTCAAGCGCGCCTTGTGTGCGGGCAGTCAGGATCAGGTGTGCGCCTTCTTTGGCGAAAGCCTTTGCGACGGCTCGTCCGATGCCGCGCGAGGCGCCGGTGACCAGCGCGATACGTCCTTGTAATCGTCCTTCGGCCATCCTGTTATTCCTGCGTAGTCAGCAGGGAAAGCTGTTTGGGTGCCTCGCCGGAATCCTTATCGACAAGGCGGATCGGATAGTTGCCGCTGAAACAGGCGTCGCAGAATTGCGGATTTTCCGTATTGCGGTCCTCGTCGCGGACGGCCCGGTACAGGCCATCGAAGGAAACAAAGGTCAAGCTATCAACGCCGATGATCTTGCGCATGGCTTCAAGTTCATGTTGGGACGCCATCAGTTCTTCCTGGTCCGGTGTGTCAATGCCATAGAAACAGGAATGAGTGATTGGCGGGCTGGAAACACACATGTGGACTTCTTTGGCCCCGGCCTGGCGGACCATGTCGACGATCTTCACCGATGTGGTGCCGCGGACGATGGAATCATCAATCAGAATCACTCGCTTGTCCTTCAGGTACTGGCCGTTGGCGTTGTGCTTAAGCTTGACACCCAGATTGCGGATTTGCTGTGTCGGTTCAATAAAGGTACGCCCGACATAGTGATTGCGGATAATTCCAAGCTCAAAGGGAATGCCCGATTGTTCGGCGTAGCCAATGGCGGCGGGAACGCCCGAGTCCGGCACCGGTACGACCACATCTGCTTCGATACCGCATTCGCGGGCCAGTTCGGCGCCAATGTTCTTGCGGATCTGATAGACATTGCGACCCTCGACGTTGCTGTCGGGCCGGGCGAAGTAAATGTATTCGAAGATGCAGAATTTACTGTCCGTCGGAACGAACGGCTTAAAGCTGTGCAAGCCGGTCTTGTCGATGACGACCAACTCGCCGGGCTCCACATCACGGACATACTCGGCGCCAATGATATCCAGTGCGCAGGTCTCCGATGATAAAATCCACGAATCACCAATTTTGCCAAGGACCAGTGGCCGCACACCCCTGGGGTCGCGCACCCCGATCAGTTTTTCGCGGGTTATGGCGACCAGTGAATAAGCCCCTTCGACTTGCCTGAGCGCATCGGTCACCCGTTCGACCACGTTGGTTCCCCGCGAGACGGCGATCAGATGAATAAAGGTTTCGGTGTCGCTGGTTGACTGAAAGATGCAGCCACGTTCAACCAGTGCCGTGCGCAGCCCGTAAGCGTTGGTCAGGTTGCCGTTGTGGGCGATGGCCAGGCCACCAAACTTGAAGTCGGCGAACAGGGGCTGCACGTTCCGAAGTACCGTGCCACCGGTTGTTGCATAGCGAACATGGCCAATGGCCATTTCACCGGGCAGGGTGCGGATGATCTGTGCTGAATTGAAGTTATCACCGACATGGCCGAGCGCCCGGTGGGAATGAAACTGCTCGCCGTCGAAGGATACAACCCCGGCGGCTTCCTGGCCGCGGTGTTGCAGGGCGTGTAGGCCAAGGGCGGTATGGGCGGCGGCGTCGGGGTGGCGATATATGCCAAAGACACCGCATTCGTCGTGAAAATGATCGTCACCGTCAAAGGTTGTTGGTGAATGGAGGCTGGCGGGGTTCGACATAAGGTTAAGGTGCCTAGTTTATGGTTGAGAACGACTGTCGATCAGACGTTCCATTTCACTACGGATTTTTTCACCGTAGCCTTCAAGGGTTTTAATATCGCCGCCCTTTGGTTCGGGGGCGATCAGGCCTTCAATAACTTTCTGGCTTTCCAGTAACTGGTTGGCCTGTTCGGCGATGCCGCCCGATGCTCCGGCTTCTTCCGGGATCAACATACGAAGCCAGTCGGCGCCAAGCTCGATGATGGGCATGGTGCGGGCATCTCTGAGCCAGGCCGGTTGATCGGCGACGGGCATCATCCATTCGATGGCGATGTATACAAGACAGACCAGAACGGCCCCGCGGACCATGCCGAACAGAAAGCCGAGCGAGCGATCAAGCGCGTTGAGTGTGCTGTCCTGGACGCGTTTGGAAATGGCCCGGGTCAAAATTGATAAAACCGTCAGTGAAACGATAAAGACGACGACCCCGGCTGCCAAATCGGCGGCCAGTTCGATGGGGATCAGATCACGGGCATAGGGCTGCACAAAGGGGAAGGCGTAGATGGTGATAAAGGCGGCACCAATCCAACCGGCTACCGACAATACTTCATGAACGAAGCCGCGCGCGTAAGCCAGGAAGGCCGATATCAGGACGACAACGATAACCGCGATATCGGTAATATTGACGGGCAGATTATCCATTCGCCTGCTCTTTCAGTACCGTGCCCTTGGCAGGTGCATGGAACAGCGCCAGCAGGTCGGCCAGATGTTCAATTTCGCGGATTTCCATCCCGCTCGGTCCTTTTATGCCTTTGCCCTTGCCACGGCCCTTGGGCACGATGGCGCGGGTGAACCCCAGTTTATCGGCTTCCTTCAGTCGTGCGTCCGTATGGGACACGGCGCGCACTTCGCCGGACAGGCCGATTTCGCCGAAAACAACTGTCTGGGGTGGCACCGCGATGCCGCTTAAAGAAGACGCCAAAGCCGCCGCAACCGCCAGATCAGCGGCGGGCTCAGAGACCCTGAGTCCACCTGCGACGTTTAGGTATACGTCGTTGGCCCCAATGGCAAGTCCGCATCGTGATTCAAGGACCGCCAGGACCATGGCCAGGCGACCGGAATCCCAGCCGACGACGGCCCGCCTGGGGGTGCCAAGGGGACTTGGCGCAATCAGGCTCTGCAATTCGACCAGCATCGGCCGGGTGCCTTCCATGGCGGCCAGCACCGAAGCGCCGTTGATTTCGCTGTCGTGATCGGACAGGAACAGGGCCGACGGGTTGCTGACTTCCATAAGTCCGGTGCCGGTCATTTCAAAGACGCCGATTTCATCGGTCGGCCCGAAGCGGTTTTTGACGGCCCTTAAGATTCTGAACTGGTGACTGCGCTCACCCTCGAAATAGAGCACCGTATCGACCATGTGTTCCATCACCCGGGGGCCTGCGATCTGGCCGTCCTTGGTGACATGACCGACCAGAATGACGCAAAAGCCGCGGCGCTTGGCTAGCCGGATCAGTTCCTGGGCCGAAGTCCGCACCTGACTGACCGTGCCCGGTGCCGAATCCAGGCTATCGACGAACATGGTCTGAATGGAATCAACAATCACCACTTTAGGGGGCTCGCCACTGTTCAAGGTGGTGACGATGTCGCGTACGGACGTCGCTGCGGCCAGCTTGACGGTGGCCTTGCGAAAGCCCAGCCGGTCGGCCCGCATTCGCAATTGTTCAATGGATTCTTCGCCGCTGATGTAGGCGATAGAAGCGTTTTTGGCCAATGAGGCCGCGGCTTGTAACAACACCGTCGATTTACCGATGCCGGGGTCGCCGCCGACCAGCAGGGCCGAACCGGGAACCAGCCCACCGCCACAAACCCGGTCAAACTCGGCAATGCCGGTGACCATACGCATCGGTGGGGGACTGTCGCCTTCAAGGCCGACAAATTCAACATGGCGACCGCGTTTTGAGCCCAGTCCCTTGGGCGCCTGCTCGGACCCGGCTTCCTCGACCAGCGTATTCCAGGCACCGCAATTGTCGCAGCGTCCGCTCCATTTCGAGCTGACGGCAGCACAATCCTGGCAAACATACTGGGTCGAATTTTTAGCCAATAAAAGTCCTTACGGGACAGAACGGACAGGACCTCCACGAGTCGGTCTATAAGACCTATCTGATGTACGGGATTCGAGACCTAAAGACAAGGCGGGAAGGGGATTTCCCACAGCTAAAATAGCGTCATTCCTGCGCAGGCGGCTTTATCCCTTGCACGCGTACGGCCAGATCAGTTTGGTGTTGGCCGGGATGAACTTGCCATCTTCGGTCATTACCGGGATCGGAATTTTCTTCTGGCTTTTGGGCAGGTCGCGCAGGCTATAGGAGTCAAACGGCGGCTTTGCCCGATAGAGGGCGTTGGGGTCCATCCACTGGCCTTTTACCGGGATCAGCTTGCCATGGGTCAGGGCGTAGTTGGGGCTTTTCGTGAACCAAACGGCGAAGTGAATGGCGGGGCGGCGTTTGCCGCTTTGCATGCCGCTTCGGCCGATGCCGGAATTTCCCGTCGGGCCAAGGTTCTCGCCAATTTTTACCTTATCACCGACCATGTATTCAGGCATGACGTTGAAATGGGCGTATTGGGTGTAAATCCAGTAGCCGGGAATACCGGTTTGTTCGGGGGTGTGGCGAAGGATGATCTCTTTGCCGCGGTAACTCTTCTCACCGCGCTCGACACTGACCACCGTGCCGTCCGCCGCCGCGATCATTGGCGTTCCGTATGGGGCAGGCATGTCGATGCCACCGTGATAATTTTCGCGGTTGCGTTTGTGGGTGTAGGAAATCGCCCATTGTTCGTCGATATCACGACAGTTAAGGCCCTTGGGGAATTTAGGCCTTAAACCCGTTTCAAACATGCCGAGCTTGATGGCGACCTTGATCGAGCACGTCTTCGATCGTCCGATACCGCAAAGGGTTTCGTCATCAATTGTCGAAATCGGTACCACAGCGTCCATTTTGGTAGTCAGGGGCGTGGCCGTAGGGGTTTCATCCGCTGTTTCGCCGAAGCGGGCGCGCAGTTCTTTTAAGGAAAGGTAGCCGTCTTCGTTAGCATCAATGCCCTCGAAAATTTTTTTCTTCTTTTTCCACTCCTTGATGCTGATTTTGCCGTCGCCGTTACGGTCATTGTTATCAAGCGATATCTCGGCTTTGCCAGCGTTGGCGAGAGCAGGCAGACCCAGTATCACGAACAGGGCGAAAGCAGTTAAAAGATAGATGTGGGTGCTTTTCATATCAAAAAGAAAAGCATAACCGGAACAAGTAAGTCTAGGTCTGCATGACCATTTGGGGCGGTCCTTTGGAACGTCGGTGTTGACCTTGACCCCACTCCTGCCTTTCCGATGGCGGTGGATTGATGGTACGATTTTCGCGAATCGGATAGCTCGCAGAGGAAACTTCATGACATCTCGTACAGCGCAGGCCTATGACGCTCTGGTGCTCCACAAGCCTAAGTTTGTTCTCGTCGTATTGCTGTCAATTCTGGTTTTCTTCGGCTATCACACCAAAGATTTCAGGCTGGACGCATCGGCCGATACCTTGCTGCTGGAAGAAGACGTGGACCTCAATGTGTTCCGGCAAATCCAGGAACGATATCCAGGTAACGAATTATTCATTGTCACGTATACACCCGACAATGATCTCTTCTCGGACCAGGCATTGGAGCCTTTGAAGCAACTGCGCGATGAACTCAGTAAAGTCACCAGCGTCAACACGGTTCTTTCGATCCTTGATGCCCCCCTGTTCGATAGCTCTGATCAAGATATTCAGGAAATGCTCAAGGATATGCCGAGTCTGGAGAAACCCGATATCGACCGGGCCAAGGCCAGGGACGAACTGGTCAATAGCCCCATTTACCGTGATCTTATCGTCAGCGCTAATGGCCGAACCGCTGCCCTGGTGTTGGAAATGGCTGAAAATGAACAGTTCAGCCGCTTACTTAAGTCTCGAAGCGTATTGCGGACGAAAAGGCGGCAAAGCGGTCTCTCGGCCGATGAGGCGCAAACCCTGAAACGCATCTCCGCCGAATATGACCAGGTTCATGAAGCGGTAAACGAGCAACGCCATCTTGACATCGCCCAAATCAGGGACATCATCAAGCCATACCGCCAGCACGGCGTTCTATATCTCGGCGGTTTGCCGATGATTACCGATGATATGGTGACATTCGTGCGCAATGATCTGACCGTCTTCGGGGGCGGTGTTCTCGCCTTCCTGATCATCATTCTCACCGCTATCTTTCGGAAAATGCGCTGGATCGTACTCCCCTTGTTCAGTTGCTTTTACGCCGGACTGATCATGATCGGCGTGCTTGGATTGTTCGGTTGGATGGTCACCGTCATCTCATCCAATTTTCTCGCCCTCATGCTGATCATCACCATTTCGATGAACATTCATTTGATCGTGCGCTACTTGCAACTGCATCGGGACCATCCTGGTGACGATCAGTTGACACTGGTTAGAACCACCATTCACAAGATGGTGAAACCCTGTCTGTACACCGCGCTGACCACCATCATGGGATTTGGCTCCCTGGTCGTCAGCGATATCAAACCGGTCATAGACTTCGGGTTGATGATGAGCGCCGGTTTGACGGTGACGTTTGCGACCTCGTTTCTGCTGTTCCCCTCATTGCTGTTGGTTCTGGGAAAAACAGAATCCGCCCCCCCCGTTGAAAGTATCCAGTTCTTGTTACCTGAATATCTGGCCCGCCTTACCGAGTTCCAGGGCAACAAGATCCTTGTCTTGGCGATCATGTTGAGCGTCATCAGCATAGCGGGAATATCCATGCTGCGTGTCGAGAACAGCTTCATTAACTATTTCAGTGACGACACCGAAATTTATCAGGGCCTGAAGCTCATTGATGAAGAACTTGGCGGTACGACGCCTGTGGAAATACTGATAAAACTGGAAGATGAAACAATTGAAGAGTTGACACCCGAGGATCTTGCTGAGATGACTCCCGAAGAGATACGCGAAGAGCGTGCGTACATGAAAGCGATGAGAACCCAACCGGAGTTGTGGTTTACACCGACCAAGATCCAACTCATCAAAAAAGCCCACGACTACCTCGACGGATTGCCCGAAATAGGCAAGGTGCTCTCGCTCGCATCGTCGGTCCGGGTTGTCGAAGAGATTGCCGAAAAGGAACTGGAAGGAATGGATTTGGCAATCCTCTACAACAAGGTTCCCGCCATGGTCAAAAACAGTCTCATCGAGCCCTATGTCTCAATCGAGAACAACGAGGTGCGACTGGTGGCGCGTGTGCTGGATTCAATACCGGATCTGCGTCGCAAGGAGTTGCTGGAGAAGATTCGTGGTGACCTGGAGAAGGATAACGAATTCAAGGAGCTCACCGATTATAAGTTTCTGATCAATGACGTGACCGTCAGCGGGTTGCTCGTGCTCTACAACAACATGCTGCAAAGCTTGTTCGCATCGCAGATCAAGTCTATCGGCGTCGTCATGCTGGGTATTGCGGTCATGTTCATGGTGTTGTTCCGTTCCGTCACCTTGTCGGTTATCGGCATTCTGCCAAACTTGTTGGGTGCCTTGGTTGTTTTGGGGGTTATGGGATGGTCGAAAATTCCCATGGACATGATGACCATCACGATTGCCGCCATCACCATCGGCATCGCCGTCGACAATGGAATTCACTATATCTACCGCTTCAGGGAAGAGTATGCCCTTACCAACAGTTATGTGGAGACCCTGCACATTTGCCATTCCAATATCGGCAAAGCGGTGTTCTACACGACCATGAGCATTATCTTCGGTTTCTCCATCTTGATGATGTCCAACTTCATCCCGACGATCTATTTTGGCGTCCTGACCGGGGCGGCAATGTTCATCGCTCTTTTGGCAGCCCTTACGGTGCTGCCAAAGCTGATTTTACTTTGGAAGCCATTCGGCTGACGAGGTAATACGCTTTTTAAGCCGTGCCGTTCTCATAGACCCGGTGAAGGCGGCTGCCAAGCGCGGTCAGGATTTCGTAACCGATAATTGACGCGGCATCGGCAATATCGTCAATCGGGTTATGCGGCCCGATCAGATCAATCATGGCACCGGGATGGACCTCACTTTGGGGCACCTCGCTGACATCAAAAGTTATCAAATCCATGGATACCCGCCCGACCAGCGGCAGCCGTTGTTGCCCCAGGTAGCCGAAGCCGCAGTTGCTCAGTGACCTGAGATAACCATCGGCGTAACCGACGCCAACGGTTGCGATCCGGCCTTTGCGTTCGACCCGGTAAGTGGCACCATAGCCAACGCTCTGGGGGCTATCAACGTCACGAATCTGGAGGATTTTTCCTTGTAACCTAATGACTTGCGCCATTGGGTTGGGTTTGCCGGGTGTCGGATTGACGCCGTACAGGGAGACACCGGGGCGGGCCAGATCAAAATGATACTCGGGGCCTAAAAAGATTCCTGACGAGTTGGCGAGGGAAGCCCTGCATCCGGGAAAAAGTTTCAGGGCCTGTTTGAAACGTTGCAGTTGTTGGTCGTTCATGGCGGTATCGCGGTCTTCGGCGCAGGCCAGATGGCTCATGACGTAAGAAATATTCAAACCCTTGAGGATTGCCCGGTCGTTGGCCAGGATTTGCAGTTCTTCGGGCGGCAGACCCAGGCGCGACATGCCCGTATCAATATGGATGTCGGCGGCAAGTCCGGGTGCTGCATTTTTCCAGGTCTCAATATCGTTTAAGGAATTAAGCACCGGGATCAGGCGGTGCCGGGTCATGGTCGCCGGTGCCATGGCTCCACTGAGAATATGGATGTGGCCATCCAGCCCGGCCTCACCCAATACCCGGCGCAGCGAAATGCCTTCATCGATGAGAGCGACAAAGAATTCCCGGCATCCGGCCCGGGCCAGTTCAACAACGGCGCGCGATGCCCCGATGCCATAGGCGTCGGCCTTCAGCGCGACCGCGCAGTCGGCGCTTTCAAGCTGGCTTTTGAGCATCTGCCAGTTGCTGACGAGGGCCGCAAGGTCGATGCTCAGGATGCCACCGCTGGTGTCCGGGCTGCTCATATGAAAATTAATAATTGGGTTGGTGGATGGTTTCAAGGTCACTGAAACGGGTGAACTCGCCGGTGAACTGCAGGTTGACGGTGCCGACGGGACCATGACGTTGTTTGGCGATGATCAACTCGGCGATGTTGCGGACTTTTTCGAGCCGCTCCTCGTTACGCTGCTGACGCAGGAAGAATTTGTCGTCGCTTTCATTCTCGTGCTGGGATGCGCCCTTGCGCTCAAGGTAATATTCTTCGCGGAAGATGAACATGACCACGTCGGCGTCTTGTTCAATGGAGCCTGACTCGCGCAAATCCGACAACATGGGACGTTTGTCTTCACGCTGCTCGACGGCGCGCGACAACTGCGACAGGGCGATCACCGGCACCTCAAGTTCCTTGGCCAGGGTCTTGAGGCCACGGGTAATTTCAGAGACCTCCTGAACCCGACCATCATTGCGCGATGAACTGGAACCTGAAATCAGTTGCAAATAATCGACCACGATCAGGCCAAGATTATGTTGCCGCTTAAGGCGGCGGGCGCGCGTTCTAAGGGCACTGACAGTCAAGGCCGGGGTGTCGTCAATGAAGATCGGCATGTCATGCAGTGTCTGGCTGATGGCGACCAGCCGGTCGAATTCCGGGGTCGTGATCTTGCCTTTGCGGATGCTGTCTGACGAGGTTTGGGTCTGTTCGGATATGATACGTGTGGCCAATTGTTCGGCAGACATTTCCAGCGAGAAGAAGCCAACCACAGCACCTTGTTCACCACCTGTTTGATGATGGGTATAGGCGGCGTTGTAGGCGATGTTGGTGGCCAGGGCAGTTTTGCCCATCGATGGACGCCCTGCCAGAATGAGCAGGTCCGATGGATGCAAGCCACCAAGCATGGTGTCCACATCAAGCAACCCCGTGGTCACACCGGCCAGTGCGCCGTCACGTTTATGGGCGGCTTCGGCCATGTTCAGGGCGGCAACGACGGATTCCCTGAAGGACTGGAAGCCGCCTTCGTAATTTCCAGTGGTCGCCAGATCGTAAAGAGTTTGTTCAGCGGCCTCGATTTGTCTGGTTGCCTCGTCTTCGACATCACCGCCGTAAGCCCGGTTGACAACGTCCTCGCCAAGGCCGATCAGTTCGCGCTTCAGGTGCAGATCGTAGATGATTCGTCCATACTCACCGGCGTTGATGATTGAAACGACACTTCCAGCCAGTTCAACCAGGTAAGCCGGGCCGCCAATTTCGGCGAGGCTTTCATCCTGCTCGAAGTATCGCTTCAAGGTTACCGGATCGGCGATCTGTCCCTTTTCGATCAGTTTCGAGCAGGCATCGTAAATGACACCATGCTGGGCAATGACGAAATGTTCAGGAAACAGGAATTCCGAAACTTTCTCATAGGCCTTGTTATTGGCAAAAATGGCACCAATCAGGGATTTTTCCGCTTCGATATTGTGCGGAAGGGTGCGAAAGGCAGAGCTGAACTGCTCGCCATTTTCGTTTATGGGGTCAGTTAGGGGCGGGGGCATTGCTGTGGTTGACATGATTTCAAGAAACTACAATGAAGGCCCTCCTGCGTCGCGTGTTAATCATGTGGATAGCGGGGACTGATTCGCATTATATCAAAAAAAACGGCGCCCCGGAATTTCCAGAGCGCCGTTTATCATTCTTATGATGGGAAAAAGACTAGACGTCGGTCTTTTCCTCTTCCTCAGCCTCCGTTTCAGGCTCCTCGGCTTCGGCAGCGGCTTCTTCGCTAGCGGCTTCAGCAGCGGCTTCCTCTTCGGCAGCTTCCTCGACGGCAGCGGCTTCGATGGCTTCCGCTTCTTCAGCGTCTTCAGCCTTCTCGAATATTTTTTCAGCTTCAATCTTGGCCTGGGCGGCTTCTTCCTGATCGATGGTGAGGACAGCCTGGCCGGTCTTCGCCTGGATCTTGGCTTCTTCTTCCGAACGGGCGATGTTGGCGATAACGCTCACCGACAGTTCCGGGTGCAGGCGAACCTGAACAGTGTACAGACCAAGCGCCTTGATCGGATGGGCCAGTTCGACTTGCTGGCGGCTAATGGTGAAACCACCGTTGACCACTTGTTCGGCAATGTCGCGGGCGTTGACCGAACCATAAAGCTGTCCGGATTCACCAGCCTGACGAACCAGAATGACACTGAGGCCATCAAGCTTTTCGCCAACCTTTTCGGCTTCACCCCGAAGCTTCAGGTTATCGGCTTCCAGCTGGGCGCGCTGCGTTTCAAAATGTTTGCGATTGTCTTCGGTGGCGCGCAGGGCTTTGCTTTTTGGCAGCAAAAAGTTGCGGGCGTATCCGGATTTAACCGAGACCACATCGCCCATCTGGCCGAGTTTCTCGATGCGTTCCAAAAGAATGACTTCCATATTGCACTCCTAGCCCGAAAATCGGGCGCTTAAAAAAAGTATCAGTTTTCGTCTTTAGAGCAACCTGCGCTTAATCAAACGCAGATATGTTGCTCAATTCATAAATCGCGATCAAATTACCTTCATTAAAAGTGAAACCGCTTTAATGAAGGTTGATCTAGTCGTCGTTCCGGTCGGGACCGGGGTTCATAAAACGTCGGCGTAAGCCGACCCATTGCTCCAGTAACCCGGCCAGGATGACCGCCATGGCAATCCAGCCCGAAAGGAACATAACCAAATAAAACACCGTCAGTAACGTTCCCGGAAATTGTACCTGGCGAGCCAAATAGTGGACCACACCAAGGCCGAGAAAGAAAAACGGCACAGCAAGAATCAACGCCAGATTCCGGCCAAAAAACTCCAACTCCCCCTGGCCCAACAACGCCACCGCAGCGGCTGAAATCAAAAGCCAGGACATCCAGTCCGGCAGCACGAGGTCGGCCAATTTTGACTTTGGCCGATCAAAACGCTTGGCGCGGGTCAGTATCGCCGCTGCGATGGAGGCATTAACCGCCGCCATCACCACCCAGGATGTTCCCATATATCCCGGGAACAAGGGCGATATCGCCTGGACAAGATCATCGCGCACTACCTCGTCCATGGTCGGCATCATATAAGCGAAGACCTGACCCAAATAGGACCGCACCATTTCGTGCAATCCACCGTCTTCACCCAGTGACCAAAACATCGCCACCGTCAGCAAGCCGGTGCAAAACACCGACAGAATGCAAAGAATGGATCCAACCGGGTACCATTCTTCGGTTTTTCCATCCGCCGCGGGTACCTTTAACAAACCCTGGCGGACGATAATCCACGCTGGCAGTGCGTGAACCACTGAAAATAACACTCCCGACATCGCACCACCGATAAGGCCGGTGACGATGATGCCGGTAAGCCCTGCTACCGTTGCCGCCTTGATGCCATGATCGAGACCGACCAGTAGCAATGGCAATGGCGCCAGATAAACCGCCAGCAAGGCGCCAGGCATTCCCGACATAAAGGCCAGCGAAGCAAAGGCGCTTAAGGTTCCGCCGCCTATGGCTATCAGCATGTCCTTGGACATCCGACTCTCCTGCGGCGCAAGCTGTTGAGCGCGCCTATAAGCCGTTTTATTTAACGACGTAAGGGATCAAAGCGAGGAAGCGCGCACGCTTGATCGCCTTGGCCATTTCACGCTGTTTCTTGGCCGAAACGGCGGAAATCCTGCTCGGTATAATTTTGCCACGTTCGGACGTGTAACGTTGCAGCAGACGGATATCCTTGTAATCGATCTTTTGCGACTTGGCGTTAGAGAACGGGCAACTTTTACGGCGTTTGAAAAATGGACGACGCTCGCCGCCACCGCCACTGCCCTGATCCGAGGGGGTCATACTCATGCCTCTGCTCCATCACTTGCGGTTTCTGCGGCTTCCACGGTTGCTGCTTCAGCTACGACTGCTACGGGCGTATTGCTGTCGTCATTATTGTCATAGCTGCGCGGACGCTCGTCGCGTTGACGTGACTGCATCATCACCGACGGGCCTTCTTCAAAAGCATCGAGCTTGATGGTCAAGTAACGAAGAATGTCTTCGTTGATCCGCATCTGGCGTTCCATCTCGTGGATGGCCGGGGCAGGGGCATCTATGTTGAAAAGAACATAGTGGGCCTTACGGTTCTTGTTGATCCGGTAGGAAAGGGTACGCAGACCCCAGTTTTCGGTGGTAACGACAGAACCGCCATTGTCGCTGATGACCTTGGAGAAGGTCTCACACAGGCCTTCGACCTGGGTAGCGGAAATATCCTGACGTGCAATAAACACGCATTCGTAATAAGCCAATTTATATCTCCCTCTGGCTTTTCTCATTCCCGGCCAGCATCATGCTGAACAAGGACATAGCCAAGTCGTGTGACTCGGCAAGGAGTTGAAGGCGCGCAATATACACGAAAAGCTTAGGTGCGCAAGGGGTTATAAAGACTGTCGTCAGGCATTTATTTTTGGCTTTGAATGGGCCCTCCAGGAAGCTTTGCGGATTGCTGTTTTATGTCTTGGCACGAAACCTCATGACAATTGCCAAGGGTAACACTATACAGGGGCCGTCGTTTTTGGTTGTTCAGGAACTTTTGACAGGTTAGCACCAGCGCCATGCCCAAGAATTTCGCCTCTACTGTTATCAAACTTGCCATCGGCTCCCTCCTGTTGGGTCTGTTATTGCGGTTCTTTGCGGTTAACCCGCGCAATCTTCTTGAAGGGTTGGGCGACACGGCGCTTGCAATTTTTGATACCCTCGCCGGGATACTGGCCTGGGCCGTCGAATACATTTTGATCGGGGCCATCGTCATCGTGCCGATCTGGCTTGTTATTTATGCCTGGGGCAAATTTCGGGGCAAGTAAGTGCCCCTTAAGGCTTCTCATTATTATCAATAGACACTGACAGGATGTATTTTCTATGACGCTTGCTTTCATTTTTCCAGGCCAGGGCTCACAGAGTGTTGGCATGGGCCAGGAGCTGGCCGCCGCTTATCCTGCCGCCGCCCAGGTGTTCGAGGAAGTTGACGAAGCGCTTGGAGAAAATCTCTCCAAATTGATGTTCGAAGGCCCGGAAGACACCCTGACCCTGACCGAAAACGCACAACCGGCGTTGATGGCGGTCTCGCTGGCGGTGATGCGGGTGCTTGAAAGTGAAGGTGGCCTTGATCTTGGGTCTGCAAAGTCCAAGGTCAAATTTGTGGCTGGTCATTCCCTTGGTGAATATTCGGCGCTTGCTGCCGCCGGAACGTTTTCGATCAGCGACGCGGCGAAATTATTGAAGACCCGTGGTCGGGCCATGCAGGAAGCCGTTCCCGTTGGTGAAGGTGCCATGGCGGCACTTCTGGGCCTTGAACTGGAAGCCGCCTCCGCTGTTGCCAATCAAGCCAGTCAGGGTGATATCTGCACCGCTGCCAACGACAACGCCAGCGGTCAAGTGGTCATCAGCGGCACCCGCGCCGCGGTCGAACGGGCTATCGACATCGCCAAGGAGCAAGGTGCCAAGCGTTGCGTTCTATTGCCGGTTAGCGCCCCTTTTCATTGCGCGCTGATGGCACCGGCAGCAGAAATTATGGCCGAAGCCCTTGCCGGTGTGCGGATGCAGCCACCCGCCGTTCCCCTGATCGCCAATGTGACAGCCAGTGATGTCAATGACGCCGCTGAAATCCGTCGGCTGCTGGTTGAACAGGTGACCGGTATGGTGCGCTGGCGCGAGAGTGTCCTTTATATGAAGGAAAAAGATGTTGAAGGTCTGGTCGAGATTGGCGTTGGCAAAGTATTGAGCGGCCTTGCCCGACGCATCGACCGCGACCTGAGCGCCGTGAATGTCGGGACGCCTGAAGATGTCGCGTCTTTTCTTGAAAGCATTTGACGAAGGAGACACCGCATGTTTGATCTAACCGGGAAGCGGGCGCTGGTCACCGGCGCGTCTGGCGGCATTGGCGGAGCGATTGCCAAAGCCCTGCACGCTCAAGGTGCTGAAGTCGCCCTGTCGGGAACCCGAACCGAAGCCCTGGAGGCGTTAAAGGTGGAACTGGGTTCGCGTGCTCATGCAACGCCAGCGGATCTTGGCTCACCTGACGGTGCTGCGGCGCTGTTTGCCGACGCGGCAGAGTCCATGGGCGGCGTTGATATTCTTGTCAATAATGCCGGTTTGACCCGCGATAATCTGTCCATGCGTATGCAGGACGAAGAATGGGAGCAGGTGCTGGATGTTAATTTAACTGCCGCCTTCAGGTTGTCCAAGGCGTGTCTTCGCGGGATGATGAAAAACCGCTGGGGACGAATCGTCTCGATCACATCCATTGTCGGGGTCACCGGAAATCCGGGGCAGGCCAATTATGCAGCCTCAAAAGCCGGGCTTATCGGGATGTCGAAATCCATGGCCCAGGAAGTCGCAAGTCGTTCCATTACCATCAATTGTCTGGCCCCGGGTTTCATTGAGACACCAATGACGGACGCCCTTGGCGATGAGCAAAAGGAAAAGCTTTTGGTAGGTATTCCCAGTGGCCGATTGGGCTGTGTTGATGACATCGCCGCAGGCGTTGTTTACCTGGCCAGTGATGAAGCCGCCTACGTAACCGGACAGACCCTGCATATCAATGGCGGCATGGCCATGATATGATCGAAGACCGGGTCAGGATTGGCCTCTGGTATCGTTAAATAAAGTATGTTAGGTAACGGAAGCTTTTGCGGTTTTGCCATGTGTTTCGGCCTTGTTGGCCCTGCTTTGAAACTGAGCGAATCGCAACAACAAAATGGAATTAAAGCAGTTTTCTCAACAGATAGTTTTCAAGGAATAAGTTGATATGAGTGATGTCGCAGATCGCGTAAAGAAGATCGTTCTCGAACACTTGGGTGTTGACGAGGCAAAAGTCGCCGAAAATGCCAGTTTCATTGATGATCTGGGCGCTGACAGCCTGGATACGGTTGAACTGGTGATGGCTTTTGAAGAAGAATTTGGTTGTGAAATTCCCGACGATGCCGCCGAGAAGATTCTGACGATCAAAGATGCCATTACTTTTATTGAAGCGAATACCTGAACGTTAAGGACTACCTTTAGCGATCAAATGAGGGCTCGTTCATCATGAGACGTGTAGTCGTTACCGGTATGGGTATGGTCTCACCGCTTGCGAACGGTGTTGATCATTCGTGGAAGCGCTTGATTAATGCCCAGTCCGGCATTGCCGCAATTACCTCGTTCGATGTGTCTGATCTGCCGGCCAAGATTGCTGGCCAGATCGAAGAAGGCGAGGGCGAAGGCCAGTTCAACGTCGACAATTATTTCAGCCCCAAGGAACGCCGCCGGGTCGATGACTTTATTGTTTATGGCATGGCCGCGGCAATGGAAGCTGTTGAGGATTCCGGCTGGACTCCCGAGGGTGAAGAAGACCAGTTTCGCACCGGTGTTCTGATTGGCTCCGGCATTGGCGGCCTTCCTGAAATATCAAAGGGCTCGCTGACCGTCGATTGCGAAAGCGGTGGTGGCGTTCGGCGTTTAAGTCCGTTCTTTATCCCGGCCAGCCTGATCAATCTGATTTCCGGTCATGTCTCCATCAAGTACGGATTCAAAGGCCCCAACCACGCTGTCGTTACGGCCTGTTCAACCGGTGCGCATGCTATTGGTGACGCAGCCCGCCTGATCATGTGGGAAGACGCTGATGTGATGATTGCCGGTGGTGCCGAAGCCGCCTGTTGCCGCGTTGGCATGGCCGGTTTCTCGCAATCCAAGGCACTTTCGACATTGTTTAATGACACCCCTGAGCAAGCTTCTCGGCCCTGGGACAAGGATCGTGATGGTTTCGTTATGGGTGAAGGTGCCGGTGTCGTTGTGCTGGAAGAACTTGAACACGCCAAGGCCCGTGGCGCGAAGATTTACGCCGAAATTGTTGGTTACGGGTTGACCGGCGATGCTCATCACATTACCGCACCGACACCTGACGGCAACGGCGCGTTCCGCTGCATGACTGCGGCGATCAAGCGTGCAGGACTGAATCCGGAAGATATCGATTACGTCAACGCCCACGGCACATCGACCATGGCCGACGTTATTGAACTGGCGGCGGTCAAGCGGGCCTTTGGCAATGCGGTGGATGATATATCCATGTCCTCGACGAAATCAGCGATTGGCCATTTGTTGGGTGCCGCGGGCGCGGTCGAATCGATATTCTCAATATTGGCGATTCAAAACGGCGTCGTCCCGCCGACCCTCAATCTTGATAATCCTGACGAGGGCTGCAATATTGATCTGGTTCCTCATCAGGCCAAGGAGCGCACCGTCAGGGCGGCGTTGACAAATTCATTCGGCTTTGGCGGCACCAATGCAACGCTGGTGTTCAAGGCCTGCGATTAGTTTAGAGTGAGCGACATGCGTCGCTTTATATTACCTATCCTTACCTTTTTTGTTCTTCTGGCCCTGGTCGCTGGCGGTTTTATTGCGTGGGGATATCTGCAATACACCAAACCCGGCCCGACCATTGCCGAGACGACGGTCTATATTCCACAAGGCTCGGGGGTTGAGTCCATTGCCGACACCCTGACCCAGGCGGGGGTTATCGCCGATCCGCTGATCTTTCGTCTGGGGGTTCGCCTGTCCGGCGTCGACAAGGCGTTGAAGGCTGGCGAGTATGCCTTTCCTTACGGCGCCAGCGCCAAGGTCGCAGCGGAAGTTCTGATCAGTGGCAAGACCGTGGTTCACCGCCTGACCGTTGCTGAAGGGCTGACCTCCGTCGAGGTCTTCGATCTACTGGTCGCCGCTGGCAGGTTGGAGGGATCTTTCGACGTGCCGCTGGAAGGCTCAATCCTGCCTGAAACCTATCATTACTCATACGGTGACAGTCGCGCTGATCTGGTCGAACGAATGGTCAAGGCGATGGACAAACGCCTGACCGGGCTGTGGGCCCAGCGGGCGGATGGACTACCACTGAAAAGCCCGGCCGAGGCACTGATACTGGCCTCTATTGTCGAGAAGGAAACCGGCGTCAAGGACGAGCGGGGACGGGTTGCCGGTGTTTTTATCAATCGATTGAGCAAGGACATGCGCCTGCAATCCGACCCAACGGTTGTTTACGGCCTGAATGAAGGGGAAGGGCCGCTGGGACGGGCCCTGAGCCGCGCCGATCTTAAAGTTAATAATTCCTACAACACTTATCTGATCAAGGGATTGCCACCGGGCCCCATTTGCAACCCGGGACTGGCTGCCATCAAGGCGGTGCTTAACCCGACCCCAACGGACGAGCTTTACTTTGTCGCCGATGGCAACGGCGGCCACGTCTTCGCCAAAACCCTAGAAGAGCATAACCGCAACGCCGCCAAGTGGCGTAAAATCAGGGACGGCGGGTAAGGTTCAAGCCCCTCAAGCGCCAGCGCGTCATTGAGAAATATCATCACCCCTTCCTCGGCATACGGCTGAGCAGTTTGTTGGCCCAGCACGGGGGCAACAGGTTGAGGCACCACATGAAGGCGACAAAAGGCCAGGGGAAGGCTATCAACAGGCGGTTTTTGGCCAGGCCTTTGGCAATAATCCGAGCCGCCTTTGGGGCTTTCATCAGCAGTGGCATGGGAAATTTATTCTTCGCTGTGATCCGGCTTTCAACAAAGCCCGGACAGATAACACTGACCCCGATGCCTTCCGGCGCGAGCACCCCGCGCAGAGCCTCCCCGTAGGCCTTGACCATAACTTTTGATGTGGAATAGGCGGGGGCGCTGGGCAAACCCCGAAACCCAGCCATGGAACTGACAAGCGCCAGCTGACCACGTCCACGTTGGCGCATCGGCGTCAAGGCCGGGAAGATGGTGTTCAGGACACCGGCAAAATTGACGGCGAAGATGTCGCGGGTCGTGCTTTCATTCAAATCAATGCTGTTGCCGCCACTATCGCCCGAGATACCGGCGTTGGCGATAACCAGATCAAGGGGGTGGGCCTGATCGGCGTGGTTGATCCAGTCCGCCATGGCGTCCCGGTCGCAAACATCGACAACGGTGGCGCTGACCTCTGCCCCCTTGTCACGACAAGCCTGCGCGACATCTTCAAGGCGGGCCTGGTCACGACCGCTTACGGCCAAAAAGACGCCGGGCCCAGCATAAAAGTGGGCCAATGCCTCGCCAATACCACTCGAAGCGCCGGTAATCAAAATGCAGCGGGGGTTTTTCATGGCTCTGTTATAGTCAATCTTGATATAAGTTGCACCTGCGATAACCCAAATGGAGAACCCGCTTGCCTATACATTCGATGACCGGCTATGCCCGAACCGAAGGCTCTGACGATCAGTGCTCCTGGGTCTGGGAGGTGCGCGGCGTTAATGGCAAGGGGCTGGACGTGCGCTGTCGTCTGCCCGGTGGTTTTGATTCCATGGAGCCGGAGGTTCGCGAACGGGTCAAGAAACGGCTTGGCCGGGGTAATATCTCGCTGTCACTGAACCTCGACTGGCAAGGCCAGGACAGCCCTTACGTCATCAACAAGGAGGTGCTTGACGGCTATCTTGCCCTGTTGCCCGAACTGGCGGGGCGGGTACCCGATACCAGACCGGCCAGCCTCAATGGGCTGCTCGCCTTAAAAGGCGTCATCGAACAGCGCGATGAGAGTATCTCGGAAGACGCCCGCGAGGACTTGCAGGTGGTTCTGCTGGAAAGCCTTGAACAAGCACTGGACGCCCTGCTTGTCATGCGCACCGATGAAGGGGCGCGACTGGCCGACGTTCTTGGCCAACAGATCGGCACAATCGAAGAGCTCTGCGCCGCCGCCTCAAAAACCGCCGCGACCCGGCCCGAAGCCATCCGTCAGCGCCTCAAACAACAGGTTGAGGCCTTACTGGAAGACGTTCCCACCCTATCGGCGGAGCGCCTTGAGCAGGAAGCGGCACTGTTGATGACGAAGGCCGATATCAACGAGGAACTGGACAGGTTGAGCGCCCACGTCGGGGCCGCCCGCGTTCTTTTGAATGAGGACGGTGCGATTGGCCGCAAGCTGGATTTCCTGTGTCAGGAATTCAACCGCGAGGCCAATACCTTGTGCTCAAAATCCGGCGATGTGGAACTGACCCGTATTGGACTTGATATGAAGGCGATGATTGAACAGTTCCGCGAGCAAGTGCAAAATATCGAGTAGAAAAATGAATACTGACCCCACCCTTAAGCGTCGCGGCCTGATGATCGTTTTGTCATCGCCTTCCGGCGCCGGTAAATCGACGATTTCCCGCGCCCTGATGGAACGCGATGACAACCTGACGATGTCGGTGTCGGCGACGACTCGCACAGCCCGGCCCGGCGAAGTCGATGGCAAGGATTACTATTTTGTCGATAAGGCGGCCTTCGACACCATGGTCGCCGAGGGCAAAATGCTGGAACACGCCCAGGTCTTCGATCATTTTTATGGCACCCCAAAAGAGCCGGTCGAAGCAGCCCTTATAGAAGGCCGTGACGTGATGTTCGATGTGGACTGGCAAGGCACCCAGCAGTTGGCTGAAAATGCGTCCAAGGATCTGGTCCGCGTGTTCATTCTTCCGCCGAGCATGGAAGAACTGGAACGGCGTCTCTATGCGCGTGCCCAGGATAGTGAGGATGTGGTCAAAAAGCGCATGGCCGAAGCGGCATCGGAAATGAGCCACTATCCCGAATATGATTACATCGTCGTTAATACGGATATTGATGACAGTGTCAGCAGGGTCGAAGCCATCCTTATCGCCGAACGCCAGAAGAAGGCGCGGCTGATCGGCTTGCATGAATTCGTAAGCGACATCAGCGGTGAGTGAGGCAGCAGACATTCTTGGCCGAGCCCGCCTTGGCAACACCAACGTTTCGCTTCCCGCAGGTCTTGTTCCGGCAAATGAGGATGACGCCTACAAGGTTCAGGCCGCCTTGCATGACTGGCAACGCTCGCAAGGGCAGGGGCCTGTCCATGGCTACAAGATCGGTTGTACGACGGCGGTCATGCAGGAAATTGTCGGTGTTCCAAACCCGTGTTTCGGCGGCGTTCTGAAATCCAGGGTGCATCACGGAAGCGCCGATTTTTCTTTCAAGGACTTCCAGCGGGTCGGTATCGAGTGTGAAATCGCCGTCAGGCTTTCATCAGACCTTCCGGCAAGCGATACCCCATACGACCTGGCCAGGATCGAGGCGGCCATCGGTTCCTGCATGGCGGCAATTGAGGTCGTCGACAATCGCTACGGAGATTTTTTGTCTCTTCCAGCCACCGTCCTGATTGCCGATGATTTCTTCCAGTCGGCTTGTGTTTTGGGGGCAGAGGTTACTGACTGGCACGGGCTTGATCTGGCCGATACGGAAGGGCGGGTCTACATTGATGGCAGCCAGCAAGGCAGCGGCCTGGGTGTCGAGGTTCTTGGCCATCCCCTGCAGGCGGTCCTGTGGCTGGCCAATCGCCTGTCATCGCTGGGTCGGGGTTTGAAGGCCGGTGAGTTTATCCTGACGGGATCGCTGACCCCTGTGCAATGGCTGGATACCGGGCCCGCCCGGGCGGTTATTTCCATCGACGGACTTGGCGACGTGCAGGCTTTATTCGATTAACCGGGCGATTGCGCAAAACTGTTCAGGGCTCAGGGTCTCGGCCCTGGCTGTCGGGTCGATGCCTATTTTTTCCAGATCAACATGCAGGGATTTCAGACTGGCGCGTAGCATCTTGCGACGCTGACCGAAGGCGGCGGCAGTCACTTTTTCCAACACCTGCCAATTGCATTCGGCAAGGGGAGTCGGGCGCGGGGTCAAGGTAACGACGCTGCTTTCCACCTTGGGCGGCGGGGTGAAGGCAGTTCGGGCGACATTAAAGTCGTGATTGGTATGGCACAGCCACTGTGTCAGAACGGACAAACGGCCGTAAGTTTTGTTGCCGGGACTGGCGGTCAGTCTGTCAGCGACTTCCTTCTGGAACATCAGGGTCAAGCTTTCATAACTCGAAATCTGGTGCAGCCAGCCAATCAGCAGCGGCGTCGCCACGTTGTATGGCAGATTGGCGACGATCTTCTTTGGCCCCTCGGCAAGGCTGCTGATATCGAGTTCCAGCGCGTCGGCGTCGATGACCTTGAGCCTACCATCAAAATGCCGGGCCAGGTCTTCCATTGCTTCCACGCAGCGCGGATCACGCTCAATGGCGATCACCTGTTTTGCCTCGGCTTCGAGAAGCGCCCGCGTCAAGCCACCAGGGCCGGGGCCAACTTCTATAACCGTGCAGTCTGATAAATTACCGGCACTGCGGGCAATGCGGGCGGTCAGGTTCAGGTCAAGCAGGAAGTGCTGGCCGAATTTCTTGCGGGCGTCCAGGCCAAAACGACTGATGATGTCGCGAAGCGGCGGTAGATCCTTCGTCATTGGGATCGTCGGGCTGCGATATCGGAAGCCATTTGCAGGGCCGCAAGCAGGCTCGTTTCACGGGCTTTGCCGGTTCCGGCAATGTCATAGGCGGTGCCGTGATCTGGGGAGGTGCGAACAAAGGGCAAGCCCAGGGTGACATTGACAGCACCATCGAAATCGATGGTCTTGATCGGGATCAGGGCCTGATCATGATACATGCAAATGGCAGTATCATAGGTTTCACGGGCGGCCGCGTGGAACAGCGTATCAGGTGGCCACGGGCCGCGGGCGTCAATCCCCAGTTCCTGCAATTTGGCAATGGCCGGGGCGATGATCCGGCTTTCTTCCATTCCCATCCCACCACCTTCACCGGCGTGGGGGTTAAGCCCGGCGACGGCCAGTCTGGGCGCAGAAATGGCGAAATCTTTTTCCAGTGCCCTGGCGGTTATGGTGCTTAAGGCGACGATGGTGTCGATACTCAAATCGGCAATGGCCTGGGCCATGCTGACGTGAACGCTGACCGGCACGACTTTAAGGTCCGACGAGGCCAACATCATTACCGGCGGCGTATCGATGCCCGCCAGCTTAGCCAAAAATTCCGTATGTCCGGGAAACTGGAATCCGGCGTCATAAAGCGACTTCTTGTGAATGGGATTGGTAACGACGGCCGCTGCCTGACCGGCCATTACCATCTCGACGGCCAACGTGATGCTATCAATAATTGCTCCGGTATTTTCGGGGTCCGGGTGTCCTGGGACGGGTTCGACTTTCAAAGCTCGATGCAGAACGGGCAGGGCTTTGGCAAAAACATCATTTGTTTCGGCCGGATCACGGATTTCGGCCAGGGGAACATCAAACCCCAGTTCTTCGGCAAGTCGTTTAAGGCGCTGTAGATCATCGATAATGAAAAACGCACTGTCTGGATTTGCCAACCAGGCTTTAAGGGTAATGTCGCCGCCAATACCGGCAGGGTCACCCATGGTCAAGGCCAAGGGGTGGGGATGGCCGCTGCCGCTAACCGGCGACGCGGCGTTGCTCATATCCTGATGTCCAGAAAGGCTGCCTGGCGCAGATCGCGTAAGTGCCCCCTGGCCGCATTGTCGAGTCGTTCCGTCATCAGGCGCTGTTTGATTTGTGGTCGCAGAATTTCCAGCGCCGACGTGCCGGTGCGCTTGCAAATCATCAGGAATATAATTCCCCCATCGCTAGGGATCGGTTCACTTGCTGTGCCAACGGGCAGGCCCTTTACGACCTTTTGAATGGGCTCTGGCAATGAGGACGTTTCGACAACCCCAAGACTTCCCGATAAAGGTGAGTCACTTTCAGCTTCCAGTTTTTCCATATCGGAGCAACCAGAAGCACCAGCGGCCATGGTTTTGGCTTTTTCCATCAGGCTTGCCTGGTCGCTTTCATTAGTTGTCGCGCCAAGGGGTAAAAACACCTGTCTAAGGTCAATTTTTTCCTGTGATAACGGTATGCCCTGACCAATGCGGTCGTCTCTTTTAAAAATAATATGATATCCGGACACACTGCGCAGGGGTTCCGATATTTCACCCTTTCTCAAAGAGATCAGGGTTTTGTCAAGTTCCTGTGGCAATTGCCCCTGACGAACCCAACCCAGGTCACCCCCTACGGCAGCAGAGGCACTCTGAGAATAGTTCCTAGCCAGGACACTAAAACCGGCACCGTTCTTAAGTTGATCTACCAGACGTCTCGCGTTGTTGAGAACTTCATTGGCTTTAGCCGGGTTGTTGACGGGAAGAAAAATTTCCGCTGTCAGATATTCGGGTTTACCCTTGCCTTCATTTATGGCGTTCACAACCTCATCAATTTCTTCCTCACTGATGGTGGTTTGACCACGAAACAACATATTAATGCTGTCGGCCCAGGCAATGGTGGCTTCTATCTGGTCTAGCAAGACAAGTCGATCGACACCGTTCTTGGCCAGGAATTCCGTCAGTCCGCCTTTGGGCAAATTGTTGCCGGCTTCCATATCCGCGAAAGTGCGTTCCAGTTCCTCGGTTGGAACTCTGATATCAAGGCGTTTGGCTTCCTGCATTTTCAGTTTTTCATCGATCAGGCTATTGAGAACTTGTTGGGTAAGGCGACGGCGCAATTCCGGCGTATCCTTCTGATTGGATGTGACAATAAGCATCAGCATCCTGGCTTGCAGGTCATAGAGCGAGATGACGTCGTCATTGACAACAGCAGCAATGCCAAGGGTCTGGGCTGCTGTGGGTAAAGGGAGAAGAGTTATGGCCAATGCCATCAACGTTGACAAAACAACATGCCGCCATGTGTTTTTCCTGACAGAACTGGCCAACCGGGCTCGCTTGAGGGAAATTGAAGATTTAAACACCTGGAGAAACCTCACCCAGCGTTTTGAAGAGGATACGGAAAATTACAGAGTTATCAGGCTGTAATTCATTGTTTTTGTAGAATTGACGATTGAAGTTGGTGGAAAAAAGAAAACACTCGTCTTCGTACGTCAGGTTCATACTCATCGTGCGTAATTCACCTTCAACCAAATCTCGCGTGGCACTGATGCTGGTGCGCCAGGTTTTATTAATTTGCGATGAAAGGGAGCCATTGATTTCCTCGCGGCCGGCAAATTCACTACCTTGCTGTCGGTCGAAGTAGACATAACGGGTATGCAACCGTAGTGCCGGAACACCAGCATTGACGTCAACTTCGTTACGTCTGGATTCAAGATTCGATTGGTCCAGCCGTGTTCGGTAATAGATATCAAGCTTTGAATTTGGCGATACATGCACACGGCCTACAATATCGGACAGGTCACCTTCAAGTCCTGAACCAACAGCAAAGCTGTCATCGGTTTTGTAACGGTAACTTTGGCCAAGAAGCAAACTTGTCGAGCCGCCATTTTTGCCGAACACGCCCCATTTTAAACCATAGTTAAGTCTGGGCCCCCCCTCAACACGATCCAGACCGGTAAAGCGGTTGTTGCTAAACAAATTGGTATCGTCAAATTCGAGGTTCCGGGAGTCCTCATTGGGGATGTCAGGAGAATTTCCACCGTAGGGGCTAACAACGACAGAAGCGATCGGTTCGAACATCTGATAGACATTGCCACGGCCACTAACAAAAGGATAACGCCAATCCAGGGCGACTTGCGGAAGAAGGCGGTGAGCAAAATTGGAGGTGTCGTTCTGTCCGCTGACTGAAAGGCTACTGGTGTTGTAAAAATCGCCAATCAATTTTGTCGACAAGGTATAAACATCCCCCGCCGGGGCGACATAGGGAAGATTCCAGCCACCGCGAATGGACAGTCGGCGTGTATCGGAGCCTTCCGCCCTGCTTAAGGCCAGTGCGTTTACATCAAGCGTTGAATAACCGCCGTAACGGTCAGGTTCACTGACATGGTTGAAGTCAATAAGCGGCAGTATCAGGGGGGAGGAGTTTTCCTCCTGATTTGTCAGGGTGTTCTGAAAATGAAGGCCGCGGGCCTGGATGAAATTGCGGCCGCGGAAACCTTCTACAAAACCCTGGGACGCCAGGGCATTGCTGATTTCTGGAAGAGTATTGTCGGAAGTATAGCCAAATCTCGATATGTAGGCTCGATCGGATTGTCGATTTACATCGAAACCCCAACGCCATGTCTGGTCATAATCGAAACGGCCTTTGGCGGCGAGGTGCCCCCGAATTCCTGAAATTCCGTTTTCAGTGGAGTAGGTCAGTTCAGAAGACGACGTATTATCCATGACACTGCCGCGGATATTGAAATCACCCTCGGTGAATTTATGACGATATTCGCCTGCCATAATAACACCTTCATCATCGGTAAATGACGGGCTTAGTGTGGCGTCTGCATTGGCGGCAATGTTAAAGTAATACGGTGTCGTAATAAACGAACCCACCGAGTTCGACGTGCCAAAAGATGGCGTCAGAAAACCACTTTTTCTTTTCACCGTTGGGTCCGGGTGGGAAAGATAAGGGGTGTAAAAAACCGGGACGCCGGCAAATTCAAGCCAGGCATCGCGATATTCAATTGTTTGGCGTTGTTTGTCATGAATGACCTTAATGGCCTTGACTTGCCATAATGGCGCAGCTGAAGGATCGTCATCACACAGGCTGAAAATTGACACAATACACTACTGTGTCGCCAAATGAAGTG
>JACKQG010001096.1_pt1 | contig 38175 bp, 38 predicted proteins | sample 8237621 | NCBI WGS metagenome assembly JACKQG01 (sample SAMN15677084, study PRJNA649215) | marine metagenome | biome: marine; feature: Black Sea; material: saline water; isolation source: suspended particulate matter (SPM) from the Black Sea western gyre | collected 2013-06-09/2013-06-10 | depth... | reverse complement strand
CGGCCGCCATACCGGCACAGTCGCCCACATTGTCGCCCACATTGTCGGCAATGGTTGCCGGGTTGCGGGGGTCGTCTTCAGGGATGCCGGCCTCGACTTTGCCCACCAGATCGGCACCGACATCAGCACCCTTGGTGAAGATGCCGCCACCCAGCCGTGCGAAAATCGAAATCAGGCTGCCGCCGAATCCGAGGGCTACCAGAGCGATAATGTCATGGGTTACGGCGTAGTATCCGGCCACGGCGGTCAGTGCCAGACCGGCCACCAACATACCGGTAACGGTACCGCCCCTGAAGGCCATAGCCAGGCCGGCCGCAAGCCCTTTTCTGGCGGCTTCGGTTGTCCTTACATTGGCGATAACCGATACCCGCATGCCGATATAACCTGCCATAAATGATGTCACGGCACCAATCAGAAATCCAATGGCGGTCTTGGCACCCAGGGTGGCAAAGATGATAATGAAAATAATGATACCGGCAACACTCATACTTTTGAGCTGGCGGTTCAGGTAGGCAATAGCGCCTTCTTGGATAGCGCCGGCAATTTCCTGCATCCTTTCATTTCCGGCGGGTGCACTTTTAACAATTCCGGCCAGGATAATCGCAAAAAGGACTCCCAAAGCACCCACCAGCGCGCAAATCAACGGTATATTGTGCGTTACAACTTCCATGCTTTCCTCCATCTTGATACTTAGCTAGAAATTAAAATCCTCTTGTCATTGAATCTGTTCATCCCTTCTTCCGCACCTTTGCATAAAATCGTAACAACGGCCTCGCGGGCATTGGTAATAATCAGGTTCAACACCTTTTTTTCATCGGCATTGAATCGTCCCAGAACATGATCGCTGACACTGATCCGGGGCTCGGAACGCCCGACTCCGATGCGCAGACGCACAAAGTCGCCGCTGCCAAAGGTTTTTATTAACGATCTTAAACCTTTATGTCCCCCATCGCCTCCTTTCTTTTTTATTTTCAATTTTCCAAACTCAAGGTCTATATCGTCATGAATCACCAACATATCCCCACATAATATCTTGTAATACTCTGCAATTTTATGTACCGGCAGCCCGCTGAGGTTCATAAAGGCCATCGGTTTTGCCAGAATAGTTTCAACGCCGTCTATCGATCCGCGCCCATAAAACAAGTTGGCAAAACGCGTGCGTTTTTCAAGGACGATCGCAAAGAAGCCGGCCACTGCATCCACGACCATAAACCCGACATTGTGACGGGTTTTCGTGTACGTATCCCCTGGATTTCCCAGCCCGACGACCAGCCGTACTCTGTTTGGCTGCATAGTAAAAATTGTCAACTGCCGTTCCCGGCACTTTAGCCCTGTATTCCAAAGGCCAATGGCATCATAGGCAAAACCGGGCCCAAAAAACTAAAAGACTAGTCTTTATTCATCGGCTTCAGGTGCTTCTGAATCATCGTCTCCGGCAACGGGTTCTTCACCCTCCTCAAGTTCCAGTTCCTCGGCTGCCGCTGCTTCGGTCTTCGGACTGAGCACGGTTACGACCGTAAAATGATCGTCATCCAGAAATTCAATACCCTCTTCCAGGACAATATCACTAACATGGATCGAATCACCAATATCAAGGTCGGTAATATCAACCTTAATCAGTTCCGGGATTTTGAAGGGCAGGCACAGTACCTCAAGTTCTCTGCGGATAATCTGCAACATGCCGCCGTCTTCCACGCCCTTTGCCTTGCCTTTTATGGAAACAGGGATTTTCACCCTGATCTTGCGATCCAAAGCAATTTCATAGAAATCAACATGTACAAAATTCCTTGAAACCGGATGGGTCTGCAATTCCTTAATCATGGCGGACCTGGTCGCTGTCTCACCATTTTGAATCACAAGGTTCAACAGAACCTGGCCCGCCTTACTGGTTTTCAGAACCTGTTCGAGGTCATTGACGACAACGGAAAGCATTACAGGTTCCTTACCCGGACCGTAAAACACGCCCGGAATCTTGCCTGAACGCCGCAGGGCTCTGGCCGGGCCGTTTCCGATGGTTGTTCTGACATTGGCTTTGAGTTCTACAAAGTTCAACCTATATATCCTCCTTGAATGAACCTTTATCTAACCTAAACTGAGCGTTTCAAAGACAATCGCTCAACTTGGGTCCAAAGTATTTTTCTACACAAAAAGCGAAGTTACCGAATCTCCCATGTGGCTGCGGAGAATTGCCTCTCCAACCAGCGGTGCAATCGAAAGCACCTTGATTTTATCACAGTCCTTGGCATTTTGCTGCAAAGGTATCGTATCGGTAACAACCACGGTTTTTAAGGGCGAAGCCTCGATCCGCTCCACCGCCGGGCCGGACAGCACCGCATGGGCACAACTGGCATGGATCTCCCTGGCTCCTTTTGCCATGATCGCAGCGGCGGCCTCGGTTAAGGTACCGGCGGTATCAACCATATCGTCGAGAATCACCACGGTCTTGCCAGCGACATCGCCGATGACAGCCATGGCCTGGGCCTGGTTGGGCGCATCTCGGCGCTTGTCAATGATAGCGAGCTGGGCATTCAGACGCTTGGCAAAGGCCCTGGCCCTTTCAACGCCGCCCGCATCCGGTGATACGATCACAAGATCATCAGTAAAATTTTTCTTGATATATTGAAGCAGCACCGGTGCCGCAAAAAGGTTGTCCACCGGGATGTTGAAAAAACCCTGAATCTGTCCGGCATGCAGGTCTATGGTAATCACCCTGGTGGCACCGGCGACCTGCAAAAGATCGGCAACGAGTTTGGCGCTGATGGGAACACGCGGCGCCACTTTCTTGTCCTGGCGGGCATAGCCGTAATAAGGAATAACGGCTGTGATCCGGGTTGCCGAAGCACGCTTCATGGCATCTATCATCAATAGCAGTTCGACCAGGTTTTCATTCACCGGCGAGCAGGTTGACTGGATAATAAAAACATCTTTCTTCCTAACATTTTCATCAATTTCGATCTGTATCTCGCCGTCACTGAACCGCTTGACCTTTTCGCCTCCGAGCGGCACACCGATATATTCGCATATTTTTCTGGATAGCTCGGGATTTGAATTCCCTGAAAATATAATAAAATCGTTCATTAAATTTGCCGTGTTAGATCTAATCTCAATCGAGCGATAAGGGCTAGCACCTAATGGATTGTCAACTCGATTAGGGTTGCAGCGAATGAAATCTGGCTGGGGCGGGAGGATTCGAACCTCCGAATGCAGGAACCAAAATCCTGTGTCTTACCGCTTGACGACGCCCCATAAGAAAAAGATGCAAGATCCACGATTCAGGATACACGATCCCGGACCCAGGGTATTGATAGCCTGCATCATCTATCCTGTATCACGCAGCCTGCATCATCTATATTGTATCCGGTATCCTGCGTTATCATATCTGCAAGATACGACTGCCAACCATTATCTTTTGAAAGGGCCTGCTTTGCCTTCCGAGCAGTCACAGAATTCGTAAAAAGGCCGAATACCGTCGGCCCGCTTCCTGACATGAGAGCGCCTATGGCCCCATATTTTAAAAGTGCCTCTTTGGCTTTCGATATAACTGGGTACATTGGTGCAGCGGCAGTTTCAAGATCGTTGCACAAATGCTTGCGTATATCAAAAGCCTGTTTTTTCAAGAGTGAATAACTAAGTTTTTTTTTACATTTTGTCAATCCTAAATTCAGATTTTTATAAACCTCCGCCGTCGAAACACTAAATCCTGGATTAATCAATAAAATTTTTAATTTTTTCAGCCCTCTGTAGGCTTCAAGCTTCTCTCCGACACCGGTTGCAATTGCCGGTCTGCCAAATAAAAAAAAGGGGATGTCCGCCCCGATGGAAAGCCCTATGGATACGAGATCTTCCCAAGAAAAGGGATGGCCGTAACAGCGATTTAATCCCAGCAAAACTGCGGCGGCATTACTGCTTCCTCCGCCCAAACCGGCAGCAACCGGTATTTTTTTTTCGATCAAAATACCCACACCTTCATTGCTGTTTAGGGATTTTAAAAAAAGATCGGCGGCTTTAAAGGCAAGGTTTGTTTCGTCTTGCGGAACGCCCGGATGCTTGCAGGCAACCGTGGTGGTTTCAAGGCCGAAGGTGAGTGAAACCGTATCGTAAAGGCCGATACAACACATCAGGCTTATCAAATTGTGATAACCGTCCGGTCGTTTCCCGGTAACCTGTAGCAACAGGTTTATCTTTGCAGGAGAAAGAATCTTCATGGTACCGGGATGTTTATTCATTCGAATTCATCCAAACGGCACGTCCTAGCCTTTCTCTTTAACATATAAAATCCTAAGATCATACAGGATATTTTTTAGCATGCTCTCTTCGTCTTTTGTTAAATTCCCGCGAGCTTTTTCCTCCAGCATGCCCAGAATATCAATGGTCTGTTTGGCGAAAGCCAAATTTTTCACCTTTTTCCCGGATGCCGGATCATCGATGATCCCAAGATGTACCAGCGCTGAAGAATTTAAAGAAAAAATAAAGGTTGGAAAATTGATTTCCGGAAGCTGATAATTTGATTCAGGCTCCTCGGATACGGCAGCCCCTTGCGATTCCTGCTTTTTGCCCTCTTTTTTAGAAGGTCCGGCCTTTTCCTTGTGCTTTGTGTCCTGATCTTCTTCCGAAAATATTCTTTTGTCTTTTATAATAAAATCTTTTTTTTCAGGCATTTCTATCCTCCTGACCGGCAATGGTAACAAAAGGTCCAAGAACATCAACTAGCACCGCTAGAAGTGTTTATTTAACAGAGATGATTGATCTTTTCAAGCAAGATCTGCTAAAGAAGAAATATGCGCAAACCTGAAACCAAGAATAAATCAGGGGGGCTGACGTCGTTCAAAGATGTAACCGATCTGATACAGCTTCAACTGAGAGCCGGAAAGCTTAACAGATTTGCCAACATTATCGGCAGGGATATCAAAATGCTTCAGGTTTTCCAGCAGATCAACGACGTTGCCGGGTATGACTACCCGGTGCATATCTATAGAGAAACCGGCACCGGCAAAGAACTGGTTGCATCCGCAATTCATAATGAAAGCCCGCGCGGGGGCGCGCCATTTGTGCCGATCAATTGCGGAGCCCTGCCCGAAAACCTCATTGAAACCGAGCTGTTCGGGCATGTAAGAGGGGCATTTTCAGGTGCTATCCGTGATAAAAAGGGGCGCTTTGAACTCGCCGACGGCGGTACGATATTTCTCGACGAAATATCCGAACTTTCCAGGAATATGCAGGTCAGACTTCTGCGCTTCCTGCAGGAAGGCACCTTTGAAAGGGTCGGCGGAGAAAAAACCATTTCCGTCAAGGTCAGGGTTATCAGTGCATCCAACAAGGATCTTAAAAAAGAAGTCCGGCAAAATAATTTTCGCGATGACCTTTACTATCGGATCAATGTCATTCCTATCCATCTCCCCCCGCTGCGTGAACGCAAAAACGATATTCCCATGCTGCTTGAACATTTCCTGCAGGAGGCCGGTGACAGGTACGGCCATAAACAGCTTCGCATCTCCAAAGATGCTCTGGCGCTGATGATGGACCATCGATGGCCGGGAAACGTACGGGAACTGCAAAATGCCCTGCAGTTTGCGATTGTAAAGTGCCGCGGCAATGTGATCTCACCGCGTGATCTGCCTATGGAAATTAGAGATGTTCAACATATTGGCTCCAGGACCGGCCCGCCGCGAAAACTCAATAAATCCCCCCTTCCCCCCCTTTGCTAAAGGGGGGCGAGGGGGGATTTTCCCCTTGATGAACAAAATTCATTTAAATATCCATACTAGGCGGCATCCATTTTCCGGCGATCGGCCATGTCAACCAGGGTACGTTCTCTGGCTTTATCAAGGCCCAGGGCCTTGCGCTTCTTGTCGATATGGGCAATCATCATCCGTGCCATTTCATAAGGATCCGCCGTAAATCCCCATTTGCCCAGTCCCTGTTCCTCAAGCCCCTCGAACAAAAGCTTATGAAACTTGGTTTCCTTGACAATCGGAAAGGTAACACCAAAAACCGTAAATACTCCTGATGCCACAAAATATTGTCCGATGGCGATGGCCTTTTCACTCATCCATTCCGGTGCCGCTCCGGCCACCGGAAGATCGGCGATACTGTTTCCCAGCCCGCCTTCTCTGACCATCTCAGAAGCGGCAATCAAGATCCGGCTGTTGTCAACGCAGGCACCCATCCCCAGAACCGGAGGCATGCCGACGGTGTTACATACCTCCCGCAAACCGGGTCCCGCAAAGATTGCTGCTTCAGGAGTCGTAAGCCCGGCCTTGGCAAGTGCGATCTGCGAACATCCGGTCTGGATGACCAGCACATCGTTTTTGATCAGTTCTTTGACCAGTTCCACATGGACCCAGTCCTGCCTGACCCTGGGGTTGACACAGCCGACCACACCGGCAACCCCTCGAATCCTGCCGTTGATAATGTTATCGTTCAGCGGGGTATAGGAAGCCCTGAAGGTTCCACCGAGCATATAACTGATGTACTCGTGAGAAAACCCGTGAACCCCGATGCCGACATGTTTAGGTATTTGTACGGGAACTTTTCGATTCTTGAATCGGGATATGGCTTTGATAACAATCTCATCGGTACAGGTTCTGGCATCACGTTCGTGGAATTCGAGGTGCTGGGCGCCCTCGATATGGCATCTGGGGTTGGTGGTAAACAGCGGGGTGCCGTAGCAATCGGCCACCTTGACCAGACCCTGCTGGATACACTGAATATCCACCGCCATGGCGTCAACGGCACCGGTAACCAGAACTGCTTCGGTCGACATGAAATTCCCGGCATGGGGGATGCCGTGACGGGAAAACATCTCCAAACCCGAACAGCACATTCCCACCAGATTAATGCCTTTGGCTCCGGCCTCTCGAGCTGCTTGGACGAGTGACGGCTCGTTTACCGAAGCAACCATCGATTCAAACAGATTCGGTTCATGCCCGTGGACGATGATGTTGACCTGATCCTCCTTAAGAACCCCCATGTTCATCTCCACACTGATTGGTGACGGAGTTCCGAAAAGAATATCGCCGATTTCGGTAGCCACCATCGACCCGCCCCAGCCATCCGCCAGAGCCGTCCGGCTGCACTGTTTGACGATGTTCTCATAATCCTGGTCACACCCCATATGGGTTCTGCTCATCAGTTCCATAACCTCCCGCATGGCACCCCTGGGCACAATACCGAGTTTGCGCCAGGTTTCCAGCGTTTTCTCCGGAACCCGCTTGACAAAGGGCATTTCACCTTCCACCTGTGTGTACGTCTTTTCCAGCTCATGGTATAGATCCGTCGCGATCTCCTTAACGCTGCGTCCTTTTATTTCGATACCGATCGAGCTTGCGACCTTTTCAAGCTTGTCGGTATCTTTGATGGTATAGTCAGTGATAACGCCGTTGACGACATCACGGAACACGTCCAGCATGGCCATGCCATGGTCGTTATGACAGGCGGAACCGGTGGCTACCATCCGCCCGAAATTTCGAGCCATGATCGTATCGATGGTAGCGCCGCAGACACCGACCTTGCCGTAGGGGTCCTTTGAATTGAGCCGGCAGGGACCCATGGCGCAATGCTTGCAACACGCTGAATCGGCGCCAATGGGGCACGCTTTCATATTCGCAGCCCGATCAAAAGCGAGCTCTACACCGTCGATGCGGGCCTTCTTCAGCATCTGGGCGGTGGCATCACAACTGGTTACCTCATTGGGATCAAGGATCTTTTTGGATTTGGTCTCCTCTTTTTCCATATTTCCTCCCTTCGTGGAATGTTTGTCCGCCCGGAAATTTTACGAATCTGGAGCATATTTCTTTAAAAACATACCGAACGCTTCTTAAAATATCCAGGGCTGCCCGGATTTCTCATCCGAATTAATCATCTTGCGTATCCTTGTAAAATGAAACATCGTTATTATTATTAGTAACGGTTATCAATAATATTAAGAGTACATCGGGATAGTGTCAAGTGGGTCTATCGACAAAATAACGGTTTAAAATCAGGAGAACACCATGAATAACATTGATTTAACACCCAACCGCCTCATCAATGAAAAAAGTCCCTATCTCCAGCAACACGCTTATAACCCGGTCGATTGGTACCCCTGGGGGGACGAGGCGCTCGACAAAGCAAAAAAGGAAAATAAACCGATTCTTTTGTCCATCGGTTATTCCACCTGCCACTGGTGCCACGTCATGGAAAATGAATCCTTCGCCGATTCGAAGATTGCAGGTCAAATGAACGCGAATTTCGTTTGTATTAAAGTGGATCGTGAAGAACGACCGGATCTTGATAAAATTTATATCACGGCAGTTACTTCGTTGACCGGATCGGCGGGATGGCCCTTAAATGTCTTTTTAACCCCGGATTTGAAACCTTTTTTCGGAGGCACCTATTTCCCTCCACAACCCAAGATCGGTATCGCTTCCTGGTCTCAACTGATAAGTTTGATCGCCAAGGCCTGGAATGATCCTGACAAGCACCGCAAAATCCTTGATTCCGCTGATGCGATCACCCAAACACTGAACAATCATTTATCCTGGAAAACCAAAGGGATCATGCCGGGGCCGAATCTTTTGGAAACTGCTTATGAAAACTTTAAATCCGATTTCGATGCGAACAAAGGAGGCTTCAGCCCGGCCCCCAAGTTTCCATCACCGGCCATCCAGAATTTCCTTTTGTCCTATAGTCGCTATGCCAAAAACACGCAAGCAACTGAGCCAAACGCTGACAGGGCCATCGAAATGACCGTTTTAACCTTGCGCGCCATGGCTCATGGCGGTATTTACGATCATCTGGGCGGGGGCTTTCATCGCTACGCCACCGACGACCGCTGGCATGTTCCCCATTCGGCAATGAAACATACCTGACCGCCGCCCGCAATGCCGCTGAATTCATCCGTACACATCTTTACAATCCATCTTCAAAACAGCTTTACCGACGCTGGTGCGACAACGAAGCCGGCATCCCGGGCGTTGCGAGCGACTACTCTTTTTTAATTCAGGGCCTTATCGATCTTTATGAGGCGGATTTTGATCCCGGCTGGCTCGACTGGGCCGTTACCCTGGCGGAAAAACAGCTCCAACTCTTTTTCGACACCGAGAACGGCGGTTTTTTTATGACACACACGAAACATGATCGACACCTGATTCTGCGCGTAAAAGAGGACTCCGACACGCCCATCCCTTCGGCCGGTTCAGTAGCCGCTTTGAACCTTTTGCGTCTTTCTCGATTTACCCATCGCCCGGATTTTTCCAATGCTGCCGAAAAGACGATGACGGCCTTTGGTTCCAGGATCAACAATTACCCGCAGTTTTCACCCCAGATGCTCGTTTCCATGATTTTTGCATATTCCAACCCTGTTCAAATCGTCGGAGACAGAACTTCACAACAAACACGTTCAATGCTTAAAAATACCAAAATATAAGGAGGCTCAGCCGTAATTTAAAAAATAATATGAATAAAGACTTGGAAATTGATATGTTATGATATATTCTTAATACCAAGGGCTTTGCTTACTTGAAAGGAGGTCATTATGGATTTCAAAGATGTTGTCAACAACCGACGTGCAGTCAATTTTTTCGACCCTGAAAAAAAGGTACCGGAAAAACTGTTAAAAGAGATGATTGAGCTGGCGGCCAAGGCTCCGTCAAGCTTTAACCTCCAGCCCTGGAACCTGATTGTTCTGAAAGATCCGGAAGAAAAAATGCGTCTTCAAAAACTGGCCTGGAACCAGCCCAAAGTCAGCGAAGCACCCGTGACGCTCATTATCTTGACGGATCGCAACGGGTGGCAACAGGGACATCCGACGGTTGAACATAATTTTAATGAAATGGTTAAAGCCGGCGCCATGTCCCGGGAACAGTATCAATGGTTTCTGGATGCCTGCCGGAATCTTTACGGCGCCAACAAGGAGAAACAGCAGGCCTTTGCCAACAAGAATACGGGTTTTTTTGCCATGGCACTGATGCTGGCCGCCAAAAGCCTGGGACTCGATACCCACCCCATGGACGGATTTGATCATGACGATGTCCGCCGGGAATTTAAGATTCCGGATAATTTCTGGATACCCCTTTTGCTTTCCGTCGGCTATTTCCGCAAAGACAAAACGCTGCTTCCGCCCAAATGGCGAAAAACCTATGATGAGATCGTCGTAAATTTTAATTGAAATCCGGCAACGAAAGGAAAGGGGAAATGTCTGAACAATCGGTACAGCTTTATTCTCTCAGCACCTGCAGCCACTGTAAAGCCACTAAAAACCTGCTCGCAGACTGCACCGTCAAGTATGAATTTGTTGATGTCGATCTCCTTCAAGGTGAAGAGAGAGCCGCGATCTTGGAAGATGTTAAAAAGTTCAACCCCAAATGCTCCTTTCCTACGATTATCATCGGCAATACGGTTATCGTAGGATTTAAGGAAAAAGAGATAAAGGAGGCCCTGGGATTGTAATGGATGTAGAAAAACTCTACGAAATGCTGAGAAAGACTCAGGAACCCAAGGGATATTTTTTCAACAAGGACAAGCAAAGGGTTTTTGACCTGTTAGAAGCCCTGATTCTCAACAAGGAGCGCTACGGGTACATGGCCTGTCCCTGCAGGCTGGCCGCCGGAGACCGGGAGCATGACAAGGACATTATCTGTCCCTGTATTTACCGGGTCCCGGATGTCCAAGAGTTCGGAAGCTGTTACTGCAATCTCTATGTTTCCAAGGAATGGAATGCAGAAAAAATCCCGCATGAATATATTCCAGAACGGCGACCGCCTGAAAAGATAGCATTCTAGCCCGGATTTTTCACCTATCAGCATTTGTACGGGTAAAAGTGGTGAAAACAGTATCCTTGAGGATCACCCCACTGTATTTCCGTATCGATCATACACTGCCCGATCGTCTGCCTGGAAACTTCTTCGTAATCGGGTCGTTGTTCCTCTTGTTTTTTGCACGCCATACAAATGGCCTGATGATCATAAACGGAAAGGAAAGGAGGATGACATGACCGAAAGCATTAAAGCCAAAGATACCGGTCTGCGCGGAATTACCATTGCCAGTACCAAAATCAGTGATGTGGACGGTGCCGGCGGCAGATTAATATACAGGGGATACCTTATTCAGGATCTGGCTGAAAAAGCGACATTTGAGGAAGTCTGCCATTTGTTGCTGTTTGAGAAACTCCCCGAAAAGAATGAACTGGAAGCGTTCAAGGCCCGGCTGGCCGCCGAAAGGGCTATCCCCCCGGAATTGATTGCCGCTTTGAAAACCCGCCCCAAAAGCGCCCTGCCCATGGATATACTCCAGGCGGGCGTGGCTATGCTGGCCCATCATGACCCTGACCTTCAAAAAGCCTCGCGCGAAGCCTTGTTGCAAAAGGCCGTCAAGCTGGTCGCCAAACTGCCGACGATCCTGGCAGCCTGGGACCGTATTCGCAATGGGAAGGAACCGGTTGCACCGGATCCCCGGCTCGATCATGCCGCCAACTTTCTTTATATGCTCAACGGCACGGTTCCGAACAAAGAACTTGCCAGATTTTTTGATGTCTGCCTGGTTCTGCATGCTGAACACTCGTTTAATGCATCCACCTTCGCCGCCCGGGAAGTGGCTTCAACACGGGCGCACATGTATGCCGCCGTCTCGGCGGCAGTGGGATCCTTGTCCGGCGAACTGCACGGCGGCGCCAACGTGCGGGTCATGGAAATGCTAATGCAAATCGGATCTATCGACAAGGTCGAAGACTATGTCAACCAAACGCTTGACGCCGGGAAAGTGATAATGGGCCTGGGTCATGCGGTCTACAAAACCGATGACCCCCGCGCTCATATCCTGGCGCCCATGTCAAAACGAATGGGGGAACGCACCGGCGAAACCAAGTGGTATGAGATGTCCAAACTGCTTGCAATCAAAGGCAAAGAAGCCTTCAAACAGCGCAAAGGCCGCGATATATACGTCAATGTGGATTTCTACAGCGCCTCGCTGTACTATTCCATGGGAATACCGTTTGACCTCTTCACCGGTCTGTTTGCCATTTCCAGAATTGCGGGCTGGACCGCCCATATCATCGAAGAGCAGTTTGCAGACGCAGCCCCCAAACCCGTAATTTACCGCCCGGAATCAGAATATGTCGGCGAATACTGCGGGCCGGCCGTGTGTGAATTTGTACCGATTGGAAAAAGATAACGTCAGGCTGCATCACTGAGCTCGTTTTTGAGCCATTCCTTAACTGCGCCTTCGATCGCATAAACACCCTTTCTGAAACATTTATAGCAAGCTGCCGGGTGATTTTGTTTAGATCGACAAGCTGTCTTAAGCAAATCAGCCGGAATTTCCTATTGACTCGATGTTAAAACAAACTGTATATTTAAATCACTATTCGATTGTGTATCACGGCTGTATCAGTTCATCTCCTGCCCAAAAACGTTTTTCCTGGGCATACAGCTACAAGCATCTGTTAATACGTAATTTTCTACATCCTGTAATCAACTTCCCAGTTTTGGCATGCATTTTGAAGTGTTATTATTAATTTTTTTTCGTCTGTCTTTAGCTAATACCTGTCGTCTTGATGACATTTTTATTCTCCGATCAAGGAGTGCTTACAAACTTGAGACCCTGCGACGCAAACATTGTCAGAACGCTTAAGCTTGTAGATGAAATGATCAATCTTGCTGAAAACATATTTGGCTGTTAACCCAAAAACAAGAGGAGGAAAAACGTGGGAAGATTGAAAGGTGCCCAAACCGAAAAAAATCTTTTAAAAGCCTTTGCGGGTGAGTCGCAAGCCCGTAACCGCTACACCTATTTTGCCGGCCAGGCAAAAAAGGAAGGTTACGTTCAGATTGCAGACATATTCGAGGAAACCGCAAATCAGGAAAAAGAACATGCCAAACGGTTCTTTAAATTCTTAGAAGGTGATATGCTGGAAATTACGGCCATGTTCCCGGCAGGCGTTATCGGCACAACCCTTGAAAACCTCAAAGCGGCGGCGGCCGGAGAGCATGAAGAGTATTCATATCTGTATCCCGGCTTTGCCAAAACCGCGCGCAAAGAAGGGTTTGAGGATGTTGCCATGGTGTTTGAAGCGGTCAGCGTCGCAGAGAAACAGCACGAAAAGAGATATCTTGATCTGGCAGCCAATATCGAATCCGGCCGGGTATTCAAGCGGGACGACACGGTTGTATGGCGCTGCCGAAACTGCGGCTATCTTCATAAAGGCAGCGAAGCCCCGGAAGCATGTCCCGCCTGTGCTCATCCCAAGGCCCATTTTGAACTGCTGGGAGAAAACTGGTAAAAGGAGGAAATAATCATGACAGCAAGACTGGAAGTTTATAAATGTAACGTTTGCGGAAATATCGTTGAGGTATTACATGCCGGCGAAGGCGAACTGGTATGCTGCGGCCAGCCGATGAATTTGCTGGTTGAAAATACCGTCGATGCCGCCAAGGAAAAGCATGTTCCCGTTGTGAAAAAAACCGCGGAAGACGTTAACGTTAAAGTCGGAAGCGTTGCCCATCCCATGGAAGCCAAGCACTACATCGAATGGGTCGAAATTATCGCCGACGGGAAGACTTACCGGCAGTTTCTGAATCCCGGTGACGCACCTGAAGCAACGTTTAATGTAGATGCCAAAAAGATTACCGCCCGGGAATATTGCAATCTGCACGGCCACTGGAAAGCGTAAAAACACTTTATTAGTGACAGATTGATGAATTTAGGAATTCAGGAATTGGGAAAAGGAGGTGATGTTATGGTCAATTGGAAATGCAGTAACTGCGGATACACGCTGGATGCGGACATACCGCCCAACGAGTGCCCGGCATGCAAGCAGAAATGCGATTTTTTGGACACCACCTGCTATACACCGGACTGTGCTCCCGAAGGGGTTGACCATAGAATAGGAAAAAAGGGATAACAACATGGCCAAAGCACTTATTGTGTATGCAACCCGAACCGGAGAAACTCAACGGATCGGCGAACTGATTGCAGAAGGCCTTCGATTCTCCGGTGTCGATGCTGCAGTTAAAGACGTCAAGGACATTAAAAAAGAAGCCGACCTTGAAGGTTATGACGCCCTTATATTGGGATCGGCCACTTACCACGGCGATATGATGCAGGGGATGAAAACCCTTCTATTTCTTGCTGAAAAAGCCGGGCTTGAAGCCAAAATCGGCGGGGCCTTCGGTGCTTTTGGCTGGAGCGGAGAAGCCCCCGACCGTATTTTCAACACCATGAAAAATATTTTTAAAATGGATATGGTCGGCGATCCGCTGAGGTTAAAGTCGAGCGCCCTTGGCGGCGGCGTCAAAATGGCCCAGGATTACGGACGTGAAATTGCCAAGAAACTAAAATAGCACTTATAAACAACGGGACCAAAGGAGGAGATTATGACAACACCGAAACATTGCCCTGGTTTTGAATCGTTCAAAAGCTTAAAATCGTTTGCCTGCAAATGCCCCGCCTGCGGCGCGGAAAAAGAAATATTTTCGGACGAATTTGACACAACCCATGTTTGCGATGTTTGTAAAAAACCAATCGACTTCACCCAGTGCACCCTGGAGGGTCAGGCCTAGTCTAAAGCTTGTTGCCCAGCCGGAGATGCCCTGAAAACTGCATAACCCGGATGTTTCCTGAAGATGTTTTTTTAAAAATTCGTATAATATCATTCATGAAATATCCGGGTTAGCTATGGCGACTGCAATATCTGTCAGAACATTTTTCCACAGACCCTGGGTATTCAATAAAAATAAAAGACAAAGGAGAACGTTTTTCATGTTCGTACTGGGATTACAGGGCAGCCCGAGAAAAAAGGCTAATACCAACTTTCTGCTTTCGGCGTTCATGAACGAAGCCGAAAAATTAGGGGCTCGGACCCATGTTATTGAAGTGGTCAAAAAGAATATTAAGTTCTGTATCGGGTGTGGTTTTTGTGAAAAGAACGGTTACTGCATCACGCAGGACGACGACATGAAACCTGAAATCTATCCTTTATTTCGCGCGGCCGATGTGATCCTGCTGGCCTCGCCCGTTTACTTTTACAACGTCACCGCTCAGCTCAAGGCGCTGATTGACAGGAGTCAGGCACTCTGGTCCCGAAAATATAAATTGAACTTGACCGATCCGGCCCGAAACTTTCGGCGCGGATTTCTGCTATCCCTCGGCGCCACTAAAGGAAAAAACCTTTTCGAAGGCGTCATCCTGACGGCCAAGTACTTCTTCGATGCCGTGGGCGCCGGCTATAATGGGAGCCTGACATACTGGCAGATCGAAAACTCAGGCGATATGGCAAAGCATCCGACGGTCCATGAAGATGTGGAGAAAGCGGTCGCCGATCTGGTAAAACCGTTGCAAGGTCGTAAAAAAGTCCTGTTTGCCTGCCGGGAAAACGCCTGTCGCAGTCAGATGGCCGGCACTTTTGCCCAGATTTTCGGAGGCGACAAACTTGAAGTGTTTACCGGCGGCGGCAGCCCTGTCGATAAAATCAACCCTGTCATGGTTGAAGTTATGGAAGAAAAAGGTGTCGACATGGCCTTCCGCCGGCCCCAGTCCCTGGAGGCGGCGATAGCCACGCTGCAACCGGAACTGATTATAACCATGGGCTGCGGGGAAAAATGCCCGTTTGTACCTGGTGCCCGGGTACAGGACTGGGATCTGCCGGATCCTGCCGGAAAAGGAATCGATTTCATGCGCAACGTTCGCGACAAAATCGAAAAAAGGGTTAAAGACCTTATCAGTAGCTTATAGCGCACCTGGGCCTAAAACCGGCAAGCAGTAATGTGCCGGTTGTGAAGCTTCCCGCCCTAACGGGCGGGGGTTCTGACGTGCGTCAGTGCTTCGCGGCGGGGAGCGTGCCGGTCACATGATTTCGGAAGAACGAACCGATGCAATCAAACCCAATGTAAAACCCGACTCATTTACAGGAAAAAACAACGATCAGAAATGGAGGAGTAAAATGGACAACTACGTATGTTCGATTTGCGGCTATGTGTACGATCCCCGGAAAGGCGATCCTGATAATGGTATTGATCCCGGAACAAAATTCGAAGACCTGCCGGATGACTGGGAATGCCCGGTATGCGGCGCTTTAAAGGATGATTTTGAAAAAGAATCTTAATTAAACATTGATTCTTCAAATTGAGGTTAGCATATGAAACCCGTTGAAATTGCAAAAGGGATTTATGACGTAGGCGTTAATGACTGGAACATCCGCGATTTTCATGGCTATTCAACCTATGACGGCACCAGCTATAACGCTTTTCTGATCATAGATGAAAAGATCACTCTGATTGATACCGTCAAAAAGGATTTTGTCGACCAACTGCTGGAAAACATCGCCCAAATTGTTGATCCTAAAACGATTGACTTTGTCATCAGCAACCATACCGAAATGGATCATTCCGGCGGTCTGGCCCGGGTCATGCATAAAATCGGCGAAGATAAACCGCTGTATTGTTCAAAAATGGGTTTAAAGAACCTGTCCCGCCATTTCCCGCAGAAGTGGAATTATCACGCCGTGGAAAACGGCACGGAACTGAGTCTGGGGAAAAGGACCCTGACTTTTTTGGAAGCCCGGATGCTGCACTGGCCGGACAGCATGTTTACCTATCTCAAGGAAGACAAAATCCTCTTTTCCAGTGATGCCTTTGGCCAGCATTATGCCGGTCAGGAAAATTTTGACGATGAAATCGGCGACGCCATCATGCCGCATGCCAAGAAGTACTTTGCCAACATTCTGCTTCCCTTTTCCGCGCTGATACTCAAACTTGTTGAAAAGGTAACGGAACTCGGCCTGGAGTTCAATGTCATCTGCCCCGACCATGGCATTGTATGGCGCCGAGACCCTGCAAAGATTATCAACGCTTATGTCAAGTGGAGCCATCAGGAACCTGAAAAAAAGGCCGTTGTCGTCTATGATACCATGTGGAAGAGCACTGAAAAAATGGCCGAAGCCATTGCATCCGGCCTGCATCATGAAGGTATCCGTGTCCGGCCGATGCATCTTCGCAAATGGCATCGCAGCGATATCATGACTGAAGTCATGGATGCCCGGGCTGTTGTCATAGGATCTCCGACTTTGAACAACGGCCTGTTTCCTACCCTTGGTGATTTTTTAACGTATATGAAGGGCCTCAAACCCCAAAACAAGATCGGAGCCGCATTTGGATCTTACGGATGGAGCGGTGAAGCCGTCAAGCTGATCAATGCTGAACTCGAAGCCATGAAATTTGATATCATCGATCCGGGTGTCAAGATCCAGTATGTGCCCGACAAAGAGGGTGTCGACGCCTGTTATGAATTTGGCAAAAAGATCGGAAAGGCCGTCAAGAGATAACTATCTTGAAAATACCGGTTGTTGAACTTAGCGACTGCATTCTTTGTAAAGTCTGTGTCGAGGTTTGCCCCGATGTTTTCAGGCTGAACGCTGCCGGCTACATCGAAGTTGCCGATCTTTCCGACTTTCCTCAAACCGAGGTGGATGAAGCCATCAAGAACTGCCCGGTGGATTGTATTTACTGGGAAGAGGAGTAAACGGCGATAACGTTGCCATGAGCATCCGAACGCTCAAAAAAAAGATTCACGGCCTTCTCCTTCAAAACGATGTTGCCGGCAGTCCGGAAATGATTTGCCGATACCCGGCGCGCCAGGTGATCAATCCGCTTTTTTCTTTTTTATTCAGTGCCGATGAACTTGTAAAATGGCGTGCCGTTACGGCAATCGGTGTTGTCGTTGCCGGACTTGCCGAAGACGATATGGAATCCGCCCGTATCGTCATGCGCCGCCTGATCTGGAATTTAAACGACGAATCCGGTGGAATCGGCTGGGGTTCGCCCGAAGCCATGGGCGAAATCATGGCCCGGCATCAAAGGCTGGCAGAAGAATACGCTAAAATCCTTGTATCTTATATTCGACCGAACGGCAACTTCATCGAACACCAGGTTCTTCAACGGGGGGTTCTCTGGAGTCTGGGAAGGCTGGCCCGAGTCCAACCCCGGCTGGTTAGGGGGGCGGCCGGTTTCCTGCGGCCGTATCTGGAGTCCGATGATCCCTCGCTGCGGGGCCTGGCGGCCTGGACAGCCCGAGCGATCGGCGATGAATCGGTCCGGCCCGTATTAAAACGCCTTTTAAACGATAACGCTACGGTTAAGACCTTTCTGGACAACCGTCAGGTTGCCTGCCAGGTAAGCCGTCTGGCCCGGGAAGCGCTAAAGAAACTGTAAAAACCGGTTAAAACCCCAGATCCTGATTAATCAGAACCACCTTTACCCTTCCTTTGGGAAACGATTTTTCAGTAATGGTCCAGGTATTGCAGATGCGGTCCGGGCTCTTGCATTCCTCGCAATAAGACGTTTTGGCGCAAGGCGTCTTTTTATCCAGGCGCATGGTATTAACCGGAGCCGCATAATTTTTGACGCGAAACATGGCATCTTCCAGGTCCACGGCGATCTTATTGCGTCCCACAAGAATAACGACGTGTTTGGGGCCGAAGGTGATCGCACCGATACGGTTGCCGATCATATCCAGATTGACAAGCTGGCCGCTTTCGGTCACCGCGTTGGTACCGGTAAGATACAAATCAACCAGCAGCGACTTCCGGCGCCGCTCGAGGCTCTCTTCCGGAGACAGCTTCTTGTCGTAAGTGTCAAGCACCTCCATATCACCGCTGTCTTTGAGGGCGTCGTAAAGCCCGGTGGCAACGAACGTTATCGAACCTCCCCAGGAAACGCTTTTGGCGTTCGTCTTGGGAACAATCTGTTCCAGGACAATCTTTTTGGCCTCTGTGGTGCTGTCCGCCACAAAGACTTCAAAATTGTTGTTTTCCAAGGCCTTCTTCAAATTCTCCAGCCTGATTTTCCAGTAGTTTTCAATCGGTTTTTCCATCTTACACCTCCATGGTATGACCTATATCACGCAAGCTGACTTTTGTTTCCATTGGTTTTAATAATACTTCTTTGTTTGAATTGACAAGCAAAACTTTTTGACGGCTGAAACCGGGCCGTTTGTTTTTCATATATTCAGGATTGACCGTTTCATCTCGAAGTGCTATCTTTTTCGACAGGATAGAAAGCAGAGTAACAATTGATAATAAATTCAATAATGATGAGGAGGACTGTATGAAACGAATCGTAATTGTTGGAATGTTGGCTGCGGTTTTGATGGTCTTCGGATGCGCCAAGCCCGGCCCTGAGGAGGTCGTCAAGGATGTCGTCAAAAAACAGTTCCAATCGGACTATGCCGTAAAGATCGATGCATCCAAGCTTGAATACGCAGTTGTGAACAAAAGTGATGATCAGGCCAGCATCAAAGTTACCGGCACCATCCAATATAATGGGATCTTCGATCTGGTTAAGGAAAACGGCAAATGGCAGGTCAAAAAAGAAAAACAAGTTGTCGCCCAGATTGAACAGACGATCCCCAAGTGATACTGATATACGAATATCCTTAAATTAAATTTTCGCACAATCTGAAAATTTCGATCGTTTAACCATCAAGGCATCTCGTCAAAAACGATGGGGTGCCTTTTCTTACATTGCATCTCATTATCTTGACTGCGTCCTGCAAATCTGTTACTGAATCATAAGGTTTCCCCATAAATTACTAACAGATACTCCATCTCGGGAGGTGTAATATGGCCAATAAATCCGATACCGCCTTATACCGCCATCTGGTGCATGTCAAAGAAGGAAATCGCCGCTTTGAAAACGCCTTTCAGGGTGTGACCCGGATGATTCTGGAAAGCACCATTGAAAAAGTAGTGGTGAACTGAAAATCTACCTATGATTTCAGTATATTCCGCACAGGAAAAAAACATATTATCGGCATGTATGACGAGATCAACAGTTTTGTCTCATATGTCAAGGATGCGGCCGAGTGCGGATCTTCGGCCGAAATGGCATATGTGCTGGTAGGTGAACCCGGTAACGGGAAAACCTTTTTGATCGAATTTCTGTGCAACAAGTATCGCGCTTTCCTTGCCAGAGAAACGAATCGCAAATACACGTTCAATTTCATCAATCTGGGGAAATTGGGCAATTACGGCAGAATCACCTCCATCGAATCTCAAACCTACGAGGATCCTATGATCCTGGCGATGAATCTGTTTGAAGATCCGGATGAAAACAAGGCGGTTCTGGCCAAAGAGATCGGGTTTTCCGATGCCCAGATAGAAACGTTTTACGATAATTACCGTCCCATGGGAGCCTGCAGCGGATACATCTGGAACAATATCCGGACTTATACGGACAACCAGATCGATGAAATGCTCAAATTCGTTGAGATCTTACCGGTGCCGCTGACCGAAAGCCTCGGAACCGTCACAGGCAAATATCCTGCCAAGGACAAGATCACGTCTTCGTCCGTCGATCTTTTAGGAGAGGAGTCCATCCAGAGGCTGCTCCACATCACCGACACCAACAATCCTTACCGTTTCGATCTAAGACGAGGGGCCTTGGCGCGTGTCGCCGGCGGCGGCATTCACTTCAGCGACGAAATCTTCAAAAACAAAAAAGACCTGGTTCAGGTTTACCTGGGCGTCATCCAAAACCGAACTATTGAAATCGACGGCTTTAAATGGCCCATCGACACCCTGATCGTCGCCACCAGCAACAATATGGAATTCAACCGGTTTTTAGCCGAAAAGGAAGAAGCACCCATTGTAGACCGATGTCGAATCTCCTACATTTCGCATAATACCAATTACAAACTGCAGAAAGATCTCACGGCGTACACCATCGGCAGCGAAGCCAGAACCACCCTGACCCGGGAAAATCTCCACCAGGATCCCAACCTGAATTACGCGGCCTCCGTGGGCGTGGTTCTGACCCGGCTTCCAAAGTCTGAAAAACTGACGCCCATTGAAACCATGAAACTGGCCGCCGGCGAAGTGGCCGGTGAAAAAAGCATCAAGACCCTTGCCGAAGTCATCGACACGCTCAACCAAAACCCGGATATCATCCAACGCTTCGGCCAAAAGGGTCTTGGCCAGCGCAACCTCAGCCGAGCCATCCAACTGCTGATCGAAAGTTCCGAAACCAATGAAGGCAAATGCATGTTTGCCTATGACATTTTCAAGGCGCTGGAACGGATTGTGCTGGACTATGTGACCGATGCCAATGACCGGATCAAATACATAGAAGACCTTAAGATTGCCAAAGGATTGTACCGGGAACGCATCATGACCGAGATGTTCAACGCATACATGGATGAACCCCTGGCGATTCGAAAAGACGTCATGAATTATGTCAACATGATTATCGGCATTGACGCTGAAAATTTGGGTCCCGACAAAATGTGGAAATACAAGAACCCGCAAACCGGGGAACTGAAAGCCTTGAAGGTCGATGAACGTTACATCAAAAGTGTTGAAGAACGCTTGGGACTCAAAACTATCGAACAATGCGAATCGTTCAGAACGTCCATTCGAAAAATATACGGCCAGAAAATCTCCGTGAATCCGAATTATGATTTTATGGACAACCTGGAACTGGTCAAAGCGGTCACCGATGTCCGGCTCAAGTCGGATATCGCCGGTGCCGGCAGTCTGATCGGAGCGCTGGCCAATCGTACCAACGAAGAAAATCAGAAGCTTTACGACCGCATGATCAACACCATGCTCACCAAGCTTGGCTACTGCAGAACATGTGCCCAGAAGACGATCGAATATTTCTGCACGCAGGAAGACGAGAAGTAGCGAAAACCTCGTATTCGGGTGCCAGGTGTCAGTGTTCAGGTTTATCCTTAGCGGATGCTTCGCTCAGCTAATGCGTTTCTTTTTACTGACACCTGAAACCTGACACCAAAAGGCTTTGAAAGCTATTAACAACCGGTAATGCACCCGCAAATCGTGGCTCTTGGTGCTCTGCCGGACAAATTGAAGGTCAACAGCATGAACCGCAAACTGCTTGAATATTACCATGCCTTAAAAGCCGGCGGTCTGACGCCGGAACAGGCGCAGAATATCGAAAAGGAGCTTTACGCCGAAGACTTCCATGACTTTCCCCAAGACAGGGTATCACAACGTGAAGCCGGTATCGAGTTTTTGCCCGACGGTCCCAAAAATGTTTACGACCACCACGACCTGATGCAATTGCAGGACATGCCCAGACCCGTCGGAACCTATATCAGTTGCCTGCGCAGCATCGATGAATTGCTGGAAAAGGATAAACAGAGAGAAAAAGACGGATTCCCCAAAAAAATACGCGTGGGCCGGATGGTCAAACCCGGCAGAAGCGGCAAAGACAAAATCGTTGTGGTGCCGACCACGGTGGAGGAAAAATTCATTCACGATCGCTTGCGCAGGCCTCCGGAAGAAGACGGGCAATTGGGCGGATCCGGAGAGGGAGAAGAAGGAGAGATCATCGGTGAATAACCGGTGCGCGCGCCGGAGCAGAGCGGCGGAGCCGGACCCGGCCAGGGAGAAGACAGTCCCCATGAAATAGAGTCGAGTGCCTATGATCTGGGTAAAATTCTCACGGAAAAATTTGAGCTTCCCAACCTCAAGGACAAGGGCAAAAAGCGAGCGCTTACCCGCTACACCTATGACCTGACCGACAGACACCGCGGATTCGGCCAGCATCTGGATAAAAAAGCCACCCTCAGAAAAATTGTTGAAACCAATATCCACCTGGGTAACCTGCCGGATCCGGGCGACATCGATCCGTCCCGTTTTTTAATTTCGCCCGCCGACAAAATCTACCGGATTCTCTCGCGCGAAAAGGATTACGAATCCCAGGCCATGATCTTCTTTTTGCGGGATTATTCCGGCTCCATGATCGGCAAAGCCACCGAAGTGGTGGTGACCCAGCACGTCTTGATTTACAGCTGGCTGCTCTACCAGTACGCCCGGCAGGTTGAAACCCGTTTTATCCTCCATGATACCGAGGCCAAGGAGGTCCCTGATTTTTACACCTATTATAATTTAAGGGTCGCCGGCGGCACACAGGTGGCTTCGGCCTACCGGTTTGTCAACCAAATCGTCAAAAACGAAAACCTGATCCAAGATTACAATATATATGTTTTCCACGGTACCGACGGCGACGACTGGGACACCGAGGGCAAAGAAGCCTTGCCGGAACTGGAGACGATGCTGACCTATGCCGCCCGGGTCGGAATCACCATTGCTGAACACACCAGCGGTTCGCTCAATAACACTGCCGTGGAAAGATACCTGAACAACTCCGGATTGCTGAAGCAAAAACCGAAATTAATCCGGCTCGATACCATCAACGAAGATGCCGACGAGCCGCGCCTGATCGAAGGTATTAAAAAACTCATCAGCGAATAAAGACTCAGGCCCAAAGGACCAGATTCTCAATGTTGGAATAAATGGAACTCATCGATCAACATACCAAGAATATCATGGAAGGATGCAAGGTCAGGGCCCGCGCGGCCGGTTTGCGGTTTCAGGATGAAACTTTGGAATACATTGTAACCAACCGCGACTTATTGGAAATCTCGCCGAAGCTGATGATTCCGACCCTTTACGACTACTGGGTGCACGATGTGGAAGTCCTTCGCGAAAAAGGCCGGTACGAACTATACCCCGATAATCCTTATGAAACCGTCATTAACACCCGACCGGCCATTTCATTTTACAATGACAACAACCCGGACTGGCTGAACGTAATGATTTTCTACCATGTTCTGGCGCACATCGATTTTTTTCAAAACAATCTGTTTTTTCGACATACCTGGGAATATGACTTCACGGGGCAGGCCCTTGCAGATAAACGGGTGATCGCCAGGCTCAGATCCGAAAAAGGCCGATGGGTGGATTACGTGATTGAGTTCGCGCGGGGGATTGACAACCTCGTCGGATACCATGGCGAACTTTCGCAGTTCAACCGGCCGCAGACACCTGACCGCTCCCGACGACGCGATTTTTACTTCGACGTGTTTTTACAGTCCGTTGAAAACGTCAAAATTAATGAATACATCAAGGAAATCGAGCGCTACAATAAAACCCTCCGTAAAAAAGACCTGATCCAATTTTTAATGGAACATTCCGAATTTTTGAACAAGGAAAAAAACAACTGGATGAAAACGGTGATGCAGGTGGTGCGCAACACATCCCTGTTTTTTCAACCACAGATCCGAACCAAAATCATGAATGAAGGCTGGGCCAGTTTCTGGCACGAAACGCTTTTTCTCCAGGACGAACGCATTCAGGGGCATGAAGTGGAATTCGCACGGGTCAATTCCAGGGTCACGGCATTACCCCGCGTGGGATTGAACCCCTATGCTTTGGGAATGCGCCTGTTCTACTACATCGAAGAAATGGCCGAAAAGGGAAAACTCGCCTATGAATTCCAGCGCCTTGCGGACGCGAACCAGCGGGAAAAATATGACGCCTCCACCGGCAAGGGACGGGAGTTTATCTTCAAGGTTCGTGAAAACTTCTGTGATTCCATGTTTGTTCACACGTTTCTTGATCAGGATTTTATGACCCACTGCAACCTGTTTGTGGCCGGCAAACGATTGAACACCCAGCGGATGGTATGGGAATATTTTGTCAAAAGCCGAAAGGCGCAGGACTTTCGCCGAATGATTGAAGATGCCTTGTATCACCCCCCGCAGATCGAGGTGGATCCTGAGAAAAGCGTTGACCATCATCTCTACCTTGTTCACCGTTTTGAAGGAAAACCGCTGGTAAAGGAATTCATTGCCAATACCATGATGGGGATCGAATATTTATGGGGAGGTCCGGTTCAGTTGGAAACCAGTGAAGTCGTTTCCGTTTCGCCCGATCAGACACCCGGAGCTTTTGCCGATTTCACCAAGATGCAACCGGACAGGCAAAAAGAACCTGAAATAGAATGGCAGCGGGTCGTCTATACCATGAAAGACCGGCAACTCTCACGTGAAGTCATCTAGCTAATTGATGGATTTGTGCCATGGAACAAGCAAAAAAGGCTATGCTTAATTTTGATCGCAGCATGAGGGAGCGACACCAGCAACCGGTGATTCCTTTCGAGGAATTTCTCCTGATTTTGGCAAAAAATCCGGCCGCCGTCATGCGCAATGTATTTCAGGTCTTTCATGACATGATCAAGAGCTACGTCAAAGAAGGGACGGATGAATATCCGGATGATCCGGAATCAATCCATTTTGTCAACTACGATTGCTGCTCGCTTTTCGTTGAAGGCACGGACCACCCCTTTTTCGCAGACCGGCTCTTTGCCAACCGTCTGATGAATCATGTCGAAGCCATGAAACGCGGGGCACAGCAAAATATGATTTATATTTTTGACGGCCCTCCCGGATGCGGAAAGAGCACCTTTCTGAACAACCTGCTTTTGAAATTCGAGGAATATACCAAAACCGAGCAGGGTTTGCGCTATGAAGCCGTCTGGAGACTTGACCGCAATCTTTTGGACACATTTGCAGAACACGAGCCCGCTCCAATATACGACAGCGGGATTCAGCTTTCAGATGACTGGCCGCGGGCAGGAATCAGATCCGAGGTTGAAGACGTTGAGCCGTCTTTTCCACGCGGCAAGTATGCCGATTCTTTTGATCCGTTTTCACCACATTTTACCGGCGCATATATCGAGGTCCCCTGTCCCAGCCATGATCATCCCATTCTCATGATCCCCAAGCATTACCGCCGCACGTTTTTTGACGACCTGCTGTTAAATGACGAATTCAAATGGAAACTTTTCACTGAAAAAGAATATGACTGGGTCTTCAGGCAGCCCCCGTGCACCATCTGCAACTCCATCTACTGGGCCCTGTTAAACCGGCTGAAAAGCCCGCAGGAAGTAATCAGGATGCTGTATGCCCGCCCATACCAATTCAACCGGCGATTAGGAGAAGGCATCAGCGTTTTCAACCCCGGCGATAAACCCCTGCGCCAGAACATTATGAGCAATCCCATGCTCCAGAGCCGGATTAACGGACTGCTCAGGGACAGCAACAAGGTCAGATACATTTTCTCCCAATACGCTAAAACCAACAACGGCATTTACGCCCTCATGGACATCAAGTCGAACAATATCGAACGGCTGATAGAACTGCATAACATTATCAGCGAAGGGGTTCACAAGGTGGAAGATATCGAAGAAAACGTGAATTCACTTCTGATAGCCCTCATGAACCCGGAAGATAAAAAAAACATCCAGGATATTCAGAGCTTTTCAGACCGGATCGAATATATCCATATCCCTTATGTTCTGGACCTCAACACCGAGGTTGATATTTACCGCAATATTTTCGGCAAACATATCGACGAAACTTTTTTACCCCGAGTGCTTCATAATTTTGCCCGCGTAATTATCTCTTCCCGCCTGGAAAGCCGGTCCGAGACCCTGTTGGAATGGATCGACGATCCGAAAAAATACCGTTTGTTCTGCGATGAGAACCTTCTGCTGCTCAAGATGGAAATCTACGCGGGACATATCCCCCCGTGGCTTTCCGAAGAAAACCGTAAGGGATTCACGGCCAAACGCCGACGAAAGATTTTAAGCGAATCCGAAAGAGAAGGCGCCAAGGAAGTCTGCATCTACGTGATTGACAACGACCTGGCCAAAAAATTTTCAATGTAATACGTTATTTTGAAAACTGCTAGAGCTTTTCATCCAAAACTTTCCGGACTTTTTCAAGCATCTGCCCCATGTCATACGGCTTGTTGATCAAACCCTTTGGACCGCTTTTGAGAACTTCCTTTGCAGGGCCGTTCATCGAATAACCGGTAATGATAACAATCTTTGCCCGGGAGTTTAGCTTGAGAAGCTCTTCGAGACATTTTCGGCCTCCCATTCCAGGCATAATCAGATCCAGAAGGACCAGTTCGATCCGTTCCTGTTCCTTCCGGTAAAGTTCCAAGGCAGTCTCTCCGTCGGCAGCCGTGAGAACCGTGTAGCCATACGTTTCAAGGATCTGCTTGCCAATATCACGGATGGTTTTCTCATCGTCCACCAGCAAGATGGTCTCGCAGCCGCCTTTGATTTCTCCTGCCGGCGCCTTGGTTTCGCTGGCTGCTTCCGATGATGCAATTACCGGCAGATAAATCTTAAACGTCGTCCCCTCGCCCGGCTCGCTGTAACACATGATAAAGCCTTCGTGATTTTTAACAATGCCGTAGATCATGGCCAGGCCAAGACCGGTTCCCTTGCCGACCTCCTTGGTAGTAAAAAAGGGTTCGAAGATGTGCTCAAGTGTTTCTTTATCCATGCCCTCGCCGGTATCCGAGATGCTCAACAGCACGAATTTTCCGGGGACTGCTCCTAAATGGGTCTTGCAGTATTCTTGATCCAAGATCACATTTTCCGTCTCGATGACCAGTTCGCCCCCATCAGGCATGGCGTCTTTGGCATTGAGGGCCAGGTTCATGAGGATCTGCTCCATCTGGACCGGATCGGCATCGACAAAATTTAGATTTTCAGCCAGATAAAGTTCTATCTTGATCATCTTGGGAATGGTGCGCTCCAACAAGTTTTTCACTTCCCTTATCCGTTTGTTAAGATCAAGGGGTCGCCTTTTGCTCTCTATCTTGCGGCCGAAAGTGAGCAGTTGCTGGGTCAATTCTGCGCCTCTTTGCGTGGCTTTGAAGATCTCCTGCAGCTCCCGCTGGCCGGATTCATCACGCTCCTTGCCCAAGAGCAGCAGTTCGGCATACCCCTGAATGGCTTGCAGCAGGTTGTTGAAGTCATGGGCGATGCCGCCGGCCAGGGTTCCGACGACTTGCATCTTCTGGACGTGGCGAAGCTGGGCTTCAAGCGCGACTACCTGGGTGACATCGCGATTGACGGAAACAAAGTTAACGATCACACCGGAACTGTCCAAAACAGGTGAGATGGTTGTCTCGAATTCGCGCAGGGTACCATCCTTCATGGTGTTGACGATATGGCCCTGCCAGACATCCCCCCGCGAGATAATCCCCCACATTTTTTTGTAAAAAATCTCGTCATGGCGGTCGCTTTTTAGAATGCGGAAGTTATGGCCCACGATCTCTTCGCGACGGAACCCGCTGAGCCGCTCGAAGGCAGGATTGACATACTGGATGGTTCCGGGTCTGTCGGAAATAATAACGCTCTCCGCAGCCTGTTCGACGGCGGTCGCCAGACGGATACGTTCCTGGTCGGCCTGCATGCGGTCGGTAATATCGAAAAAAACGCCGCTCACGTATTCAATCTCGCCGCTTTCGTCACGGACGATCTGCCCTCTATCCCGGATCCAGAGAATATTTCCGGAATTGGTTCTGATCCGATATTCCCTTATATACGACCGATCCGTTTTGATGGCATGAATAAATTTTTCTTTTACAATCTCAATATCTTGTGCAACAATTAAATCGGACCACTTCACTCCTTTGGAGTTAAATTCTTCCATTGGATAACCGGTTAACAGCTCGATCTTCTCATCAATGAACTCCACAGACCAGTCTTTGAATCCCCTGTAAACAATACCCGGAAGGTTCATCACTAAAAATCTGTACTTTTCTTCGCTCTGCCGCAGCGCTTTCTCCGCACGTTGACGTTCGCCGATCTCATCCTGGAGTTCGGTGTTTATGTTCTGCAGGGCCGTTTCCCTGGTCTGAATGTTTTCAGCCATCTGGCTGAATCGCTTGGCGATCCCGGCCAATTCCATCTGACGAATTTTTTCGAACCCATAGGAATAATCGCCCTGGGCCACCAGGTCCATGCTGCGCTGCAGCACTGTCAGGGGTTTACGTAAAAACAGGCCCAAGAAAAAACCCGTGCTGACGATAATGGCGATAATCGACCCGCCAAGGGTCACGACCGAACTGGTTAAAAGCAGGAGCAATTTCTTGTTGTAATCACCCAGGGTGAACATAACTTCGGCATTTCCGATGACCCGGCCCTGGTATTCGATACTCCTGGCCCTCTTGACGATGGGATCCTGGTTGTCACCTTTATTAAAGTCAAAAAGCGGCTGCCCGTGGGCATCGACTATCCTGATTTTGCCGATCAGTTCGTTTTGGGCAAACACGGAACAAACCTGCTCAATATTTTTGCGGTCAAAGTTCCACATGGGCAGAGACAGGAGCTCTGCAATCATGCAAACACATTCGTCGGCCTTATTTTCTATCTCCTGGCGCATCTGCCGGGACTGTTTGGAGTATACGAATGTCAGGATTGTACCCATAACCAAGAATACGACCAGAGAAAGGCTTATGGTCAGGTTTCTGGAAATGGATCGTCTCTTGAAATACATCAACGGAAAGGGCCGGTCTGCTCTGCTGCTTTTTTCATCCATCTGCGCTCTCTTTTCTAATCGCTACCGGTTAGCAATTTTCTATCAAAAATATTCAGCTTTGATTTTCCGCGGTGTGCCGCCATTGAGAATTTCGTTTATGGCATTATCTATTATATTTTGTTTTGCTTTTTATCTTCCAATTAAAAATGAATAGCGTTTTTTCCATGAGCGCCCCTTAAAATTGATAGTGATAAAATTTAGCTTAAATTTCATATATATAAATAAATTGCTCCAGCATGTCAAACAAAATAAATCATCAAGATATAGTGTTTGATCGTATCCGGCATACTAAGGAGCGTTCAATCAACTCCCCTGCCATTTTGTTCCGAATGAATCCGGCTGTTGAGAAATCCGGTTTAATGATGAACATCATTGACACACAGGTTCTATTTCATCTATATTTTTCCTAAATTGAGCGATTGTCGAGGTTGCCGTAGATACAAGGAAGATGTCGTTTCGCTATAGTCGGCTATGCGTGACGGCATCTGACGCCGTAGATGCGGTAAGATCGGCAATCCCGAAGGGTTTCAAATTTTAAGAATATAAATCGATAAAATTCCTTTAAAATAATATAAAATCGTTCATTCTTAAAATTTGAAACGCTCAGGTTAGGTTTTTTAACTTCGTTAAATGGTCGATTCGTTGAGTTGTTAACTGGATTTGTGAAGCTCCCCGCCCTGAAGGGCGGGGGTTCTGACATGCGTCAGTGCTTCGCGGCGGGGAGCAGGCCGGTCAAAGGGTGATCATATGATAGTAGTTGAATCCGCTGGAATAACCGATGTCGGCAGACGGCGTGAAAGTAACGAAGACTCTTACTTTCTAAATGATGACATGCGACTTTATGTGGTGGCCGATGGCATGGGTGGACACAAGGCCGGCGAGGTCGCCAGCAAAATGGTGGTGGAAGTCCTGCGAGACCACATGAAAGCATTCAACCCTGAAATGACAGCGGATGATATGGACACCTTTGACAGTTCGCTTTCCAAGGAGGCCAACTATCTTGTGGCCGGCATCCATCGGGCCAATCGATCGGTATATCAGCATTCCCAGAGCTCGGAGTCTTACCAGGGCATGGGATCCACCGTGTCGGCGATTTATTTAACCGGCAATACCCTGATTGTCTCCAACGTGGGCGACAGCCCGGTCTACCTGATTCGAAAAGGAGCCGTCGAGAACCTATACGTCCCGCATACCTGGGCGGCCGAACATGCAGCCATAGCCCCCAAGGGAGCCAAACCGTTGGGGAAACAGTTTCGACACATGCTGACACGGGCTGTGGGTGTTGAAGAAACGGTAAAGCCCGATACCAGCGAACTTCAGATTCATAAGGACGACATCATGGTAATCTGCAGCGACGGGTTAAGTGACAATGTCTCTGCCAATGAGATCCGTGATATCGTTCTTAAAAAACAGCCTGATCAGGCCTGCCGAGCCTTAGTGGATCTTTCCAATGAACGCAGGGGACACGATAATATAACCGTTATCGTCTTGAAGATTAAGGAGGTTTCCGACGACGGCCTGCTCCTTGAAATGGAGGATGACCAACTTGAACTGAAAGACGAGATATCCCGGGAAAAAACGAAAATCGCCGTCGAATACGATACCGAGGACGGTTCTTACCAGAGTTTCGTCCGCAGCATAAACCGCGACGGCGTATTTATCGAAACCGGGGAATCATTTTCAATCGGGCAGGATATCATGATGACCTTTTCCGTCGGCGAAGGCCATAGTCCCTTCATGATCACCGGCAAAGTTATCAGTCGAAGCCCCGAGGGAATTGAAGTAAAATTTGAACCTTTATCCCCGGATGAGCAGGAGATGATAAAAACACTTATAGAAAAATCCGGTTAAATGGTTGATTCGTTGCTGGATTAATTATTTAAGTTATTAGGACTGCTTTATAGCGGAGACATCCGTTTGAAATTTATTTTTTTAGAGCCTTTTTTCGGCGGCTCACATCGAAATTTTGCTCAAGGTTTAATCTCGCATTCCAAACACGAAATTTATCTGTTCACAATGCCGTCCCGCTTCTGGAAGTGGCGCATGCGCGGGGCGGCATTGTATTTTGCCAAAAAAATTCCCTCCTTGAAAAACTATGACGGCTTCATCAGCACCAATCTCATGAGCCTGTCGGATTTTAAAGCGCTTTGCGGCCCATCCTGTCCGCCGTCATTGGTATATTTTCACGAAAACCAGCTTACCTATCCCCTGGCGCCCGGTGAGTCCCGGGACTTTCAGTTCGGTTTCACCGACATCACCACCGCCTTGGCCGCCGATCGAGTTCTTTTTAATTCGCAAACCCATTTTGATGCGTTTTTCTCAAATCTTCCCGCTTTTTTGAACATGATGCCCGAATACCGGCCCAAATGGGTGGTCGAGGTTATCCGCAAAAAAGCACACGTCCTCTACCCCGGATGCCTGTTTCCTGCTGCTCAAGGCGCTTTATCCGATTTTCCGCCTCACACCGAAGCCCCTCCCCTGATTATCTGGAATCACCGCTGGGAATTTGATAAGAATCCGGCAGACTTTTTTTGCGCTCTGGATGCGGTACTCGAGCGAAACCTCGATTTTCGCCTGGCGCTTTTGGGAGAAAATTTTCAGATGGTCCCCAAAGAGTTTATTGCCGCCCAACAGCGTTACGGACACCGGATCGTTCGCTACGGCCATGAACCTTCCCGGAAAAAATACTGTGAATGGCTGGAACGCGGCGCCATTGTAATCAGCACCGCCAAACAGGAAAATTTCGGTATGGCGGTGGTCGAGGCGATCCGTTACGGTTGCATCCCGCTTTTGCCCGCTCGTCTCTCCTATCCGGAAATCATCCCGCAAAATTACCATTCAGAGGTTCTCTATCAAGACCAGGCCGATCTGGTTGACAAACTTGCCTTGCGGATATCGAACACTTCCCGGTTCCAGATACTGCGTCGAAATCTCTCCAAAGCCATGGAGCATTTTGCCTGGGAAAATCTGATCGACCAATATGATGAATTTCTAGAAAAGCTGGCGAACCTGAAGCCTTTTCCGGGTTAGTTTAACAGTTCAGTTGACCTAAAAAATGGTTCTGAGATTGGTAAAACGGAACGTTATTTTGACAATCACTTTAAAATATATAAGGAATTGATTGGGATCAAGCAGAAACCGACTATTGTTCAGACAAAAGAAAAGGTGAAGGGGCGGCTTTGAAAGGCCGCCCCTTACCAGGGAAAAAGGCATGGGATGAATGCTTATCGCCCGCAGTATCCCCCACCGGGGCCGTATCCCCTGCCCCAGCCCCTTCCGGCGTTGGGAGCTACCTTGCGAAGCTTGATCAAATGGTCGATCCGCTTCTGGTCGAGATCGGCTCTGAGATCTGAAATTTCTTTCTGAAGTTTAGCGGCCGTGTCGCTGTCCGGATTCTCCTTGGCCAATTCACTTCTCAAGGCCAGCTCTTTTTGGTAGAGGTCGCCTCTGAGTTTTTCAGTGGCCTGGTAAAAAGCATCCCGTTCCTTGTCGAGTTGTTCGCTTTGCTCCCGGGGCAGATCGCCACGGTAGCCCCTGACCGGGCCGTAATCATCGCCGTCGTCTCCGGAAGGGCCGTAATCATTGTGATGGCCGTACATGTGGTGACCGTATCCATATTCTCCATGGTGACCCCAGCCCCGGCCGGCAAAGGCATAAGTTCCGATTCCCAGAACGGCAATTGCCGCCAGAACCGCAATCAAGGTTTTTGAGTGGTTCGTGTTCATTTTCATTTTACTCCTTTCATTCATGATCGATGCACGCTGTGCATCAAGTATCGTTTGATGTTTCTTATCCCACAGGGTTTGTTTTCATAATAGCGCAAACCTTGTGCCAAAATTGGTCTTCAGGCCAAAAAATAATGCAGTATCATGAAATAACAATGAATTTTGGCGGAATTATTTTTCGGATTTAAAAACGGACGGAGTACCCGCGAGCGGCAGGTGGATACAAAGGATACAGTTTGACCGGATAAAGCAGTTAGGATGGTTCCAAAGTATCCATCATAGTCTCCAGCCCCGGAATGCTAACCCGAAAACTCATGAAAATTTTTCAGATGGTACCGGTTTCCTTTGGATCGGTATGGGCTTTGGCGGGAATCGAGGGCCATTGGTCTATTTTTGGTCTGTTTTTTCTTGGTTCGGCAGGATGCGCCCGGTGATCAGGGGCGAAAGGACATACAGGAACATATAGATTAAGGCCACGTATCCAAGATAGGGCGTTAATATGGAGACAACCAACAGCAGCATGTTCAGCCGGCCGAACCAGGAATGCCGGTCCATAAAGCGTCCGAGATGCAGGTAACGTATCGGATAAAAGTTCATCATCACCGCCCCGAAAATCATCAGTCCGAAACAGAAAATGCCCCAATAGCGGGCCAATTCCGAAGCTTCCTGAACGGACTGATTGAACATGATCAACGGTGCAACCACCAGTAAGGCCGCGGCCGGGGTCGGCATGCCTTTAAAGAATCCGGGAATGGGAGTGCGGTCAAGGGTAAAGTAGACCAGGCGGCCGATCCCCAGACCGGCATACAGCACGGCAATCAGTCCCACCGGAAGCTGCCGGATCACGGGATCGGCAAAGTCTGCGAGCAACAGATAAAAGATCCAGGCCGGGACAATGCAGAAACTGACGGCATCGGCGATGTCATCCAGAATACCTCCCAGGCTGATATAGCGCGGCCGGTCCTGGCCGGGCAGCGGTTCCGTCAGTCCCAATTTTCGAGCCAGAGCCCCGTCCAGTTTGTCAAAGATGGCAGCCCCGATCAGGAACAGATAGGCCTCCCGAATGCGATCCTGATAGGCAAACAGCACGGCCAGCAGCCCCATCATGGCATTCATGATGGTCAAGGCATTGGGGAAAAAGGCCAAAATGTTTCGCCGCAGGAGTTCATCCTCGTCACAGATTTCGTCCAAACAGTAGGTTCCGTATTTACGGCAGTACGCGGCGATAGATCCGAAGTTGATGATTAAAAAGAGTATTTCTATTATAAACAACACACGCAGGGGCAGATTGCCCAGCCAGGAAATCCAGGCATAGATACTGGAATCCAGGCTGCTTGGAACAAAAAAAGCATGCGCGTATAAAAGGGTGCCAACCGGTGCGGCTACGACGGTTCTGAGTCGAGTAAACTCTCTTGGTTCAGGTTCCGGTCCCGTGCGCATGGCAAAAAAACGCATGAAGTGGGCAAAATTGTCGCGTATAAGAACCGTTACGCACAAGATCAGAACCAAGATGCCGTGCAGTAATTCAGCCTTGGTACCAGCCGGCGAAGTAAACAGAAGGCGCCACATGCTGCCGACCGCCACCAGCGGGAAAATGATTGAAAAGACGATCTTGTCCATGACGCGGTCGGCGAGATGGGCCAGAGTGGAATGGAGCTGAAAGCGGGTGGCAAACCATCCGTCGATCAGGTCGAAGCTCATGGAAATAAAAAGCAGCGTTACTCCCAGGGTATAGAGCAGCGGACTGCGGTTCCACATGACCGCCAGGGCGCAGAGCATTCCGCCAAAGACCAATGGAGGCCTTCCATAAACCAGTATGGCTGAAAATCTTCTCTGAAAATTGAGTTTTGCCGGCATGATACTAAACATCAAACACCTGATGAACTCGCCTTTACCTGAATTTTGAATGGGCCCGCTGTATTCAATTTAGGTAAAGATTCTGATCAACTTTCATGTAAGATTCAGGTTATTACAAATTTATTAAGATTAGCACGATACGGATCAAGTGAAAAGATATTTGTGATGGATTTCACCTAAAAACCGATGTCGTTTTTTTTATGGACACTTAAAGGACCACCTGATAATGATTAATCCTGCAAATCTTATCCATGCTTAACTCGATTCAACTGAAAGGACTCATATTATGACCGATTACTATCAGGAAAATTACCAGGCTTACCATGAAAAGACCTTTTCAATTGATCCGTCATCGTTTCTGGATCCTTTGGCCGCAAGACTCTCGCCGGAGGCGTTTATCCTGGATGCAGGCTGCAGCAGCGGCCGCGATCTGTTCTGGTTTAAACAGCGCGGTTTTGAGGTCATCGGCCTGGAACGATCGCCGGGTCTGGCGCAACTGGCCCGCGAGAATGCCGGGTGCGAAGTCATCGAAGACGACTTTGAAACCTACGATTTTTCCTTTATGGAGGTCGATGCGATCCTGCTGGCCGGCGCTCTTATCCACATTCCGTCGGACCGGTTTTCAGCGGTTTTCAAAAACATCACCTCGGCCCTGACCCGCCATGGAATTGTGCTGGTAACATTAAAGGAGGGTGAAGGAACCCGCACAGGTTCGCACGGCCGGGTATTTTACCTGTGGCAGGACGAAGCTTTACGGCAAATGTTCGAGCAACTCGGTTTCAGGGTACGCAATTTTTCAAAGTCGGTTTCCAAGACCGGCTCCGGTGATATGTGGCTTGCTTATGTCCTGCAAAAATAATCCCTGTCGTTGCATAAAAAACATGCCAAAGTGAAACGAAGATCCCGTTATCGGGGGATCTACGGCACCCTTAGCTTTTGCAACGTTAGGGTAATGACAGTTAAATGTTATGAAATGTTCAGCAAAGAGAAACATTTTAGATGAAACATATTCATAACCATACTTCGCCGCAAGACATTTTGCGATCCTGTTTTGGCTATGACAGCTTTTGGGAAAACCAGGAAGAGATCATCCGGCATCTGATGGCCGGCCGTGATGCGCTGGTTCTGATGCCGACCGGCGGCGGCAAATCGATCTGTTATCAGATCCCGGCCATGCTGAAAAGCGGTGTCGGCGTCGTGATTTCCCCCCTTATCGCCTTGATGCAGGATCAGGTGGATGCCCTGTGTCAACTGAACATCCGGGCAGCCTTTCTAAACTCCAGCTTGTCGCCGCAGAGCGCCCGTGACATTGAAAAGCAGATGGTTTCCGGGAATCTGGATCTGGTTTACGTTGCCCCTGAAAGATTGACAACCGATCGATTTCTAGATTTGCTGAATCATACGCAAGTTGCTTTGTTTGCCATTGATGAAGCGCACTGTGTTTCTCAGTGGGGACATGATTTCAGGCCGGAATACCTTCAGCTTTCCATTTTATCCGAACGTTTTCCCAAAGTGCCCCGGATTGCTCTGACCGCCACCGCCGACCCGGTCACACGTAAAGAAATAATAAAAAAGCTGAATTTGGAGAAAGCGGCCCAATTTATCACAAGTTTTGACCGCCCCAACATCTGTTACCGTATCGAGCTTAAAGAAAAATGGAAAAAACAGCTTTTGGATTTTCTGAATGCGGAACATCCAAAAGATTCGGGAATCGTATATTGCTTAACCCGCAAAAAAGTGGAAACAACCGCCGCCTGGCTGTCTGAAAAAGGATATACGGCGCTTCCTTATCATGCAGGTATGGATCAAAGAACCCGTTTGCTGCACCAGCGAAGATTCCTCCATAAAGAGGGCGTAATTATTGTGGCAACCATTGCCTTTGGGATGGGAATTGATAAGCCGGATGTGCGTTTCATTGCGCACCTTGATCTGCCGAAAAGTTTGGAAGCCTACTATCAGGAAACCGGTCGCGGGGGACGTGACGGCCAAAAAGCGGATGCCTGGATGATCTACAGTTTATCCGACGTGATTGCCGTTCGAGCATTGTTGGACCGCTCTGAAGGGGATGAACAGTATAAAAGCATCCAGCACCGCAAACTGGAAGCCTTTTTAGGATATTGTGAGACCGTTAAATGCCGACGGCAGGTGTTGTTAAGCTATTTTGGTGAAGAACTTCCCAAAGCGTGCGGAAACTGTGATACTTGTCATGGTGACATCGAAACCTGGGATGGAACCGTTGCCGCCCAGAAAGCACTTTCCTGTGTATATCGAACCGGACAGCGTTTCGGCGCTGAATATCTCAGCAATGTGCTGTGCGGATCAACCAATGAGAGAATTCAGCGCTTCAGGCATGATAAGATTTCCACATTCGGTATCGGCGCGGACCTTTCCAAAAAAGAATGGAAGTCGATTTTTCGCCAAATGATTGCCGCCGGTCTCCTTTTCGTAGATCTGGAGAGCAAAGGGGGCTTTAAACTGACGGATAAAAGCTGGCCTGTTTTGCGGGGAGAACAAAGCGTCCGATTCCGCAAAGATCCAATGCCGATAAAAGCAAAGCACCCGCCTCGCACAACCCGTAAATATGAAAACGAATTTGTTGATCAAGCCTCAACCGATCTTTGGGAGAAACTGCGCGCTTTGCGCCTGAAGCTGGCAAAAGAACAGGGCCTGCCGCCTTATATCATCTTCCATGACCGTACCTTGCAAGAACTGGTGGCGTATTTGCCGCGCTCTTTAAAAGAAATGAGCCGCATCTCAGGGATTGGTGAACGGAAATTAGAGCTTTACGGAGAAAAGTTTTTGGGTCTCATCTTGGAGCATCTAGGGAAGCCCAAAAATTGTTGATTCGTGTTTGCTATCTGCAGCGGCTACATTACCATAGGGGGATAGCCATATCCCCCGTCTTTTCTCTATATTCGGTAACGTTTTGTCTAAATAAAAAAGTTCGAGAGTGACTTCATTTTGTTCCGTCCCTTTTTCACTCCGGATAATTTCCGTTGCGGTTTTCCGATCCACTGCGAGCGGCCTTCACGATTAGGCGCTGGTGATCCGTAGTCAAAAGTTGATAAGGTGCGTTGCTCGATCTCAGAACCGATGATTCGATTGATGGCGCGCACCATATCCTTGTCTTCTCCGGTAACAAGGGTAAAAGCTTCGCCGCTGCGAGTTGCCCGGCCTGTCCGTCCGATGCGGTGAATGTATGCCTCGGGGGTGGAAGGGATATCATAGTTGATGACATGCGAAATCCGGGTAACGTCAATGCCGCGAGCGGCGACATCGGTGGCCACCAGAATCTGAAATGTCCCGTCGCGAAAGCCGTCCAGTGCTGCCTGGCGGCGTTTCTGGGAAAGGTTTCCCTGCAGTGAAGCCGATCGGTATCCTGCGGCAACAAGCTTTTGCCCCAAGCTCTTGGCGCGAT
>JACKQG010001095.1_pt1 | contig 38178 bp, 32 predicted proteins | sample 8237621 | NCBI WGS metagenome assembly JACKQG01 (sample SAMN15677084, study PRJNA649215) | marine metagenome | biome: marine; feature: Black Sea; material: saline water; isolation source: suspended particulate matter (SPM) from the Black Sea western gyre | collected 2013-06-09/2013-06-10 | depth... | reverse complement strand
CGCTGGCGATCCAGTTTACGTGTCTGGGCCTCCTGCACATTATCGGCCTGCATAGGAACATCGCATTTGATCAGGAAGGAGATGATCTCCCTGTTGGTTTGCATCATCATTGACTTGAAGAGTTCAAACGACTCAAACTTATAGATCAGCAACGGATCTTTCTGTTCATATGCAGCATTCTGAACCGATTGCTTCAGATCATCCATCTCCCGCAGATGGTCCTTCCATGCATTGTCGATCATTCCCAGAACCACTCCTTTTTCGATGGAAAGCACGACCTCTTTCCCCTGGTCATCGTAAGCCTTCTTCAGGTTAGCAACCACCTGCATTGTTTTCAGTCCATCTGTGATCGGAACTGCGATATTCTCATACTGAGTTTCATTTTCCAATACACTTTTCACTACCGGAAAAACCCGGTCAGCGATGCTTGCATTTTTATCTTTGTAGCGTTTGTAAGCAGTTTCATATACTTTGCTGATAAGATCATCACTATTCATAGATTCGAACTCTTTCTCGGAAACCGGACATTCGGTTGCAAACTCCTTCAACAGCTCCATTTTGAGCCCTTCGTAATCTTTATTGTCCTGGTAATCCATGGATGAGGCTTCACATACATCGTAGATCATGTTGGCGATATCGACAGCCAACCGGTCTCCAAAGAGGGCGTGGTGGCGCTTCTTATAAATAGCCTCCCGCTGGATGTTCATCACATCATCATATTCAAGCAACCGTTTCCGGATGCCGAAGTTGTTCTCTTCAACCTTCTTCTGAGCACGCTCAATCGACTTGGAGATCATACCATGCTGGATCACTTCGCCATCTTCGATTCCCATGCTGTCCATGATCTTCGCGATCCGTTCCGATCCGAACATTCGCATCAGGTCATCTTCCAGGGAGACAAAAAACTGGGAGCTGCCCGGGTCTCCCTGTCGTCCTGACCGACCTCTGAGCTGTCTGTCGACCCGTCTGGATTCATGTCGTTCCGTACCAATAATTGCTAACCCACCAGCCTCCTTCACACCCGGGCCAAGTTTGATGTCGGTACCCCGGCCAGCCATGTTGGTAGCGATTGTTACCGTACCGGGCTTTCCGGCTTCAGCCACAATATCCGCCTCCTTAGCGTGCAATTTTGCATTCAGCACATTGTGTGGAATATTGACTCGTTTCAGCATCCGACTGAGAAGCTCCGAGGTCTCGACTGATGTCGTTCCTACCAGCACCGGCCTGCCATGATCCACCAAATCTTTAATCTCTTCTATTAACGCATTGAACTTCTCCCGTTTGGTTTTATATACCAGGTCTTCCCGGTCATCCCGGACGATCGGCTTGTTGGTTGGGATTACAATCACATCCAGCTTATAAATATCCCACAGTTCACCTGCTTCGGTTTCAGCAGTACCTGTCATACCGGCCAGTTTGTTGTACATCCGGAAATAGTTCTGCAAGGTGATGGTGGCATAGGTCTGGGTTGCAGCTTCTATCTTTACGCTCTCCTTGGCCTCAATAGCCTGGTGAAGTCCATCAGAATATCGTCTGCCCTCCAGGATACGACCTGTTTGCTCATCGACGATCTTCACTTTGTTCTCCATCACCACATATTCAACATCCTTTTCAAACAGGGCATAAGCCTTCAGTAACTGGTTAACCGTATGAACCCGTTCCGATTTGATGGAATAATCACGCATCAACACATTCTTCTTTTCAATCAGTTCAGAATCCTTCAGATCCTTGTTATCCAGCTCAGCCAGCTCTGACCCTATATCAGGCAGTATATAGAAATTGGCCTCCTCGTAAGATTCGGTCAACAGATCGATCCCTTTCTCTGTCAGCTCAATCGTGTTATTCTTCTCATCAATGACGAAAAAGAGCTCATCATCTATGATATGCATGTTCTTCGATTGCTCCTGCATGTAGAAGTTCTGCGTTTTCTGCATCAGCGCTTTCATCCCGGGTTCACTGAGGTATTTGATCACAGGTTTGTGTTTTGGTAATCCGTGATGACAACGCAATAGTTGGTCTCCCATTTTCTTCACGTTGTCCTGGGTATCAGGTTGGGATGCCAGACTTTTCGCTTCTGCCAGCAATTTATTGATCAGGTTACGCTGTGCATTGTACAACTTGGTTACCTGTGGTTTCAGGTTATCAAAAAGCTGGTTCTCGCCTTTGGGAGTGGGTCCGGAGATGATCAGCGGAGTTCTTGCATCGTCGATCAACACGGAATCAACCTCATCCACGATGACATAATTATGTTCACGCTGCACCAGCTCTTCGGGTAAGCTCGTCATGTTATCGCGCAGGTAATCGAATCCGAACTCATTGTTGGTGCCGAACGTGATATCGGCCAGATAAGCTTGCCTGCGGGCATCGGAATTGGGTTCATGCTTGTCGATGCAGTCAACCTTCAGTCCATGAAATTCATACAATGTTCCCATCCATTCCGAGTCACGTCTGGCAAGGTAATCGTTTACAGTTACGATATGGACGCCCTTCCCGGGAAGCGCATTGAGATAGACAGGTAATGTCGCTACCAGGGTTTTCCCCTCTCCGGTTGCCATCTCAGCGATTTTCCCATCGTGCAAGACAATCCCACCACCCAACTGACATTCGTAGTGAATCATATCCCATCGGATCATGTTCCCTCCAGCCATCCAGGAGCTATGATAACGTGCTTTGTCACCAATTATCTCAATACTCTCTCTTCCGGCAGCAAGCTCCCGGTCCATTTCGGTAACTGTCACCTCCAGGTATTCTTCCTCCACAAACCGCCGTGCCGTTTCCCGCATTACAGAAAAAGCTTCAGGAAGAATCTCATCGAGTATTTCCTGTGTGAGTTCATAGCTCTCGTTATCCAGTTTATCCAGCGTTGCGTAAAGCTTCTCTTTCTCCTCAATTGTCACATCTTCAGATTCAATCTCAGCTTTCAATGCCTCGATCTCTTTCTCCTTCTCAACCAGGTATGCATTGATCCGCTTCTTGAACTCACCTGTCATAGCCCTTAGTTCATCATTCGACAGTTCCTTCAGTGTCGGGTAAATCTCCAGGGTCTTCTCAACGATTGGTTGAATCTCCTTAATGTCCCTTTCAGATTTACTCCCCAACATTTTTTTTACAAAACCAAGCATGATCTATTTTATTTCTTTGAATCAATTAGTGAATAATGCTTTCTATCACCCGTTCCAATCCTTCGCTCGGAGGAGGAGCCGGGAATTGATATGTATCCCCATGTTTGTCAATAATCAGATATAGGGGGTATGTTTTCACCTCATAGTCAATCAACAAGTCAGTGTTATCCGAGTAATGAAGCAACCACCAGGCAAATTCCGGTTTGACCTCGGCAAAGTAGTTCATCTGAATCCAATATCTATTGATACAGATGCTGACAAACTCCACTTCATCTTTGTATTTTTCAAAGAGTGGGACCTGAAGTTCCATTTCGGCAAGGCACTCTTCGCAAAAAGTAGTCCAGAAGTTCAGGACGACAGGTTTTCCCTTGAAATCCTCTAACGATTTCCAGCCATCTTTCTCCCGTCCCTGAAGATAAAACTCAGGCGCTTTTGTTCCGGGACTTAGCTTTGTGACTTTATCATACATATCTGCACCTACGATCCTGTTGTTCTCGTATGGACTTTCCTGACGAATCGTCGCCAGGATCCTGATGATGTTCTCCTGTAGTTCCGGATTGGAATAAAAAAGTTCGAAGAGCCCTTTAAGCAACACCAGCTCCCGTAAGTTCTCATTCTTCAGCACAGAGTCGGCAGCCAGCTTTTTCATCAGAACAGGATAAGGATCAGGCTCTTTGATTACAGAGATCAGATCGATCTTTCGGAGGATATTGGATGTGACCGTTAGGTACTTGGTAAAATAGTTATTGAAGAACTGCATGTACTCCACATTCTTGTAAAGTATGGGCTGATCGATGAAGTATGAACTGGCCAGATTGTACTGACTTTTTGTATGTGCGAGCTGCTCCAGGCCAGCAGTCTTGTAAAGCATATAGTTCTGAAAATAAGACAGCTCGATCCCAGAGAAGATGTTGTTGATCTTCAGTTGAAATGTATCCAGGTAACTCTTCTTCCGTTCATGGTAGAGTGCATTGAAATGATCCAGCAGGAACTGATTGTATTTATCGTTATACGCATTGATCCGGAAATTCAGCCCATTCTCACCCGGATAGACTAACTTGATATCCAGGTCCTCAGAGAGAATAAACGGATTGACCTCCAGGTTATCTTTGTAGTTGATTTGTGCGATCTTTAATTGATATGTCATGCCTGGTTGCATATAGAGCCCGGCTCTGTGAAGGTCAATAGCTAAGGCGATATATGATGTGGAAGGAAGTTCAAAACTCACTGAGAAGTTACCTAATGAATCGATCGTAGTTTGTGCAACCAACTCTTCCGTGAATGTGATCATGTCAGCCCATGTAACGAATTTTAGCGTTTTCCCTTCTGCACCGGAAGCGGAACCGGAAACGGTTACCTGCTGGGCTGCGATGCCTGATATCAGGATAAAAAGGAATATAAACGAAAACAGGATTTTATAAGACTGCCGTATCATTATGTAAGAGGTCATTAGGGTCATTAATGAAAAAACGTACTTGTTATTCAATTTGCCCGCTTTCAGGTGATTTATGGATCAACACCAGCAGGGACAAATTGTGAAATGTCTCCTCCGTTCCGGTGGATCTCCCTGACAATGGATGAGCTAAGGGCAGCGTATTCGGATGCGCATAATAAAAAGACAGTCTCCAGTTCAGGGAACATGGTTTTATTCATCTGGCCGATGCTCCGTTCAAACTCAAAATCAGCAGCTGTTCGAAGGCCACGAAGGATATACTTAGCGCCCACATTTCTACAATAATCAACGGTCAGGCCGGCATAGGTTTCTATCCTGATTATGGGGTCATCTGCAAAGACGGTCCGGATCCATCCGATCCGGTTTTCCATCGGAAAGTATCCGTTCTTCTTTGAATTTTCACCAATCGCAACAATGATTGTATCAAAAAGTGGTTTGGCCCGTCGAATTACCGACTCATGTCCTTTTGTGATGGGATCAAAAGAACCTGGGAATACAGCTATTTTACTCATGCGAAAGCTTTACTGAACAAAGATACAAAAAGGGAAGGAAACAGCTTATTCAAAGGTAAGTGAGAGTTGAAAGACTTTGGAGTTCAGTTTTGCGATTCCGTCTGTATAAATATTATTCTCACGAGTCAATACATCAATCAGGCCATACATCATTTTCAGCTCAACACCGAATTTGAACCACTCGTTATAAAAATCAAATCCGATACCAGCTTCAATATACACATCATTCTGACTGAACTTGACAATCTTCTGATCGGAGCTTTTCTGTTCCCGCTTTTTTGCCTGTGACGCCAGATCGAGTGTATATTGAACACCTGTCATCAAATAGGTCCGAAAGTTTCTGTACCGCCGTGATTTAAACCTTATTTCAATCGGCAGATTAATATAGGTAGATGGAACCCGTTTGGTGATATTAACCAGGGTTGTATCGCCATCTCTGAAGGTTTTTAGGTTGTAAATCAGGTCACGGTCACCAAATGCCAGAGAGGGAACAAAACGGAGGTTAAAATGGGCACCTATCTTCATATCGCCCACGATACTGATAACAAACCCGGGAGTGGGTGCTGATTCGATTGACAAGATCATAGCTGAATCAGGCAACGGAAGGATATCGGGGATATGGGTGGAGTCCCACACAAGGCTTGTGAGATCAGGAATGGGTTTGATCGTAGCATAACTCAGATTAGCTCCCAGGACAAAACCGAAATGAAACTTATCATTGTCGTACATAGCCATATTCGGTATACCAAACCGTTGTCCTGATCCGTTTAATGGGATCAAGGTAACCGGGATGAAAAGGAGGAGGAAAATATATTTCAGTTTTTTCAACAGCAGGATTCGGCTTTGTTTATTCATTAACGCTGGTCAGGCGCTTTTATTTTGGGTTTTCGCCGCAAAGATAACTATTTTTCGGTGCAATAGAGGCTTGCGATTCCCCCTGTCAGGGGAATCTGAAAAGGCTCCTTCAGCTCCATTTTTCTCAAAACGGCGATAAAATCCTCACCGGAAGGAAAATCAGCAACCGTATCAGGCAGGTATGTATATGCTTCGCGATGCCGGGAGATCAGTTTCCCGAAAAGCGGGATGATCACGCTGGAATAGAAGCTATAAAGTGCTTTCATCGGATATCGTTCAGGATGAGAGAACTCCAGGATCAACATCACACCACCCGGTTTCAATACTCGTTTCATCTCTGAGATTCCGTTCTCCAGTTCCTCAAAGTTCCGTACACCAAAGGCTACCATCACTACATCGAAAAGGTTATCTTCAAAAGGAATATTCTCCGCTTCGCCTTCCCGGAAAACGATCTTCCCGGACAACCCTCTGGCTCTCACTTTTTTTCTGCCGATCTCCATCATTTTGGTGGAGATGTCGATCCCCTCAATACTAGCTTGCTGAAGTGTCGAAACTGCCATAGCGAGATCCCCTGTTCCTGTTGCTACATCAAGGATCCGAATGGTCGAAGCAGGCTCATGAAACAATCTTCTGATCTCCTTGACAACACGCCTTCGCCAGCTGTGATCTATCCCAAATGAAAGAAGATGGTTCAGAAAATCATAGCGCGGCGAAATTTCATCGAACATGGTACGAACTGAATCTTTGTTTGGGGACATGATTGCAAAGTTAATGAAAAGAGGCTGCCTGATGTGTATCTGGCAGCCTCTTCATGAACAGATGTTTGGTTTTTTATACTCCAAGCTCCAGACGCTTGAAAGCAACTACCTTCAGCTCTTTATCATATTCGCTGATATACTGTCCTACACTCTTTTTATTATCTTTGATAAACTCCTGATTGACCAGGGTACTCTCTTTGTAGAATTTATTGAGTTTCCCCATCGCGATCTTTTCCAGCAGATCTTCCGGCTTTCCGGCCTGCCTTGCCTGTTCTTTTCCAATCTCGATCTCATGGTCTACAATGGCTTTATCCACATCCTCTTTATCAATAGCAACAGGATTCATAGCCGCAACCTGCATCGCTACTTCACGACCAAGTTCATCAATACCTTCTACATCCTTTTTATTGAAGCCTACGATTGTTGCCAGTCTGTTCCCATGATGATTGTATACAAAAACAGCGGGGGCTGCAATAGATTGAAAGGATGCTATCTGCATTTTCTCTCCGGTTTTCCCCAGGAGTTCATTCAGCTTTTCTTCAACTGTCAGGTCACCAACTTTCATTGGTTTTAGCTGTGCTGTTTCGGTTAACTGGTTATCGATACCGAGATCGAGCAGATCATTGGCAAACTGGATAAACTCTTCGTTCTTTCCCACAAAATCAGTTTCACAGCTAACCATCACGACAGCTCCAAAATTCTTGTCTGTATTTGTTCTTGCTATGGCAATCCCTTCATTTGCATCTCGGTCGGCCCGTTTGGAAGCCACTTTTTGTCCTTTTTTCCGGAGGTAATCTACTGCCTGATCGAAATCACCTTTTGATTCCTGCAAGGCTTTTTTACAATCCATCATACCGGCACCCGTCCTCTGGCGCAGTTTACTTACATCTTTTGCTGTGATATTCATATCTATTTACTGTTTTGATTTACCGGCGGGTTTGGTAATCCGTTTACGTGGTATTTTGGGTGAATCAGCTTCATCTTTTCTGTCGCCTGCTTTCATTTTGGAATGTTTTGCATCAACAAAATCTTTCTTTTCGATTTTGATCTCTTCATCGGTCTCAAGATCTGCCAGATCTTTTTCCGCCTTCAATTTGAGTTCCTTCTCAGCTAATTCTTCTTTTTCTTTTTCTTCTTCAATTGCTTTCTTATCACGGTCAAGTTTACGCTCAATCAAACCCTCTTCGATTGCATTCACCATTATCTCAACAATTAGCTGGATAGACTTTGAAGCATCATCGTTAGCAGGGATTGGGAAGTCGACAAGTCGTGGATCGGAGTTAGTGTCCACGATAGCAAAAGTGGGGATATTCAATTTCCGGGCTTCTGCCAGTGCTATGTGTTCTTTAAGGATATCCACAATAAACAGCGCTGCAGGCAGACGGTTCAGGTCTGAGATACTCCCAAGATTCTTATCAAGTTTGACACGCTCACGTGTAATGGTAAGGCGTTCTTTCTTGGAAAGATTGCTGTACGATGGACTGACCATCAACTTATCGATTGAGGTCATCTTCCTGACAGCTTTACGGATGGTCGCAAAATTTGTAAGCAATCCACCTGGCCAACGTTCTGTCATATAAGGCATATTGACACTTTTGACCTTCTCAGCTACCAGTTCTTTGGCTTGTTTCTTTGTCGCTACGAACAGGATTTTTTTTCCTGATTTGGCAATCTGTTTCAACGCTGCTGCTGCTTCATCCATCTTGGCAATGGTCTTGTAGAGATCGATGATATGGATCCCATTCCGTTCCATAAAAATATATGGAGCCATGTTCGGATTCCATTTCCTCTTCAGGTGGCCGAAGTGAACACCGGCATCAAGCAATTCATTAAATGTCGTTTTAGGCATAATAGTTCGGTTATAATATTAACGTTTGCTGAACTGGAATCTTTTCCGGGCTTTCTTTTGCCCAAACTTTTTACGCTCTACCATGCGTGGATCACGTCGGAGCAACCCTTTGGCTTTCAGTGCCGGGCGAAACTCCTCGTTGATTTTACACAGGGCTCTCGCCAGTGCGAGAGACAACGCTTCTGACTGTCCTTTTACACCACCGCCATTGAGGTTGACTTTGACATCGTATTTTCCACCCGTCTCGGTCACCATAAAAGGCTCTGTCGCTTTATACTGCAGAATGGAGGTCGTAAAATAGTCTTTTAAATCCCTTCCATTTATCAGGATATTTCCTTTGCCTTCCTGGAGGTAGATTCTTGCAATGGCAGTCTTTCGTCTGCCAATGGAATTGATAACTTCCATATTACTTGATTGAATTTAAGTTGATTTCCTTTGGTTTCTGTGCTTCGTGAGGATGATCCGGCCCGGCGTAAACATACAGGTTCCTGAAAAGGTCGCTTCCCAAACGGCTTTTTGGGAGCATCCCTTTCACAGCTACCTCAATAACTGCAGTTGGCTTTTTAGCAAGTAACTCCCTTGGAGTTCGCTTCCGTTGTCCACCCGGATATCCTGTATAACGAATGTAAACCTTATCGGTTAGCTTCTTCCCGGTCAGTTTGATCTTCTCTGCATTGATAATGACTACATTATCTCCACAATCAACATGAGGGGTGAAATTGGGCTTCAGCTTCCCTCTGAGAAGTATTGCTACTTTCGAGGCCAGCCTTCCCAACACCTCATCTTCAGCATTGATCAGTACCCACTCTTTGGTTACTGTTTCTTTGTTGGCACTGATGGTTTTGTAACTAAGTGTATTCATGGATTTAGTTTAAAAAAGGGGTGCAAAGTTAGAATGAAAAAAAATATCTGCCAAACAATTTGATCTATAAAAGTGATATTTTTGACGTTATGGTTTGTTTTGTTACATTTGTGAGGAATTAACTGGTGAATTTATGAGCTGGTGATTATAAAGGGTATGAGTTTTGCAATTCGGACATTGAATTTCGAGCAATTTCTGATGATTGCAGGAGATAAAGAGTCTTTGGATCTTTTCTGGGAGGTGCCTTTTCCGAATTATGGTCACGAAAAACTCCTACGACTTTTTCATCAGTTTTGCCTTGTTGGAGGAATCCCCGATGTCGTAGAGTTGTTTGCAGTGACACGAAGCGTTCCTCAACTAGCTCCCATCTATGACAAGCAGTTAGAGAGGCTATTCACGAAAGCGTCATCGATTGCCTTCACCCAAAAAACCCGTGAACGGCTGGTGCAGATCTATCAGGATACTTTTCCATATGCTGCCACCCGTATCAAATATAGCGGTTTTAGTAATATGAAATATCGTAGCAGGGAGGTGGGAAGAGCATTTCGTCTCCTTCATGAACATGCTCTCATCCAGCTGATCTATCCTACAAACCATACAGGTCTACCTTGGAAAATTGACACAGGCCGATCGCCCAGGATCCAGCTACCGGATACCGGATTGGTCAGTTTTTTCAACGGGATCCAGGAAGTACTGGTAGATCAGGAAGATCTTTCTGCTGTCTTCAACCGACAGATTTCCCTTCATGTTGTTGCCCAGGAATTGATTGCTTCTGAAAAGGTTGAGCAACCGGCTGTCCATTTCTGGGTTAGGGACAAAACACAATCCTCGGCTGAAGTCGATTTTGTCATCGCACACAATGATCTGATAATCCCTGTGGAGGTCAAACCGGGAGAACCCGGCCGGCTTCGTTCCCTGCATCAGTTTGTAGATGAAGCTCCGCATCCCTATGCAGTCCGACTCTATGCCGGACCACTTGCGGTTAAAGAGACGAAGACCATCCGGGGCAAAACATTTTACCTGATGTCGCTGCCCTATTTTCTGGCGGGGAAGATCAGGGAGCATCTGGAGGGATTTATGAAGTTTGTGAAGAGTTAGCTGGTGAGTTATAAGTTTCTGTGGAACCTGCACTGAAGATTTCTTAACTTTGAACTAAAAATCGTGACATGCTCCGTATCTTACTTATTATATCCCTGTTCGCCATTGCAATGGGGTTTCTGGAGAGTGCGGTCGTAATCTACCTGCGTGCGATATATTATCCGGAAGGATTTGATTTCCCACTGAAGATCATTGAAGGCCCTATCGCTGTCACGGAGATAATCCGGGAAGCAGCTACAATCATTATGCTGGGGACAGTCTCTTTTCTTGTCACCCGCCGGTGGATTATCCGGTTTGCCTGGTTCATCTATATGTTTGCCATCTGGGATATTTTCTATTATCTATTCCTGTGGGCTTTACTTGGCTGGCCTGAGTCGTTACTGACCTGGGACATTCTTTTCCTGATCCCTACTACCTGGGTTGGTCCGGTTCTGGCGCCTCTGATTAATTCCATTACAATGATCCTTCTTGCTGTAGTCATTATCCAGGCTGGTCAAACACGAGATCGCGTTCGTCTCTCCACATTAGAGTGGGGATTCCTGATCACGGGATCTCTGATCACAATACTGGCCTATATACTTGATTATTCCAGGCATATGCTCGACAAGTTCTCTTTCTCTGAGTGGCTTTCATTTTCCAATCATTCTGAGGCCATGGATCATGTCACAAAATATATCCCGAGGTCATTTGACTGGTGGTTGTTTCTGTTAGGCGAGTTGTTGTTCATTATTGCCATTGCTTTTTTCATTTATCGTAACCGAAAAAAAATGGAATGCGGATGACATTGAATGTTACAGATTACCGCAGATTGAAAATATCCGTACTTTTGCAACCTGTTTCAAACTAATAGATATGTCCATCAAAGTCGATCATATTACCAAATTGTTCGGCACTCAAAAAGCCCTTTATGATGTTTCTCTCGATATCAAGCCGGGAGAGGTGGTTGGATTATTGGGCCCGAACGGAGCTGGTAAAAGTACTTTGATGAAGATTCTGACCTGTTACATCCCTCCTACTTCGGGGGATGCATCTGTTTGCGGGTTTGATGTACTGGAACAATCGATTGAGGTGAGGAGACGGGTAGGTTATCTGCCGGAAAACAATCCGTTGTACCTTGATCTGTATGTGAAGGAGTTTTTGCAGTTCATTGGAAATATTGAGCATCGCGGATCCCAGATCCCGGATCCCAGATCCCGGATTTCAGAGATACTTGAATTAACCGGATTACAGGTTGAGCAGCACAAACAGATCGGGACGTTATCGAGGGGGTACCGGCAGCGGGTGGGTCTGGCGCAGGCATTGCTTCACGATCCGGAAGTGTTAATACTGGATGAGCCAACTTCAGGGCTGGATCCCAACCAGATTGTGGAGATCCGGAACCTGATCAGTCAGATCGGACGCGAAAAGACGATCATGATGTCGACCCATATTATTCAGGAGGTGGAGGCGATATGTAACCGGACGATCATTATCCACAAAGGTGAGATCGTTGCCGATGATAAAACGAAAAACCTGCAGAAGATTCAATCGTCGAAGGTAATCGTCAAAGTCGAATTCGATAAATTGGTCGAAGAAAAGAACCTCAAATCGATTCATGGAGTTAAGAATACGATCTCTCCAGCATCAAGGACCCGGGATCCAGGATCCAATATCTGGCATCTTGAATCCACAACCGAAATAGATATCCGGCCGGCTGTTTTTCAGTTTGCAGTTGATAATGGTCTTACCGTTCTCTCCCTTCAACGTGACGAACAAAAACTGGAGGAGGTGTTTCAGGAACTGACGAAAACGTGAGACGTGAGACGTAAAAATGCATTCCTGCATTCCTGCATTGATATATTGCAACATTGTTTCATTCAAACTTTTCTTCATTCCTAATTAAAAAAGGTGTAATTTTGCACTTGCAGGGTGGAAAGATTTGATTGATTGCAACCACTGGAAAAAATGCTAAACCAATAGCCATTCCAACTATCAAATCCCTTCCCTTTCGTAAGTTAACTAAATCAAAACTAAAGACATTCAGATTATGGGATTTTTATTTACATCGGAGTCAGTTTCCGAAGGGCATCCGGATAAAGTTGCCGATCAGATATCGGACGCATTACTTGATGAATTTTTACGCTGGGATCCAGAATCCAAAGTTGCTTGTGAAACCTTTGTTACTACCGGCCTTGTGGTATGTGGTGGAGAAGTTCGTACGGAAGGCTGGGTGGATGTTCAGGAGACGGTACGACGAGTAATCCGGGATATTGGATATACAAAGGCTGAATACCGTTTCGATAGCGATTCATGCGGGGTCATTTCAACTATTCATGAACAATCATCTGATATTAACCAGGGAGTTGTAAGAGAAAAAAAAGAAGATCAAGGAGCCGGTGACCAAGGCATGATGTTCGGTTATGCCTGCCGTGAGATGGACAACTTAATGCCTCTCTCAAGTGAATTAGCTCATATTCTGCTACAGGAACTGGCTGCCATTCGCAGGGAAGGACGAAAAATGAAATACCTGAGACCCGATTCCAAATCACAGGTAACGATTGAATACGATGATAAGGGTCAACCAAAACGGATCGATACGATCGTGATCAGCACTCAGCATGATGATTTTATTCTCCCTAGAAACAAAGGGGCCAGGGCTTTGAAAACAGCAGAAAAAGAGATGCAGGATAAGATCCGCGAAGATGTGGAACAATTCCTGATCCCCAGGGCGAAGAAGACATTACCGGCCCGAGTAAAGAGGCTTTTTTCAGATGATTACAAACTTTTTGTGAATCCGACCGGAAAATTTGTGATCGGGGGACCTCACGGCGATACCGGTTTAACCGGTCGTAAAATCATTGTCGACACATACGGTGGCCATGGGGCACATGGTGGCGGTGCTTTTTCCGGGAAAGATCCTTCGAAAGTTGACCGTTCAGCAGCCTATGCAGCACGCCATATTGCCAAAAATATGGTGGCAGCAGGCATTGCCGATCAAGTGCTGATCCAGGTTGCCTATGCAATTGGTATAGCCCAACCGGTCGGACTTTACGTCGATACATTGGGAACAGCAAAAGTTACAGATAAAAAGGGCAGAACACTCACTGATGGCAAGATCGCTGAGAAGATCAATAAGGTCTTTGACATGCGACCATTTTCCATCATTGAACGATTCGGTCTGAAGAATCCTATTTTTCTGCCTACCGCATCTTACGGGCATTTAGGACGGGATCCATACACGAAAACCATTGAAGTTTATTATCCGGTGAAAGGATCTAAAGCGAAAAAAGGGAATGGCCTCAACAAAGATATTTACCTGAAAAAGGTAGAGTTCTTTGCCTGGGAGAAGCTGGATTACGTAGAGAGATTGAAAAAAGCTTTTAACGTTTGATGCTTGATCCTGGATAACTGGATAACTGGATATTTGAATCTTGAACCTCGTCCCTACTTCCTTACATCCCTACGTCCCTACGTAACCTAGTGTGAAACGACCAGCTTTCTGGTTGATTTAATCTGTCCGTTCATAACGAGGCTGTAGAAATAGATTCCTTCTGAGAGATCCAGTGTGGAGATACGTGCGACTCCTGATCCTGCCAATAACACCTCCTTCACAGTTGAACCAAGGACATTCCTTACTACCAGCGTTGCATGTGCACCCGTCTCAACAACGTAATTGAAAGATGTTTGTGTGGTAGCTGGGTTCGGATAGGCTTTGGAGAGTGCAGCTAAGCCTTTCTGATCCTCAATACCTAACGGATAGGCTTGGTACAACGATTGGAAACAAACAGAATCATTGGCATTGCTCCGGTCGAAAAACACATACCTGATTATCGTTTCCCCTGCATGTTCTTTGGGTTTATATTCCCCAATAAACATTGTATTTGTCTCGCCTGGTGCGATTACCTCTGGATCCAATGAAACATAAATAAGGGTATCATAGCAAAGCCCCCCCCAGCAAAAGGTGTTATTGGAACCAGGAATGAGGGAGATTTCTACTTTTTTGCACATTACATCTAAGGTGGCTGCACTATTATTGGTCACGCCGATATGGGCTTCAATCAAAGCGCTTGAAGGCTCCCCGGGATAGATTACGTTGCCATTGTTTGGTACTGGAGTACCCTCATGATCGAGGGAAAGACTTTGAGAATAGCCAAAAAAAGCTACCATGCTAAGTAAATAAACAGATAATAACAATTTTTTCATAATCAATAAGGTATGATGGTTTGTTGAATTTTTATTGGTGTTTGCAAAGATACTATATAAAATCCAATTCTGTTTCTATTTCCGTTTTTTTGGATACTTAAGCAACCCAACAGGAAAAGTGGTATCTTTACCAATTGAAACATTCGCATTTAAAAAATGAAAAAATTACTCTTTATTATCGTATTGGTTTTTGTTCTGAGTTCAGTTGGACTCGGGCAAACACAACGGTTGGTTTTATTAGAGGAGTTTACCTCCTCAACATGCGGGCCCTGCGTGACAGCAAATGCCAAAATTCACGGGTGGCTAATGTCCAATCCAACTGTCTTTACGGCAATCTTTTACCATATGAGCTGGCCGGCTCCCGGGAATGATCCGATGTATCTGGCAAATATTCCCGAAAATAATGCCAGAAGGAGTTACTACAATGTCAATTTCGTCCCATATTCAGTAGTTGACGGAAATGTCTATAATGGAAGTGGTAATAGTCTACAGTGGTCTGTGATCAATAACCGAAGTGCTGTTTCATCTCCTTTCGAGATCTCACTTCAACACACGATATCCGCCGCACAGGATGAGATATTCGTTACTATGGTTGCCTCTGCGACTGAGGCTGTTAGTGGAAACATGGTTGCGCATAATGTCGTCATCGAGAAGTTGGTTCAATTCGCTTCCCCTCCAGGTACTAACGGAGAGACCGATTTTGATCACGTCATGAAAAAAATGTTACCATCCCATATTGGAACTTCCTTCTCAGACTTTGAAGCGGGTGATTATCTTATCATTGAGACAAGCTGGCCTTTTGAACCTGATCAGGTATATGAAATTGATGAGCTTGCCGCAGTCGGTTTCGTTCAGGATAAAACAACCAAAGAGGTTCACCAGGCTGCCAACAGTTCGACCGACATGGTGACCCTTCCATACGACCGGGATCTCCAGGTTCTTGATGTCTCCAACGTCTCTGTCACAAACTGCAGTGGCTTAGTTAATCCAATTGTAACAATACGAAACAACGGCAATAATAACATCACATCGTTTGACCTCAGTTATAAGGTCAATGATGGTTCAGTAGTCACTGAAAGCTGGACAGGTTCAATTGGTCCACTGGAGAGGGCTATTATTAATTTACCGGAATACGCCTTTACACCAGAAGCCACCAATGTACTCAAGGTATATACTGATAACCCGAACAGCAATACAGATGAGTATCCTAAGAATGACACTATCAACTTTGGCATTATCAGTGCTGAGGCTACCACATTCACACTTTATCTTTTTGTCAAAACCGATGATAATCCTGAAGAGACTACATGGGATGTAAAAGATGATCAGGGCACGGTGATTGAAAGTGGTGGGCCCTATTCCGTTCCCGGAGTCATCCACCGCGATACCATTGAGATTCCGGTTGAAGGGTGTTACACCTTTACTATTTATGATGCCGGCGGACAAGGGATCTGCTGTAGTCATGGAAACGGGCTCTACATGTTACAAGATGATCAGGGTACCGAAATTGCTTCGGGAGGAAACTTCACAGATAAAGAGATGACAGAATTTAATGCCAATCTGGTTTCTGCCCTTGATCTCTTTGATCAAACACGTGCACTCAAGGTCTTTCCCAATCCAACCTCAGGTGTAACCAGAGCCTATTTCTATCTGGTTAATCCGGATAACGTGGAGTTAAACTTATACAACACATTCGGACAAAAGGTTCGGAATCTCCGACCGGGGTATCTGTCAGCCGGTGAACACCAGGTTGAGATTGATGCACGGAACCTGACGCCAGGTGTCTATATCCTGCAATTAACCACAGGTAATAAAGTCTATACGAGGAAAATATCGGTTAGCCGATAGTTATTCCTTCTCTAGCAGATAGTCACTTAGTGAGACCACCTTGACAATAATCCCTTTCTCTCTGATTAGTGGAGATTCGCGGTAGGCTCCTTCATTATGAAATTTCTTTCCCTCGATTCTAAAATCTGAATTAAATGGGGGAAGAACATTATTCAGTTGTTCTTTATGAAAGAGAAACTGAAGGGATCCATCAGACCACAGGTTAAGATCTTCACGGCTGACCGTATCCAACAGATATCGGGTATTAGCGTAGAGTGAGCCGTAATCGATTCCCCTGTATTGGTCCCGGGTAATTCGGTGAAAAAGGTTATAGATCAGATCAAAAGATGTGTTGTTAATGAGATAGATATCTACCAGGCCTGTGATCAGCCACTTCTGATCGTGAGGGACGTATGCCAGGTAGATATCCTCGGACTTACGGTTTCTTATCAAGCGTGGATCAAGGGATTCCAGCTGAAGTTCCTCTTCCTCAGAACGCACTTTTCCATGATCATTCTCCGGATTTGATGGTGTCTCAAAACGTTCATTAAAAAACCTGGCTCCTGCCTCCTCGTGAACGATCCTGACCAGCTCGCTTATCAGGGTCGGAATCTCAAATCCATCCTGATCCGAAACCATTACCATCTTGCTGTCGATCACCTTCGTGACAACACCTCCTCCTGTAGCATTCAGGTATTTTACTTTATCTCCAACGCTTAGTTTCATTCTCGATAATTTTAAGGCGCAAAAGTACTAATTAATTGGATGCTCGATACTCGATACTCGATGTTGGATGCTCGATGCTCGATGCTGGATGCTCGATTTTGGATGCTCGATGCTCGATGCTGGATGCTCGGTGCTCGATACTCGATGATGATATGATGAAGCCATAACATTTTGACCAGATAATTACTTGCAAGTTTATTTTTTTGTATTATTGCAACCAAGTATTAACCAAAAACAAACACTATGCGGAGATTTACAGCTTTACTGCTGGGTATCTGTCTGGCAGTAACCACAACTTTCGGCGGTGGTTACCAGGTGAGTTTGCATAGCATGCGTAACATTGGGATGGGTTTGATTGGAACCTCCCTGGCGTATGATGCAAGCAGCATCTTTTATAATCCTGGTGCGATGGCTTTTGTATCGTCTAAATTCAGCTTCTCAGGAGGTGTCAGCCTGCTGATGGCCCGGACGACTTTCCAGCCAAAGGATGTGATGGGCCAATACAACATCGACAATATCCTCAACACTCCTTTATACTTTTATGCAGCGTTTAAACCCTTTGATGACCTTAGTATCGGGATTGCTGTGAATACGCCATACGGCAACAAATTATCCTGGGGAGAAACCTGGCAGGGGCGTTACCTGATTCAGGACCTGGCTTTCAAAGCCATTACTGTTCAGCCCTCTTTCTCTTACAAGATCAAAGATGTCTTCGGTATCGGTTTTGGCCTTGTGCTTGCATTCGGTAACGTGGAACTTAACAAAGCGTTACCACTTGAGGGACAGAATGGTACCGAAGGGAAAGCTACAATTACCGGAAACGCATACAACGTCGGATTTAACGGCGGGATCTTTGTCCGGCCTGTCAAAGGGTTGGATATTGGAGTGAGTTATCGTTCGCGGATCAACATGAAGGTTGATGAAGGCGATGCCACCTTTAGCGTTCCGTCTGCCCTTCAATCAAGTTTTCCTGACACGAAGGTTTCTACATCATTACCTCTTCCGGCAAACCTTGACTTTGGCATCTCCTATGAGATTAAAGAAAAATTCCTGATCGGGATCAACCTCTGTTATGTCTTCTGGAATGCTTATGATACGCTGGTATTCGACTTTAAAACTAAAACAGCTACCCTCGATCAAACAGTGGCACCGGCCATGTATGAGAACAAGCTGATCCCACGTATTGGTTTTCAGTACAAGATCAACAAAATCATCACGGCAAGGTTGGGTGGGTATTTTGATCCTACACCCGTACCGGATGGTTTTCTCAATCCACAGACACCGAGCATGAATCAAATCGGACTCACAGCAGGATTATCTGTATTTCCGTTCAAAGGATTCAGTATCGATGCTGCGTTTCTATATGTGATGGGATTGGAACGGGAAGGCACCTATAGCCCGGAGAACTTCTCCGGCACATACAAGAGCCAAATCTATATTCCCGGTATCGGTTTAACATACAATTTCTAACTCTAAAATCTTGAACGCTATGAAAAAACTGATTTATATCCTTATCTCCTTCGTCATTCTTGCCGGTTGTGAACCGAAGATTGACGAATTGACGCCCACCACGGGCAGTGCAAACTTCACAAGCTTCGTTGCGGTTGGAAATTCACTTATGGCTGGATTTGCTGACGGAGCATTATACAAATCAGCACAGGAAACCTCTTTCGCAAACCTGATGGCCAACCAGTTTAAACTTGTCGGGGGTGGTAATTTTGTACAACCGATTGTCACCAGTGAATATGGTGTGGAATTTCCAGGTTCAATGCCCAGGTTAAAACTGGGTTACGCAACCAGTTGTGCTGGAACTTCTCTTGGGCCTGTTCCCGATATTGGTCCCAGAGAACCACTTGGGCCCGTTGGGTATCTGGTGAATAATCTGGGGATCCCGGGCGCCAAATCATTCCATCTGCTTGTTCCCGGATATGCTCTGATGAATCCCTATTACGCCCGTTTCGCTACCTCTCCTACCAATATGGTGATCCAGGAGATTGCTCCGCTGAATCCTACATTCTTTGCTCTCTGGCTAGGCAATAACGATGTACTTGGATACGCTACATCCGGTGGGGTTGGTGATTCGATTACAGATCAGCAGACCTTCGGATTTGCGATGGGTCAGGTGGTTCAAAGTCTGGTTGGCAACGGTGCGAAAGGGATTATTGCCAATATCCCGGAAATCACAACCGTTCCATTCTTTACAACTATCCCATACAACGGGTTGGTGCTGAACGACAGCCTTGCGAATTTGGTCAACCACGCCATGTCTTTATTCCAATTGCCCTTTGTTTATCATGCTGGCCCCAATCCTTTTCTGGTAGCAGATCCTACCTCGCCTCATCCTCTCTTTAAGGTTCGCCAGATGCAACCTGGAGAGCTTGTTCTGTTAACCGCTCCCCAGGATTCCATGAAGTGTTACGGGATGGGTCTGATCAGTTCCATCACCTTAACTCCCTGGCCGATTCCTAGTCAGTTTGTGCTGACACAGGATGAGATCACCAACATTGAAACTGCAATTGCCGGTTACAATCAGACCATAAAAGGCCTGGCACAGACCAACGGTATAGCCTGGGTGGATATGAACGCCAAACTGAAAGAGTTACAACCCGGTATGATCTGGGACGGTGTAGAAGTGAATACAAAGTTTATCGAAGGTGGAGGCTTCTCCCTGGATGGCATTCATCTTACTCCCCGTGGAAATGCTGTTGCTGCGAACTTTTTCATTGAATCGATCAACGCCCAGTATGGAAGTACTCTCCCGTATGTGGATATCACTAAATATCCCGGGGTGTTATTCCCGTAATATCCATAAAGACGAGGCATGCCTCGTCTTTACTTGGAATACAAAAAGTAGGGGCGACCGGACCGGTCGCCCCTACTTTTTTTGTAAAAAACGAAACATTTTAGAAGCCGCTATCCCCCGGTGGCTGATGCCGTTTTTCAGGTGAGGAGGCATCTCGGCGAATGTTTGGATATGACCATCAGGCTGGAACACGGGATCATATCCAAAGCCATCCGTTCCTCTTCGTTCCCGGCTAATTTCTCCCGGTATCCGGCCTTCGAAAAGATATTCGTTGCCATCCAGGATCAGGCAAACCACACATCGAAAGCATGCTTTCCTGTTCTCTATGGTATCCAGCTCTTCCAGGATCTTACTGACATTATCATCAAACGAACATCCTTCGCCGGCATAGCGGGCCGAATAGACTCCCGGACGACCATCAAGGGCATCAACTTCCAAACCCGTATCGTCGGCAAAGCTACTGAATCCGGTTTTATCGTAGATAAACTGTGCTTTCTGGCGGGCATTGTCTTCCAGGGTATCCCGGGTCTCCGGAATATCAGTAGCCATGTTTACATCATTCAGGCTGAGGATCTGGTAATCCTTTCCGGCGATTTCACGAATTTCACGGAGTTTGTGGGAGTTGTTGGTAGCAAATAAAAGTTTCATATAATTTCATCGATCATTCTGGTGACCAACTCAGCATAGCTCCATCCATAAGCTTCGATCATCTTCGGAACAATGCTGTCTTCGGTAAGGCCAGGAACCGTATTGATCTCAAGGAAATAAAAGGTATCTCCGGAGTAGATGTAATCGATCCGGACGATCCCTTTGCAATTTAGTTTATTATAGAGAAAGGCTGAGATTCGTTGACATTCCCGGATTACCTCTTCGGGAACAGGGGCCGGAACAATCTCATCTGTGAGTCCGGGAGAATATTTCGCTTCGTAATCGAAGAACTCCTTTTTTGTCACAATCTCACACACAGGAAAGGTCACCATGCTGCCATCCGACCGTAGGACTGCACAGGTTAGTTCCCTCCCCACAATGAACTTTTCGACAATCACCTCATCATCCTCTGCAAATGCCAGATCCAACGCATCCTGAAGATCGGCCTCCCGGGTAACCTGTGTCATTCCCACACTGGATCCGCCACAGTTGGGTTTCACAAAACAGGGCAGGGAGATATCTTCCAGCAAAGTCAGTGCTGAATCTCGTTGATATTGATTAAGATGAACCGAACTGGCAATATGAATCCCGTAAGAGTCCACCACACGTTTGCAGAATGATTTATTGAATGCCAGGGCAGATGTTGTAAGGTTACTGGATGTATACGGGATCTTTAGCATGTCGAGGTAGCCCTGTAACTTTCCATTTTCGCCCGGAGTTCCGTGAATGGCATTAAAGACCACGTCGAAGTTGATTTGTTTACCCTTCCGTTTTAATGTAAAATCATTTTTATCAACTTCAGCCTCTTTTCCCTTCGAAATGCACTTCCAGTGATCGTTCCTGATCTCAATAATATAAGGATCGAATCGTTCCCGGTCGATATTCTTTTCGACCTGTCTGCCACTCATCATGGAGATATGATACTCTCCTGAATCACCTCCGGCAACTATTGCAACCGTTATCATGGATAGAATTCCTTTATGGCAAAAATAACATAAAAAAACGACCGTGGCAGAAAAGGCAATTTTTCGTATGTTTGCCATTGGGTCGTGAATACAATAAATTTTACATTTTCAGGTTATTTTAGGAAATAGAGGAATGGATTTCATCAGGTTTCTTTTCAGCTGGAAATTTATCAAGCAACTCCTTATTGCTTCTGTGATATCAGCGGCAATCATCTGGGGAACACTGATCTTCCTGTCAAAATATACCGGACATAATAAGTACCTCCCTGTTCCCGACCTGAGAGGAAAGCTCATGGAAGATGTTATTCATAATGAATACTATTCCGATTTCCGTTTTATTGTCCTGGATTCGGTTTTTGACCCGGACTTACCTCGTGGAACGATCATCTACCAGGATCCCTGGTTTGATTCACGGGTTAAAAAGAACAGGCAGATCTATATAACTATCTCCTCAGCTACACCAGATAAAGTTTCGATGCCCGATCTGAAATTCCTGACACTACGGCAAGCTGAATCGATGCTGGAAAGTTACGGATTAAAGGTAGGAAATCTCTTTTATACCCCTGCATTTGATGCAGATGCAGTCCAGCAACAACTTATTGATGGTCAGCCTATCGAACCGGAAGTACGAATCTATAAAGGAACCAGGATCGATCTGGTGGTTGGAACCGGGAGTGGCAGCTACCAGATCCCGATCAAAGAGGAGAAGAAAGATACAATTCCTGATATTGGGGGGTATGATGTTGAAGACTATATTGGGGGATAGATGGTGAATTGGCGAGCTGGTGAACTGGTGAGTTGGTGAAATGGTAAAATAGTGAGAAAATCGCAAATTGTAAATCTTTGATGCGTTTATCATATATTATAATATTCCTGCTTTTTTTCGTCTCTTCCTATGCTCAGGAGCAGCTTGTTGGATTGCAAATGAATCCGGTTGTTCAGGCGAAGATAGCTGAGAACGGCTTTCTGAAAGCGATTACAAATGGCATGGATACCATTCCAATGGAGCTACCTTTCTTTGACGATTTTCGTGAACCTACCGTCTTCCCAAGTCCTGAACGTTGGATCGACCGTTATGCCTTTGTGAATTCAGATATCCCGGTTTTTCCTGTAAACCGTGGAGCTGTGACGATGGATGCGATCAGCGATTCGGGACAGATGTATCCGGATGCTGTTCCGGGGCCAACTACATTTCTGGCAGACCATCTTACTTCTCGCTACATTCGACTGGACAGCATATTTACTCCGGTTCCGAAAGCTCTTTCTCCGGCCGACTCGGTCTACCTGAGCTTCTGGTACCAACCGCAGGGAAGAGGGAAGCCACCTCACACATCCGATTCACTGCTCCTGCAATTCCTGATCAAGCCAGCCTGGGATAGTATTACTCCTACCGATACAACACACATCGAGGCTGTTTGGCAAGAGATCTGGGGGATTGAAGGGCTATCACTTGACACTTTCTACCTGAAAAATAACCAGTATTTTGTACAGGTCATGATCCCAATTGTCGATTCCCAGTTCTTTAAAAAGAAATTCCGCTTTCAGTTTTATAACTTCGTCAGTCTGGCCAGTTCCGCCGAACCAAGCTGGCAAAGTAATTGTTCTCAATGGAACCTCGATAACATCTACTTAAACATCGGTCGTGCCAATTCAGATACACTGCGACCCGAGATCACTTTCATTGAACGTCCTCCTTCGATGCTCAAGCACTATTCCGCCATGCCATATCCTCAATATTCAGATAATCCTACAAACGAAATGGCTGATACACTGGGTATTCTGATTAGTAACAGGGATCTTGTGAATCACAATTCCAGCTACGATTATATCATGAGTACACCCGGAGGGGCATGGGAAAAAGAGTATGACGGGGGAGAGTATATCATCAAACCGTTCTATACTTTCGGATATGTGACATACATCCCATTTGCTCATCCACCGGTACAATACCTGTTTCCTATCAGTACAGGAGATAGCGCACTCTTTGCTATCAAACACGTGGTAAGAGCCCTTGACGGTTCTAACCTGGGAGACTCCATGATCGCCAACCAGGTGTTTTATAACTATTACGCTTATGATGACGGCACGCCGGATGCCGGATATGGACTTTCTCCGGCCGGTTCGATGCTGGCCTATCGTTTCAAATTGAACAAAACCCCGGATACGCTACGAGCGGTTCAATTCTTCTTCAACGAGACCTTGAGTGGCGATAATGTCCAGTGGTTCTATTTAACCGTTTGGAATGACAACAACAGCAAACCCGGAGAGTTACTATACTATTCGCTTGTAGAACCTGGATTTGCTGATAGCCTGAATCAATTCGTTACCTACCATTTGGATCCTCCCCTGCGGATTACAACCACGTTCTATGTGGGGTGGGAACAGACCACAAACGACAATCTGAATCTGGGATTCGACCGGTACAATAACCACCGGGAGCAGATCATGTATAATGTTGCAGGAGAGTGGGTTACAAGTGCTTTTAACGGCTCACTGATGATCCGACCAATCGTTGGGAAACCCATTCCACTGGGCATTCCTGATGAGATGGAAGAACGACTTCATCTGAAAATTTATCCCAATCCGGCTTCAACCGGCATGATCCATATTGAAATGCCTGCAACTATCAAAAACAGCGAAGGAACAATGATCCATATTTACAATCTCTATGGGCAGGAGATACAAAAAGGACTCTTTACCGGAGAAATAGATGTTTCCGGATTTGTACCCGGAATTTATATTATTACCCTTTCCGGGAGGTCGAATCAGACCCTGGCTACATCCAAGCTGGTCATCACTCGTTAATTACCTATTACCTAATTTGTGTTATCATGAGTGAGTTCCATGAACATACAGAAGAATCAGGTGAACTTTATGAGCATTTCCGGTTTGAAGCAGATAAGGGTCAGACACCGTTCAGGATTGATAAATTTCTCTTCTCGAAAATCGCTAATGCCTCCCGAAATCGAATTCAACAGGCAGCCAAAGCAGGAAATATACTGGCAAATAATCGGGTTGTAAAATCCAATTACAAGGTGAGACCGCTTGATGTCATTACCATCGTGCTTGCCTATCCTCCACGAGATACGGAAATCCATCCTGAAGAGATTTCCATCGATATCATATACGAAGATACCGATATCCTGATCATTAACAAAGAGGCTGGGATGGTTGTCCATCCCGGGCATGGCAATTTCACAGGAACCCTTTTGAATGCCCTGGTCTACCATTTTCAGAATTCTCCAGGAGATGAAAACTCTGATGTTATTCCATACCTGGCACACCGGATTGATAAAAATACAACCGGACTTATACTGATCGCTAAAAACGAACTGGCACAATCCAAGCTTGCCAGGCAGTTCTTTGATCATACCATCGACCGCAACTATGTTGCATTGGTGTGGGGGGACCTGAAAGAGGATGAAGGAACCATTACAGGTAATATCGCCCGCAGCTCACGTGACAGGACAGTAATGAATGTTTCTAAAGACCTGGAGATCGGACGCCATGCGGTTACTCATTACAAAGTACTTGAGCGTTTCAGGTATGTTACCCTTGTGGAGTGCGTGCTGGAGACTGGCAGGACGCACCAGATCCGGATTCATTTCAAATACATCGGACACCCGCTGTTTAATGACGAAAAATATGGAGGAGCTCAGATTCTGAAAGGGACAACCTTTACTAAATATAAACAATTTATTCATAACTGTTTCAAAATCCTGCCCAGGCAAGCGTTACATGCAAAATCGCTGGTTTTCATTCATCCCTCCACCGGGGAGAAGATGGAGTTTGATTCAAAATTGCCGGAAGACTTTCAACAATTGATTGAGAAATGGAGGAAGTATTAAAAAACTAGGAACATATATCATATCGGTGTATTTCTGGGTAGAGATGTTCGGAAGCTCTGCTATATTGTTTCCAGTCGCATTGATAATCTGGCTTGTGACATTCCCATTTGACAGAAGGAGATATCTAACGCATCAATTCTCCTGCATCTGGTCGAATATCGTGTTCTGGTTAAATCCCATGTGGAAGTTACATATATCGGGCAAAGAAAACATTGATCGCAAAGCCACCTATGTCATCGTTTCTAACCATCAATCGGGGGCGGATATCCTGGTTCTCTTTACCCCTCGAATTCACTTTAAATGGGTGTCCAAACGCTCCCTATTCTTCTTCCCATTCATCGGCTGGAACATGGCAATGAACCAGTACATCGCTCTCCGCAGAGGCAAAAAGTCGAGCATGCACCGGATGATGGAAAAAGCCCGTGAAGCATTATACAATGGCAATTCGATGATGATCTTTCCGGAAGGAACCCGTTCCAAAGACGGCCGGTTGCAGCCTTTTAAATCAGGCGCTTTTCACCTGGCACTCGACACCCATTCACCCATCCTTCCTATCGTGATCAAAGGAACCTCCCATGCAATTAAAAAAGGAGGCTTTCTGATCTCCAAACAGCACAACATGCAAGTGGTAATCCTCGAACCTATTCCCTATCAATCCTTTAAACACCTGGAACCAAAACAGCTAGCGAATCTGGTGCATGAACGGATTGAAAGAGAACTCACCTCACCCCCTGGCATGGAGGATCATATCACCTCACCCCCCGGCGTTGAGGATCAAATCACCTCACCCCCCGACCCCCTCTCCTGAAGGAGAGGGGGAGAATCAGAGGGGGTTGTAACGTGAATCCCGCTCTACAGGTATGCGCTTAACCTGATGTATAAATTCCTGCATTTCTGAAACCGTGAATCGAGGACTTTGCTCTTCAGCGCCGGCGAGAGAGTAAATCTTCGTTGAGTCGTTGATGGTGCCATCCATATCATCAACGCCAAAGGAAAGAGTAAGTTGGGCATTCTTTTTTCCAATAGCCGGCCAATACGCTTTCAGATGTGGAATATTATCGAGATATATGCGTGCTACAGCATAGTTCCGCATATCTTCCACGACAGGAAGTTCGGGGAGTTGTGCCATCTCATTATTCCAGTTTTTGAACTTCAGTGGAATAAATGCGTTGAATCCTTTCGTTTTATCCTGAAGGTGTCGTAGCCGATCCATGTGATCAATCCGGTGGGTATAGGTCTCCAGATGGCCATATAACATCGTAGCATTTGAAGAGATCCCCAACCGGTGTGCTTTTTCGTGGATCTCAAGCCACATTTCCGATGATGACTTCATCCCGGCAATATCACTCCGGATGGTTTCATCGAAGATCTCTGCTCCTCCTCCCGGGATAGATCCCAGGCCACATTCCTTCAGGTATTTCAATCCATCCTCAATGGTTAGTCCAGCCTGCCGGATCATATGATCCATTTCAACCGCAGAGTAGGCTTTCATATGCAATCCAGGCCGAATTTCCCGGATCTGTTTCAGAATATCTCCATAATAATATAAATCACGATCGGGGTGGACCGCCCCCGTGATATGAATTTCCTGCATATCCTCGGGTTGTTCGCAGACCTTTTCTAAGATCTCATCGACAGTCAGTTCCCAATGAGTCTGGCTGAAGTGATGGGAAAAGGAGCAAAAGCGGCACTTGTTGATGCAAATATTTGTTGGTTCGATATGGAAGTTACGGATAAAGTAAACGTGATTGCCATGTAGTTGATGCCTGATCAATTCAGCAAGCATACCCAGCCAGCCCAGTTCGCCATGTTCATAGAGCCAGAGTCCTTCTTCTGATGTGATCCGGGCGCCGTTACAAATCTTTTCAGCAATGACCCGGGATTCAACCGGGCAGTTTGTATCCACCACGAGTTTTTTAACCTCTTCAAGAATCCCCTTTTCCATTCTTATTGTCTGATAATCCTTCCCGTCAGGATTTGATCCTCCAGTTGTATCCGTATAACATAGAATCCATTTGGCAGAGTGGAGAGATCCAGCTGTATTTCATCCGAATCATCAATATTTCTTCCTGATCTCAGAACAGGCCTTCCCCATGAGTCAAAGATGGTGATCCGGATGATGTTTCCAAAGTCAAAAAGTTTGGATTTCAAATGGATGATGCCGGATGACGGATTCGGGTAAACCTGAAGTTCTGCAGGAATAATAATGGGTTCCGGAATACCAAGAGGAATCCCATCCAATACTTCCACTCCTGTATTATCCGGATCGAGCCAGTGATCTAATCGTTCGGAAGTATCGGGGCCATTCATATCCCACGACCAGGAGAATTTCCCGTAATAGTCGGGCAGGTTTAAAGCAAACGAATCACATGAAGCTTCTCCTCCTGTCAGGGCGCCAACAATTCTTCCAACAGGGTCAAACAGCGGGGATCCCGAGGAGCCTCCTTCAGTAACACCATGTCCGTTAAGTGTTCCGGACCAGGTTAACTCCCAATGAGTCATCTCCTGGTGTCCATTCCAATTGGTAGAAATAAGCGGAGTTGTATAGGTAGAGATCTTCTTTATATCTCCCTGGGGATGATGGATACCTACTCCATATTGACTGGCGGTATCCCGACGGTTCCATCCATTGAACCAAACATCAAATGTATCCGGAATTGTTTGATTGAGCATCAGAAGAAAAAAATCAGAACCCTTGATATTGACATCCCCGCTGGCTGCTTTAACGGTTGCACCTGTCATTGAACGAGAAAGTGGCTCAAGCGGTGGGTTTGGACAGGTTACTGATTCATAATTAAAGTAGAAGATCCACTCACTGATATCCTGAGGAGTAGCTCCATTACCACAGTGATCGGCAGTCAGGACATAAGGAGTTTTATCCTGCCTGGTATTGTTCAGAAGCGATCCTGAACACCAGAAGGTGGCTCCAAACTTCTTTACACCGATGCGCATCACGCCTTTTTTTTCATCCTGCCAGTCGGCTCCTTCCACGCAGTTGACATTCACTTCACAAGGACCTGATGACCCAAAACCGGTGATCTCTTTAAACTCAGGAACTCCTCTATAGGCATAAGCGATATCAGAGATATGGAGTTGTGGAACTTCTGAGATCCCTGCAGCCTGATTATATTCCAGGATAATCCTGTCACCGGGGATCAATGCAGTGGAAAAAAGTTTCTCCGAGTTATTATTCATTGCTGTAAAGGCACCAATAATTTTTGACTTCTCCTGATTGTAGAGGAATAATTTTCCTCCTTCGGGGATGAAAAATTGATCGAAATAGACTGTTATGGCTTTAGCTCCGGGAGCGTGGATAGTATAACGATACATAAGTTTATTCCCGGGCAATTCTATCCCGGATCCTGGATCAAAGATCCAGACATTTACCGGCAAGTTAATTGCGAAGCGATATGGTATTGGATGAAGAATATCTTCAGCTTCTACAACTTCCTTATTGGGGGGAGTGAGTATTCGATCTGCACTGGTTGGTTGATCAATTTGATAGAGGGAGCTAAAAGGTGTTCCTCTCCGGTTCAACTGAGCAAACCCGGAGAAGGATAAAATTCCAAGATATATGAAGATCAATATTTTTATACAACAGTATCTCATTCCAGTTGGCGTTTAAACTCTCTCCTCCATTTCCTTCGCTTCCACTTGCATATTAGATGGCAGTTCAAGACCATAGCCGGAGGATTTGTCGTTCCACTTCAACAGCAGTGCAAAGAGGAATCCAATGACCCCGAAACCAACAAACATGAGCATTGTTGGTGTATAAACAAGGGTCGCCCCGGCTTCTATAGCTTCCGGGGTTATACCTGGGTTGGTTTTATCGAGAATATATCCGGCAAGGATCGGAACGGCGAACAATCCCAGGTTTTGCAAGGAGAACATCGCGCCATATGCGGTACCGATCCTGTATTCGGGAACAAGTTTCGCTACAGAGGGCCACATTGCCGCAGGTACCAGGGAAAATGCTATCCCCAGAAGTACCATTAGGACATAGGGACTAAAATTCGTCAGGGCAAAAAGCAGATGGACCACAACAAGCAACAACGAGCCGTATATCATCAGCGACGCGCTTTTCCCTCGTTTATCCACAAACCAACCAAAAAGTGGCGTAAAGAGTACCGTTCCATAGGGCAATAGCGATGCAATATCGCCACTGGCTGCCCGGGATATTCCGAATTTGTGATAAAAGAAATCAGGGGCATATTTGAGAAATGGGAAGACGGCGGCATAGAAGGTAACACAGAGGAAGGCTATGTAGAGAAAGGACTTGTTGGTAAAGAGTTTACCAAGATCTGCAAGTTTGAACTTCTCCTCAGCATCCAGCAGCTTCACTGAACTTTTAATCTGTCTGTCGAGTTTGACATCAAACATCATATAGATTAAGAAGGCCAGGAATCCAATCAGGAGAAGCATCACGGCAAACCAGATGGGAAAGGTCCAGAAATCTGGCATGATCAATCGTGGTGAAACATTGAATGCCAGGGCTGTTCCTATTCGTGCAATACCCAAGTTGATTGCGAAGGCAAGTGCAATCTCATATCCCTTGAACCATTTTACGAGGATCTTACTGATCACTACGATACTGGTTTCTGCACCCAGTCCGAATATCAACATCCCCAATGCCATCATCTTTAATCCCGGTGAATATGCTGTCCAGAAAGAGTTCAGGAAAGCGTACCCAAAGCCACCACTATTGAAATAGTCTGTGGCACCATAGGCTGTCAACACCGCACCAATCAGCATGAAAACGGCAAAAAGAAACCCGGTTGGGCGAATCCCAAGTTTATCCAGGATGATCCCACCCAGGATCGCCATCAGTAGGAAGGTGTTTGGAAATGCATAAAAACCGGCTACAATTCCGTAATCCTGCGAGGAGAAGTTCAGGTGCTCCTGAAGAATCGATTTTAATGGTGACAAGGCATCGTAAAAATAGTAGTTGGCTGCCATCAACGTACTAACCAGCAGCATCATAGCCCATCGCATTTTCGCCGATTCTCTGAGAGTCTTTTTGATCTGTTCCATGAAAATGTTGTTAGAGATGTGTTTGCAGGAGCCAAAAATACACATTTTGTGTGTATTTTTGTTTGTTATGAAAATCCTGCTCGTTTCTGCTACCCGATTTGAGGTTGAGCCTCTGGCTGCCCGTTTTGAAAACATCGCGCTAATCCCTTCCATTTTGCATAAATTGCGTAATGATTATCTGGAGATTGACTTGCTGACACCAGGCATCGGAATGGTACAAACTGCTTTCTACCTTGGTAAATACCTGGCTCATAGCGACTATGATCTAGCTATCAATGCCGGTATCTGTGGAACTTATTCCAAAGATATTCCAATCGGATCTGTGATCCATGTGACCGAGGAGTGTATTCCGGAAGCGGGTGTTGAAGAAGATGGGAGATTCCTCTCCCTGTTTGAGGCGGGACTGTTGGATTTCGATGAATTTCCATTTGATCAAGGAAAGCTGATCAACTTGAACTACCCTAAGATGACAAGATTGATTCAACTCAAAACCGGTACAGGAAATACGGTCAATACCATGTTAACAGATCCCGGAAAATTAAGACAGTTAAAAACTCTCTTTCCAGCAGATGTGGAGAGTATGGAGGGAGCGGCTTTTTTCTGGGCATGTCAGGTTGAAGGTGTTGTTTGCACCCAGATCCGGGCCGTCTCTAACCTGGTTGGAGAGAGAGATAAGGCGAAATGGGATCTGAAGCTGGCTATTAAGAGGCTTGATGAAGTCCTTATGGCAGTGTTAGATGAGTTATTCAAAGAAATTTGAAATTAGAAATTGGGCTTATTTATTCGTAATTCGTAATCAAATGTTTTCTCTCGCATTTTCTACTTGTCCGAACGACACCTTTATCTTCGATCCTATTGTACACAGGAGGATTGACCTAGAAGGATTGTTATTTGATTACAGGCTGGCGGATATTGAGGAGCTGAACTTAACAGCGATAACTGAGAAGACAGATATGGTTAAGGTCAGTTTTCATGCCTGGTTATCGATGCAGGATCGGTATGAGTTATTAAACAGCGGCAGTGCGATGGGATTCGGGAATGGGCCGTTGCTGATTGCCAGAAGTCCGATACCGGATGAGCGGATACCGGATATCCGGATTGCGTTACCCGGGGAGCAAACTACAGCTCATCTGTTATTTAAGACTGCTTTCCCCCAGGCAAGAAAAAAGGAGTTCATGCGTTTCTCCGACATCGAGGATGCTATTCTTTCAGGGGAAGTTGATGCCGGGGTGATCATCCATGAAAATCGCTTTACTTATGAGCAGGAAGGATTGGTCAAGATCATGGACCTGGGTGAATACTGGGAAGATCTGACACAGAGTCCTATTCCTCTGGGAGGCATTGTTGTTAAGAAAGGACTGGGTAAAGAGGTGATTGACAAACTGAACAGGATCATGAGCCGAAGTGTTCAACATGCGATGGATCATCCGGATGAAGCGATGCCGTTTGTGAGATTGCATGCCCGGGAGATGGATGAGGAGGTCATGAGAAAACATATCAACCTATATGTGAACAAATTTACCCTGGATCCAGGGGAAGAGGGGAAAAGAGCGATTCAAACATTGATTGAGTTAGGAAATAAAATCGATGATTAACAATGCAAATGAATATCTCGCGACATCAGATCTCTGATATAGTTCAACAAGCGTTGAAAGAAGGACTTGTACGTGAAGAGGATACGGCTATTCTTTTTCAGGATCTGGGCTACCTGAAATCGCGAATCTCGGATCTCATATCTCTCTTCCCACCTGATACTCTCCATGGATTAGCTATTAAAACAAACCCACTGGCAAAGATCCTGGAATTTACCCGGAGTCTGGGTGTCGGTGCTGAGGCGGCTACAGTTGGAGAGATTAATCTCTCTCTACAAGCAGGGTTTTCGCCTGATAAGATTGTGTTCGATTCTCCTGTCAAAACCATTTCCGATCTTCAGTTTGCCTTGAAGAAGGGAATCCATCTGAATTGCGATAACCTCTCTGAATTAAAACGAGTAAATATTCTACTCAAGGAAGTTGATTCTTCTTCTACCATTGGGATCCGGATCAATCCCCAGGTAGGATTTGGAACAATCCTTGAATCGAGTGTTGCCGGCGATTATTCCAAATTCGGGGTTCCAATCCAAACAAACCGGAATGAGTTGACAGAAGCTTTTTTGACCTACCCCTGGTTAACGGGAGTTCACCTGCATGTAGGATCCCAGGGCTGCTCAGTTGAGATGTTGGTTGAAGGGGTAGGGATACTTTATGATTTTGCACTCGAAATAAATGAACAGCGAACAGCGAACGGCGAACAGCCAATAACCATTTTCGATATTGGTGGTGGATTGCCTGTTTCATACAGGTATGATCATGACCCACCTCGGATGGAAAATTATGTGGAAGCATTGAAGGTAAGGGCGCCGGGATTGTTTGGAGGGAAGGAGGCATGGAGGCATGGAGGCATGGAAATGAACAAGCGGACGAGCGGGCAAGAGGACAAGTGGGGTCTAATTACTGAGTTCGGGCGGTGGGTGTTTGTGAATAGCGGCTTTACGATCAGCCGGGTAGAGTATGTGAAACGGGATCCGGGGATCAACACGGCGATGATTCACGTGGGTGCTGATCTGTTTGTTCGTGAGTGTCTGAATCCGACTGACTGGATGCATGAATACAGCGTACTTGACAAAGAGGGCAACCTCAAAGAGGGCAAGGATGAACATCCCTATAACCTGGCTGGTCCACTTTGTTTCGCAGGCGATATTGTAGCAAAACACGTGATCTTACCTAAAGTAGAAGAAGGAGATTACATCATCATCCACGACACAGGGGGGTATACCTTTTCGATGTGGTCGAGATACAACAGCCGGCAGACACCGCGAATTCTCGGAATCAGGGATGGAGTATTTTCTGTACTCAAGGAGCGGGAGAGTTTTGAGGAGATTGCAAGATTCTGGACCTAGCAGACTAGTGGACTTTCACTATCTTTGTTCAAAAATCGCACACACATGATTATCATCACCGGAGCGGCCGGATTTATCGGAAGTTGTCTTGTTGGCAAGCTCAACAATAAAGGGATCAAGGAGATTGGGATTGTGGATGATTTTTCCCATCCGGAGAAAACCCGAAATACAGAAGATAAAGCCGTTGAAGCAGTGATCGACCGTAACGGGTTTGCCGAGTGGTTCCGGGAAAATAATAAGCTGGTAGAGTTTGTTTTTCATATTGGTGCACGTACAGATACTACCGAGTTCGACATGTCGGTGCTTGATGAACTCAACCTGAATTACTCCAAAGAGATCTGGCGACTTTGTGTTGAGTACCAGATTCCATTAATCTATGCATCCTCCGCAGCTACTTATGGAGATGGCTCCCTGGGATATCGCGATGATCATGATCTCATCCCGAAACTTCAGCCACTGAATCCCTACGGCATTTCCAAAAATGAATTTGACAAGTGGGTGTTGACACAAACAAGCACTCCCCCCTACTGGTGCGGACTGAAGTTCTTTAATGTGTACGGCCCAAATGAATACCACAAAGGACGAATGGCTTCTGTGGTTTTTCATGCATACAATCAGATCCGCGATACGGGATCCGTGAGACTGTTTCGCTCTCATAATCCGGAATATAAGGATGGCGAACAGCTTCGTGATTTTATTTATGTGAAAGATGTGATCGATGTGATGTACTTTATGATGAATCATCAGCAGGATTCGGGGATCTACAATCTTGGCACCGGAAATGCGCGCACCTTTATTGATCTTGTCACGGCTGTGTTTAACTCTCTTAACCTTTCCCCACAGATCAATTTCATTGATACCCCCGCTGATATCCGAGATAAATACCAATATTTTACAGAAGCTGACATGGGTAAATTGAGATCTATCGGGTATAAAAAACCGTTTACCTCCATTGAACAAGGGATCATGGAGTATGTGCAGGGGTATCTGATGGCTGGAACTTGTTTTTAATTTTAGAGTCTGGAAAAGCGTTGTGCATGAAGCGATATTTTCTGCTAATTCTCCTGGGATTAACCATTTCTGTTTCAGGCCAATATTTTTCTACCGGCCAGGATCCTGCTTCCATCCGTTGGAGCCGGATCAAAACCGATTCTTTTGAAATCATCTTTCCCTGCAGTTTTGAATCCAACGCCCAATCCCTGGCCAGGATTCTTAACCTGACAACGAAATTTGAAACGAAGTCGTTACAAGCGAAAGTCCCACGGATGCCATTTATCATCCATTCCCATTCAACTGTTTCGAATGGTATGACAATATGGGCTCCCAGGCGGATAGAGCTCTACTCATGCCCACCACAGGATATCTATGCTGAACCGTGGCTCGAGCAGCTGGCGCTTCATGAATACCGGCATGCTGTTCAAACCAGCATGATGAACCGTGGATTTACAAAAGCCTTATACTACCTTTTTGGGGAGCAGGCTGCGGGTGCTGTCCTGGGTTTATACCTTCCTCAGTGGTTTTTGGAAGGAGATGCGACGGTAACGGAGACTGCACTGTCAAATTCAGGTCGTGGAAGGGTCGCCTCTTTTTCTGCTCCTCTGCGGGCTCAACTGCTACAAAAAGGGATCTACACCTACGACCTCGCCACAATGGGTTCTTACAAAACATTCACTCCCAACGCCTACACGCTTGGATACCAACTGGTAGCAAAAGGAAGGGAAAAATATGGCTACGAGCTATGGAATCACACTCTGAACAAGGTAGCCCGGCTCCCGTTTATGGTTGTCCCTTTCAATGCCGGCATCAAGCAAAAAACGGGTTTATGGAAAACCGGTTTCTACAGAGAGGTGATGGAAGAACTTGTGATCGCCTGGCTTCAGCAGGAGGACTCTACCTGGCGCTCTGCCTTTAGTCGTGTCACCAAACCAGATGCCTCTGACTATACCAGCTACAGCCGGCCACAATTCCTGAACGATTCCATCTACATTGCTTCCAGATGGAGTAATGAAGGTGTACGGCGATTGGTGTTGATGAGTCCTGAAGGCCGGGAGGAGAATCTTTGCCGGTTAGGTGCTTATCAACTTGGGAGTCATTCTGTTGCCGGGAACCTGGTGATCTGGACCGAGTACAGGCCTGACATCCGGTGGGAGAACAGGAGTTATTCGGTGATACGGTCATTAGAAATACGGAAGAAGAGGAATAAGGGACAGCGTGACAGAGGAACAAAGGGACAAAGGCATATAGGCATAGAGGCATGGAAGGCAGGTAGTGTTAAGGAGTTAACGCGGAAGAGCCGTTATTTTGCGCCAGCATTGTCGTTTGATGGAGAACGGATTCTGGCTGTAAGGATCACAGAGGAGAATCACTCCTTTATCGATATCCTGGAAACAACAACCGGAAAACTCCTCCAATCCATTGCCGCCCCTGACGACGGGCTTTTACTGGAGCCAAGCTGGTCACCTGACAGAAAGAAGATTGCCTATATTCTCCTGACCAGTGAAGGGAAATCTCTTCAGATAGAGGATCTTAAGAACCAACATACCACGACCATTCTCGCCCCTTCCTTCAGGGAAATCTGGGGTCCTCCCCTCTTTTTCCAAAACCACCTGCTTTTTTCGGCAGATTACTCAGGCATTGAAAATATCTATGCCATCGATACTGTTTCACGGGAGATCTACCAGGTAACCTCTGCCCGGTTTCAGGCGTCAGATCCGGCGATCTCTCCCGATGGAAAAAGGCTTACCTACTCCGATTATGGAGCTGATGGAATGATGGTCGTTTCACGGGATAACGATTCTTCCCGTTGGATCCGCCTGGACAGCATTCATCAACAACCCTTTGCGTTGGCTGAAATGTTGGCTAGGCAGGAAGGGGTTAATATTCAGGACAGCATGTTACTCAATGCTCGATGCTCGATGCTCGATGACTCGATTCATCCAGTTATCCAGTCATCCAGTTATCCAGTTACCAGATATCAGAAGATCGCACATCTCTTCAACATCCATAGCTGGGCGCCGGTCTCCATTGATGCCAATAATCTAACGCTGAAACCGGGCGTTTCGGTTCTCTCCCAGAATCTTCTCAGCACCATGTTTGCCGGAGCCGGCTACGAGTATGATCTGAGTGAACGAACCGGAAAATTTTACCTCGATCTTTCCTACGAGGGATGGTTCCCGGTGATTGATATGCGATATTCATATGGCAAACGTGCAGGAACTGGCAAGTACTCCCAAACCAGTGAGACGTTCCGGTATACCTGGAATGAGAGCAACCTCAAGGCGACGATTAGCGTCCCGCTGAATCTCTCCCGGGGCTTATGGTACATGCGGATCCAACCCCGGATCGGAAGTTCATGGATCTATGTGATCCATGATAAAACAACCCCTGACAAGTTTACCAAAGGATCGATCAATACCCTGGATTACCGCCTATACATGTATAACTATCTCCGGTCGAATTATCAGGATATGTACCCAAAGTGGGGACAGAACCTGGACATACAATACCGGCATACCCCCTTTGTCGGGAACGATATGGGAGCCGTTTTTGGAATCTCAGGGAATCTCTATTTCCCGGGTATCTTTCGACACCATGGAATTCGAATCTATGGTGGATATCAGCGAAGATGTGATAACCTCGTTTACGGTTACAAGTTTGCCAACCTGATCGCCTTCCCACGTGGCACAGAAGCGATATACACACCAGAGTTAACCTCTTTGTCGGTAAACTATAAATTTCCCTTCCTGCGGCTGGATGTCAGCCTGGGTTCTCTCCTCTACATCAAACGGTTCAAACTGAATCTCTTCTGCGACTGGGCACACGGGTATGGTCACAATGAAAATCATGAAAGTCTTTCCACCGGCTTTGAACTCACATCCGAAATGCACATCCTCAGGTTCCTGGCTCCGTTTGAGCTGGGCGTCCAGGGAGCATTTCTTCCTAATGAAGATCAATGGGTATGGAGGTTTCTATGGGGAGTGACATTCTGAGCTATCCCTATAAAATAGAGTAATCGTATCTTTGACATTCAAACGAATCTTCAATGAACAGTTACAAGCAAATCTTTGAGAATAACAAACGATGGGTTGCTGAAAAAAAGGCCAGTGATGCAGAGTTCTTTGAGCGGCTCGCTGAAGGGCAGAACCCGGATTTTCTTTATATAGGATGCAGTGATAGTCGGGTTGACTCTGGGGAGTTGATGGGTGTCGAGGCCGGTGAGGTTTTTGTACACCGGAACATAGGTAACATTGTCAGCAATCTTGATTTGAACGTGATGAGTGTCATCAACTATGCAGTGGATCATCTGCACGTGAAACATATCGTAGTTTGCGGCCATTATTTTTGTGGTGGAGTAAAAGCTGCAATGCAGGCGAAAGATATGGGGATTTTGAATCCCTGGCTTAGGAATATCAGGGATGTCTATCGGTTACATAAAACGGAATTAAATGCCATCTCCGATAGAGATGAGAAATATAATCGTCTGGTAGAGTTGAATGTTGTAGAACAATGCCTTAATGTCATCAAAACAGCTGTAGTTCAGAAAACCTATCTGACAAAAGGGTTTCCCCTGGTACATGGTTGGATTTTCAATGTAAAAACTGGTGAGTTGGTTGATTTAAACATTAATTTTCAGGAACAATTGAAAGATATCCAGGAGATTTATAACCTGGATGCTGGATAACTGGATGCTGGATCCTGGAT
>JACKQG010001094.1_pt1 | contig 38199 bp, 25 predicted proteins | sample 8237621 | NCBI WGS metagenome assembly JACKQG01 (sample SAMN15677084, study PRJNA649215) | marine metagenome | biome: marine; feature: Black Sea; material: saline water; isolation source: suspended particulate matter (SPM) from the Black Sea western gyre | collected 2013-06-09/2013-06-10 | depth... | reverse complement strand
ACCCCAACATCAATAATAGCCCCTATTTACCGGGGTTTTAAACCGGACACTAGTGAGTGGTCTTAACAAAAAACGTCCGGCGGTTCACCCTCATCCGGCCTGCGGCCACCTTCTCCCTGAAGGAGAAGGAATCACGACTGGAGCGCTCGGCCAAGCGGGGCTGGGATGGCGCGGGAGGGGCAAGTTCCACCTTGCCCCATTTTATGTTTTGTTTGGGGCGAGGTGGAACTCGCCCCTCCCGGGATTTCCGGAGCGTTCCAAAGCGCCGCACAGCGCCGCACTCCACGACGCTACCGCGAAAGCTGCTCCCCCTCTCCCAGCGGGAGAGAGTCGGGGAGAGGGCGTTAATTTGTAACCACTCGCAGCACACTCTTTGACTGCCGAATAAATGAAAACAGCCCGTCCATTTGTGTTGATCAACATGGCGATGTCGGCCGATGGCAAGATTGCCCCACCGCATCGCCGCTTCGTCGCCTTCGGCAGTCGGCACGATCACAAAAACCTGCTTGCGCTCCGGACCACAGCCGACGCCGTGATGTGCGGCGCGCGCACGGTCGATTCCGCGCTGGTGACGCTGGACGCCGGCGGCGCTGTGTACGAACGGCAGCGGCTTCGTGCCGGCTTGGCCAGACAGAACTTGCGCGTCGTCGTGAGCGGCTCCGGCTCGGTCGATCCGGGGGCGAAAATTTTTCACCACACGGTGTCGCCGCTCATCGTGCTGGCGTCGGGCCAAGCGCCGAAGTCGCGCTTGGCCAAGCTCGCGCACTTTGCCGATTGTGTGAAGGTGTGCGGCAAAAACAGCGTCGCGCTTGGCCAAGCGCTTGGCTGGCTTCGGCGCGAGTGGGCCGTCAATCGACTACTCTGCGAAGGCGGCGGCGAGTTGAACTTCGAGTTGCTCCGACTTGGCCTCGTGGATGAGTTGCACCTGACCATCTGCCCGAGAATCATCGGCGGTCGGGACGCGCCAACGATCGCCGATGGTAAAGGGTTTGCCCGTTTGGCCAAGGCGGCGAACCTGACGCTGTCCCGTCAACGCCGCATCGGCGACGAGCTGTTCACGACGTGGTGCGTCAGGCCAGAATCTCGTTGACAACACGCGCTCCCTGCACGCTGGTCAGGCGCTGGTCGAGTCCCTGATAGCGGTAGGTGAATCGCTCGTGGTCGAGGCCAAGACACTGCAGCACCGTGGCGTTGAGGTCGTTGATGTGCACTGGGTCGCGGACGATGTTGTAGCAGAAGTCGTCGGTTTCGCCGTGTACGTGCCCCTTCCGGATGCCGCCGCCGGCCATCCACATCGAGAAGCAGCGGCCGTGGTGGTCGCGCCCGTGGTTGTCCTTGGTCAGCGCGCCCTGCGAGTAGATGGTCCGGCCGAATTCACCGCCACAAATCACGAGTGTGTCGTCGAGCATGCCACGTTGCTTGAGGTCCTTCACCAGCGCGGCGGTGGGCTGGTCGATATCCTCGCATTGGTAACGGACATCGCGCGGACAGTTGCCGTGCTGATCCCAACCGCGATGGAACAATTGCACGAACGGCACGCCGCTCTCGAGCATGCGCCGCGCGAGGATGCAGTTGTAGGCGTACTTGCCCGGCTTTTTGGAATCGTTGCCATACAGGTCGAAGACATGTTCCGGCTCGGACTTGAGATCGGTCAACTCCGGCACGCTGGCCTGCATGCGAAACGCCATCTCGTACTGGGCGATACGCGCCTGAATTTCCGCGTCGCGCGTTTCGGCGAACTTTGCCTCGTTCACGGCTTTGATGCTGTCGAGGATTGCGCGGCGCGAATCGCGGTTGATGCCCGGCGGGTCGTTGAGGAAAAGCACCGGCTCGCCGGAACTGCGGAACTTGACGCCTTGGTGTCTCGACGGCAGGAAGCCACTCCCCCAAAGTCGCGAGTACAGCGCCTGGCTGCCGCCGCGCCCCTTCGAGATCATCACGATGTAGCCGGGCAAATTATCGCTTGGGCTGCCGAGTCCGTAGTTGAGCCAAGCGCCCATGCTCGGATGGCCAAGCTGCTGTGTGCCGGTGTTGATGTAGGTGATCGCCGGATCGTGGTTGATCGCCTCGGTGTTGACGCTGCGGATGAGGGTCATCTCGTCGGCGAGCGAGGCGATGTGCGGCAATATCTCGCTGTAATACGCACCGCTCTGCCCGTGCTGCTTGAACTCAAACATCGGCGCAACGCACGGGAACGACTTCTGCCCGGAGGTCATGCCGGTGATCCGCTGGCCCTGTCGGATGGAGTCCGGTAACTCGATGCCGTGGACCTTGCGAATGCCCGGCTTGTAATCGTACATGTCGATGTGCGACGGGCCGCCGGAGAAGAACAGGTAAATCACCCGCTTGGCCTTGGGCATGAAATGCGGGTCACCCAGTGCGCCGCCGTGGCGTCTGGCTGCGGCGTTGAGCAGGCCCGGCTGGGCGAGCGACGCGAGACCAAGCGCACCCATGCCACGCGCGCCGAGGTTCAGGAACTTGCGCCGGTCGAGCAGATGATCAGAATTGAATAATGGAATCATGGGTCACTCCTTGGTGATGACTTCGTCGAGATTGAAAATGGCGCTGGCCACGGTAGTCCAGGCAGCGTGCTGGGCCAAGTCGAGCGACTCGTCACGCCCGGTCTCGCCAAACTTCAGCAGCTCCCCGGCGCGCTTGGCATCAGCACTGAACGCCGCAAGCTGACTGTCGTACAAGTTGCGGAACACGCGTTTTCGCAACTCATCCGCCGGGCGCGCCGTGGCGAGCATAAACGCATAGTCGAGCTGCGAGTCGAAGTCCGCCCCGCCCTGCTGCAGCACCCGCTGCGCGAACACACGCGCCGCCTCGACGAACTGCACATCGTTCATCGTCACCAATGCCTGCATCGGCGTGTTGGTGCGCGGCCGTTGGATGACGCATTTTTCGCGCGTCGGCGCGTCAAACGCCATCATGTTTGGCATTGGCGCGGAGCGCTTCCAGTAAGTGTACATCGAGCGGCGGTACAGTTTCGCGCCTTTATCCGGCTTGTAAAACAGGCCGCCGTTGAGCGCGACCTCGTTCCAGATGCGCGGCGGCTGGTACGGTTTGACACTCGGCCCGCCGATCCTGCCGTTGAGCACGCCACTCACGGCGAGCGCGTTGTCGCGGATGAACTCACCCTGCAGCCGCAACCTCGGCGCATGCGAGAGAAACACATTCTCGGGGTCGCGCCGGAGCTGTTCCGCCGTGGCGGCGGACTGCTGCCGGTATGTCGCCGACAGGAGCATCTGCTTGAACATGCGCTTCACATTCCAGCCACTGTCGGCGAAATCGCGCGCCAGCCAGTCGAGCAGGCCCGGGTGGCTCGGCAGCGCGCCACGTGTTCCAAAGTCCGACACCGTCGTCACCAGCCCTCGGCCGAAAATCATCGACCAGTAACGGTTCACCGCCACGCGAGCCGTCAGCGGATGGTCGTCATCAGCGATCCAGTTGGCCAAGCCAAGCCGCTTGGCTGGAGCCCCCTCGGGCAACGCCGGGAGCGCGGCAGGGATGCCGGGAGAAATCTCCTCGTCCTTTTTCGGCGATCCGTAATGACCGCGCTCAAGTAAATAAGTTATGCGCGGCTTGGCCAAGTCACCCATCGTCATCACCGTGACGATCGACTTGTCGTAGTCGGTCACCGCCTTCTCAGCGGATTTAATCCCGGCATCCAGTTCGCGGCCAAGCGACCAGACTGATTTCTCGTAATAATCGCACAGTTTACTGACGTGCTCGGCGCTCAAAACGTCCTCCGCGAGCAGCGCCAAGATGTTCTCCGGCAGCGCGGAATCGCCGATCTTGAAGTAAAACCCGGCCGGCCCGCCGGCGTTGACGATCTTGAGCAGCAGATGATTTTCGCCCTTGGCCAACGCGAGCTTGGCCTTGTCCTGGTCGGGGGCCGGGCCGCGGGAAGTGTTGTTGGCGAACACCTGTTTGCCGTTGAGAAACACCTTGATCGCGTCGTCGCTGCCGAGCGACACCATCACCTCTCGCGCCTTGGCCGACGTCACCGTGCGATAAAGATACGCCGCGCTGTTCTCCGGGATGGCCAGCGTGTGCACCTTGCCGTCCTCGTAAGTGCGGGCCTCCCATTTTTTGCCGTCGTGCGCCTTGGCCAAGTCCACTTTCTTCTCCGGCCCCCAGTTTTTGTTGAAGGCGGCGTCCTTGTTTTTGCCGGTGAAACTGCCGAGGAATTGCCACCCGCCCAGCTTGGGGGGCTGCGGCAGTTCGCTGGCGCGATGGTCGGCGATCCACTCGTCCATCTCCTGCGCGCTTGGCTTGGCCTGGGCGCGCTCGCTCTTCGCGGCGGCCACCTTGTCGCGGCGTTGCTGCAACTCCGCGCTCTCGGCAATGCTGGGCACCTTGACCATCGGGGCCGAGTTGCCGTTGCGCGTTTGATTGCCGGCGTCGGAGTTGATGTTGAAGTAGGCGTAAAACTGGTAATACTCCTTCTGCGAAATCGGATCGTACTTGTGGTCGTGGCACTGGGCGCATTCCATCGTCAGGCCCAGCCAGACATTGGAGGTGGTCTTGACACGGTCGACATTGTACTCGACGCGGTACTCCTCCTCGATCAACCCGCCCTCGTCAGTCGTGCCGTGGTTGCGGTTGAATCCGGATGCCACCTTATTCTCGAGAGACGCGTTCTCGAACTGGTCACCGGCCAACTGCTCCACCGTGAACTCGTCGAACCGCTTGTTGTCGTTGTACGCCCGGATCACCCAGTCACGCCACGGCCACATGAAGCGCACGCCGTCATCATGGAACACGCTCGAGTCGCCGTACCGCGCGGCGTCCATCCAGGCCAACGTCATCCGCTCGCCATATCGCTCGCTCGCCAACAGCGAGTCGATGAGCGTCTCGTAGGCGTTCGGGTCGGTGTCGTTGACAAACCGCTCGACCGCCTCCGGCGACGGCGGCAACCCGGTCAGGTCAAGGCACACACGGCGGATGAGCGTCCGGCGATCCGCCTCCGGCGACGGCTCCAGCCGGTTGGCCTCCATCCGGGCCAGCGTGAAAAAATCGATCGCAGACCTTGGCCAAGCGCGGCGCTGCACCTTCGGCAGTTCTGGGCGCATTGGCGTGACAAATGCCCAATGCCCCTCCCACTCCGCGCCCTGTTCAATCCAGCGCTTGAGTGTGGCAATCTCGTCTGCCGACAATTTCTTTTTGGACTCCACCGGCGGCATCCGGTCATCCGGATCGTGCGCGATGATTTTTTGGAACAACAAACTTTCGGCCGGTTGGCCCGGCACAACGATCCGCTCGTCGCCGGAACCGCCGAAGAGGCCGTCCCGGGTGTCGAGCCGCAGCTTGGCCTTGCGATGTTGCTCGTCCGGCCCGTGGCATTGCACGCAATGATGGGACAGGATCGGCCGCACATGCACCCCAAACCGCACCTCCGCCGGCGCGGCACCGAACGCTTGGCCAAGCGTAATCCCCCCGGCCAGCACATAAAAAGCTTTCCGCAGAATAGTCATAAAACAGAAATCGGGCCGCGGGAAACCTGCCAGCACTCCCCCACAAAATCAAGCCCCCCCGCTTGGCCAAGCGCAACAATTGGGAATCGAAAACTCCACTAACCACCTGAGCCAAGCAGTCCCAGCTTGAGGAACCCAAAGCCGATCACCCCGGCGGCGAGGGCGTAGTAAGCGAACACCAGCATCGTCTTGCGGATGACGTCCCCCTCCCTGCCGGTCAGGCCGACCACCGCGGAGGCGGCGACGACGTTATGCACGCAGATGACATTGCCGGCCGCGCCGCCGACCGCCTGCAGCGCGACCATCCACGTCGCATCGACCCCGATCCGGACGCCGACCTCAAACTGGAACAGCGAGAACATCATGTTGCTGATCGTGTTGCTGCCGGCCACGAACGCGCCGAAGCCGCCGACCACCGGGGCCAGCAGCGGATACGCCTCGCCAGCCAACGCCGCCACGCCGTTGGCGAGGGCGATCGGCATTTTTTCGTAGCCGGCCAAACCGCCGTCGGTATTCAAAAACACCTGCACCATCGGCACGGTGAACAGCAGCGCGACCGACGCCTTGGCCGTCGTCTTGAGCGACTCACCCCACGCGGCCCTTACGGCCGGACCGTTCATCCGGTGCAACGCCACCGCGATGAGGGACACGACGACGAACACCGTGCCCGGCAGGTACAGCGGCTGCAGCGAGGCATCGATGGCAGTCTCGAAGATGCCCGACCACTTCAACTCGACAGCCTTGAGCCAGGCGGCAAACGGCAGAGCACTCAGTCGGGAAACAACCAACAGCGCCGCCACGAGCAGGTACGGCAGCCAGGCGGCAAAGGCACCGACCTTCGCCGACCCGCCGGCTTGGCTTGATTTCAGATCGATCTCCACCCCGCCCATCCATCCGGCCTCCCACTCGGCGCGCGGCGGGAAGTCCCACGGCTCGCCCTTGGGCATGAGCCAGCCGCGCTTGGCCACCGGCACGACAATGGCCAGGCCGATCAGCGCACCCAACAGCGACGGAAACTCCGGCCCGAGAAACCCGGCCACCAGCACGTACGGCACCGTCAACGCAAACGAGGCGAACAACGCGAACGGCCACACCGCCAGCCCTTCGCGAGCCGATTTGTTTTTGCCAAAGAACCGCGTCACGAACACCACCAGCAACAGCGGGATCAGCGTCCCGACGATGGCGTGCAGTAGCGCAACCTTGAATCCGACGAAGGCAAGGAAGCCGTCCCACTGCCCGAAGCCCATGTCAGCGACCGCCGTTTGCACCGACTCGTCACCGGCCAAACCCTTGTTGACGCCGACGAGAATCGGCGTACCCACCGCGCCGAACGACACCGGCGTGCTTTGAATAATCATTCCCGCCACCACGGCCGCCATTGCCGGGAAACCGAGCCCAACCATCAGCGGCACCGTCACTGCTGCCGGTGTCCCGAAACCGGCTGCCCCCTCGATAAACGCCCCGAACAGCCAGGCGATGATGATCACCTGCACCCGCCGGTCGGCGGAGATGTTGGTGAAGCCATTGCGGATGACCGCCAGCGCGCCGCTGTGCTTGAGCGTATTCAGCAGCAGGATCGCGCCAAAGATGATGTAAAGCAATTGAACCGTAACCGTCAGCCCCTTGACGGTTGCAGCAGCCACCTTCGCCCCCGGCACCTGCCAGACGAACAACGCCAGCCCGGCCGCCACGAGATACGAAACCGGCATCGCGCGGCTGGCCGGCAAACGGAAGCCCACCAGCAGAACGCCAACGACTGCGATCGGGAGAAAGGCAAGAAGCGCGGTCATGGATCAATCGGTCGCCGCACTGTAGCGGCAGCCAAGCGCTTGGCCAAGCGGGGTTTGACCTTGCGCCGGCGGGGGTGCGTCCGTAGGTTTCGCGCATGATTTTGGCCGTGGCCGGCGCCGATCCGCAATTGTTCCAGTACCTGGGTGTTTTGTTCCTCGCGCTGGTGGTGATCGCCTTCGCGGTGGCCACCATGTTCGCGTCGAAACTGGCCGGCTGGGTTTTCAGCTCGCGCAAGGCCCGGGCGCTTGGCCGCCACACGCCGACGAAGGACACCCCGTACGAGTGCGGCATGCTGCCGGTCGGCGACGGCAGCTCACGCCTGTCGGTAAAGTTTTACCTGGTGGCGATGCTGTTTATCCTGTTCGACATCGAGGTGGTGTTCCTCTACCCGTGGGCGGTGGTGTACAAGGAGATGCTGGGCATCCCCGCGACGGCGAACGTGATCTTTGGCACAATGGTTTCCTTCCTCGGCATTTTGTTCGTCGGCTACGTTTACGCCATCAAAAAGAATGCGTTCGACTGGAAAAGCTGACCGAACCCGGCGCTTGGCCAAGCGCTCCCGCCAGTCGTGAAATCCCCCATCCAATTTGGCACCTCCGGCTGGCGCGGGCTGATCGCCCGCGACTTCACGTTTGAACATCTCCGACTGGCCGCCCAAGGGCTGGCTCTCACGCTCAAGGCGGAGTTGCGCCGCAAAAAATCGCCGATGCACGGCAGGCGTCCGTTGGTCGTCATCAGCCACGACACGCGGTTTTTGGGTCGCGAGTTCGCCTTGGCCACGGCGGAGATTTTGCAGCAGGCCGGACTCGAGCCGCTGCTGACCCATCGCGACGCCCCGACGCCGGTGATCGCCTTCAGCATCCGCCACAAAAAAGCCATCGGCGGCGTCAACATCACCGCCAGCCACAACCCGTTCGGCTACTCGGGGTTCAAGTTTTCGATGCCCAACGGCGCCGGTGCCCCGCCGGAGTTCACCGGAAAAATCGAGGCGCACGCGGAGAAACTTTTGGCCAAAGGTTGGCAATCGAAGACCGCCGTGATCGGCACGTTCCGTTGCCGGGAATTCGACCCCGCCCCGGCGTACCTCAACCGCATCCGCAAGCTGATCGACTTGCGGGCCATCGGCAACGCCAAGCTGCGCATCGCCGTGGAGTTGATGCACGGCACCGGCCGGGGCTACCTCGACACGCTGCTCGAGGAGGCCGGTGCGAAGATCACCCGTTTTCACGAAAACCTGAATCCACTTTTCGGTGGCGGCTCGCCCGAGCCGAACGAATCCGGCATGGCCGAGGCGGCTCAATTCGTCCGCAACGGCCAAGCCGATCTTGCGCTTGGCCTCGACGGCGACGCCGACCGCTTCGGCATCGTCGATCGCGACGGCACCTGGCTCACGCCAAACCAAGTGCTCGCGCTGGCGCTGTATCACCTCCGCAAAAATCGCGGCATCAAGGGCGCGGTCGTCCGCACCGTGCCGACGAGCCACCAAGTCGATGCCGTCGCCGGGTTGCTCGGCGTGAAGGTTCACGAGACGCCGGTCGGCTTCAAGCACATCGGGGCGTTGATGGAGAGCGAGCCGATCATCGTTGGCGGCGAGGAGTCGGGCGGGCTGAGCATCCGCGGCCACATCCCGGAGAAAGACGGCGTGCTCGCCTGCCTGCTGATGGCCGAGCTGGTCGCGATGGAGGGCAAGTCGCTGGGCCGCATCCTGCGCGATCTCGAAAAGCAAACTGGCGAGTTTCACACCGACCGGATTAACATCGCCGTGCCGCCCGCCGAGAAGGCGGCGATCCTGAAAAAACTCAGCGGTGGCTTCGACAAGATCGGGCGGTTCGCCGTGCAGCAGTTCATCACTACCGACGGCTTCAAGTTCCTGCTGCCGGATAACGAGTGGGTGGCGTTCCGCGCGAGCGGCACCGAGCCGGTGATCCGCTGCTACCTTGAGGCCAAGAGCGCGGCCCATTTGAAACAACTCAAATCGGCCTGCCGCAAAATCCTTTCGGGCAAGTAGGCCATGGACACCGCCGCCGAACCGCTGACGTTCACCAAGCTGCTCCAGTTGACCTCAGACTGGCTTTGGGGGATGCCGCTGCTGGTTTTGCTGATTGGCGGCGGGTTGTTTTTCACCGTTTACTCAAGATTTACGCCTTTTTTGTACTTGTGGCACAGCCTCCAGATTTTAAGGGGCAAGTTCAGCGACCCCAACGACCCCGGCGAGATCAACCATTTTCAGGCATTGTGCAGTGCCCTCTCCAGCACAGTCGGCATGGGTAACATCGCCGGAGTGGCGGTGGCGATGACCCAAGGCGGGCCGGGCGCGCTGTTTTGGATGTGGGTCTGCGCGCTGGTCGGCATGGCGACCAAGTTTTTCACGTGCAGCCTCGCGGTGATGTATCGCGGCCGCGACGCCCAGGGCCAAGCGCAGGGCGGGCCGATGTATTTTATCGTCGAGGGACTCGGCGCGAAGTGGAAGCCGCTCGCGATGGCGTTTTGTTTTTTCGGCGTGTTCGGCTGTCTGCCATTGATTCAATCAAACCAACTCACCGCCATTGTTGGCGACATGTTTTTCAAGCCGAACGAGTGGTTCGTCGGCGCAGATAAAAACGTCACCACGCTTGGCCAAGGGTTGTTCGGCTCGGCGATGGCGATCTTCGTCGGCACGGTGATTTTCGGCGGCATCAAGCGCATCGGCAAAGTCGCCGCCCGCTTGGTTCCGTTCATGGTGCTGCTCTACGGCGGCTGCGCGTTGGTGATCCTTTTCACGCACGCTGCGCAGGTGCCGGAAGCGATCGCGCTGATTTTCCGCGACGCTTTCACCGGCGACGCGGTTTCCGGCGGCGTGCTGGGCGCGGTAATCTCGACCGGCGTGCGGCGTGCGGCCTTTTCCAACGAAGCCGGGATGGGCACTGAGGCGATGGCCCACGGCGCGGCGAAAACCAGAGAACCGATTCGCGAAGGACTCGTCGCGATGCTCGGCCCGATGATCGACACCCTGATTGTCTGCACCATCACCGGGTTGATCATCCTTAGCACTGGTGTTTGGCAGGAAACCGGCGACAACCCGGACGGCGTGTTGCTGACCGCCGAGGCATTCACGAAAGGCATCCCGGTCGCCGGCCCGTATTTGCTGTTGCTCTGCGTGCTTTGCTTCAGTTTTTCATCGATGCTCGGCACTTCGTATTACCTGAGCAAATGCGGCATATTTATGTTCGGCCCGAGGGCTCGTGTCCCAATGATTTTATATTATCTCGCCTCCATCGTTGTCTCGGCGATTGTTGAGTTGGGGAATATTATCAACTTCCTCGACATCATGTTCGGCATGATGGCCGTGCCGACCATTCTCTCCACCCTGCTCCTCTCGCCGAGGGTGATGGCCAAGGCGCGCGAATACTTCGCCGCGCTTGGCCAAGCGCGATAGCGTTTGAAATGCCGCCGCCGGGCCACTACATTGGCCGCGACTTATGAGCACGATTCCTTGGTACGTCTGGGCGTTAATGACGGTTGTCTGCTGGGGCACCTACGGTGTCTGCATGCACACCGGCTCCGCGAGCATGAAAGACCCCGAGCACGGCCGCATCATGGCGTTTCTGTGGGTCGGCTTGGCCTATTTTCTCACCGCCGTCATCGCGCCGATTGTCATTCTAAAGCTGCAGGGCGGCCCGGTTGATTTCTGGGCTTACCCGGCCAAGGGCTGGCAATGGTCGCTCATCGCCGGGACGCTCGGCGCCATTGGCGCGCTGGGTGTGCTGCTGGCGTTCGGCGCATCGCCAAACCCACCGGTGTACGTGCCGGTGATCATGTCGATCATCTTCGCCGGCGCACCGATCGTGAACGCCGTCGTCAACACCACGAAGAACAACGGCTGGGCCAACGTGCAATGGCCGTTCGTGCTCGGCATCCTGCTTGCGGCGCTCGGCGGCTACCTCGTCACCAAGCACGCGCCCAAGCCAAGCCCGCCCGCCGAGGCCAAGGCATCCCCGACTCCGTGATGCCGCGCCCGCCCGCCAGCAGTCGGGAGGAACTGGAGCGGATCCAGCTGGCCAAGCTGCGGGAGTTGCTCACGGCGGTTCGGCCAGCCAACGCCTTTTACGCGGCCAAACTTGGCCAAGCGAACATCGACGGTTCCGTTGCGTCGCTTGATGTGTTTCGCGCCAATTGCCCGTTCACGACGAAGCCGGAGCTCGCCGCCGATCACGCCGCCCACCCGCCGTACGGCAGCAACCTGACGTTCCCGCTCGAGCACTACACGCGCGTCCACCAAACCAGCGGCACCAGCGGCGCGCCGCTACGCTGGCCCGACACGCCGGAAAGCTGGCAATGGATGATCGACAACTGGTGCGACATTTTTCGCGCCGCCGGCGTGAGTGGCGACGACCGGATTTTTTTTGCGTTTTCGTTCGGGCCGTTCATCGGGTTTTGGCTGGCGTTCGAGGCCGGCGAGGCGCTCGGCGCGTTGAGCATCCCCGGCGGCGGCTTGAGCAGCGCGGCGCGGTTGCGGGCCATCTTCACCCACGACGCCAACGTCCTCTGCTGCACGCCGACATACGCCCTGCGCCTGGCCGAGGTGGCCGGGGAGGAAAACATCGACCTGGCCGCGTCGCCGGTGCGCACGATCGTCGTTGCCGGTGAGCCGGGCGGCAGCATCCCGGCCACGCGCGCGCGGCTCGAGGAGGCTTGGCCCGGCGCAACAGTATTTGACCACCACGGCATGACCGAGGTCGGCCCGGTGACGTACCCATGCCCCGCCCAAGCGGGCGTGCTGCACGTGCTCGAGGAGGCTTACCTCGCGGAAATCATCGATCCCGAGACCGCCGAACCGGTCGCCGCCGGCGGGACAGGCGAACTGGTGCTGACCACGCTGGGCCGGCACGGCTCGCCGCTGATCCGTTACCGCACCGGCGACCTCGTCACGGCTGCCGAGCCGCCATGCCGCTGCGGCCGGCTCGACCTCGCATTGCAAGGCGGCATCCTTGGCCGGGCCGACGACATGGTCGTGGTGCGCGGCGTGAACGTCTATCCCAGCGCGATTGAGGAAATCCTCCGCAGCGCCGGAGGGATCACCGAGTATCGCGTGTGCATCCGCCGCGATGATGCCCTCGTTGAGATGAGCGTCGAGGTGGAACCGGAAACCGTCGACGACAGCGGCTTGGCCAAGCGCTTGGCCACGGCGTTTTATGAATCGTTGTCACTGCGCGTGCCGGTGACGCTCGTCGAGCCCGGCACCCTCCCCCGCTTCGAACTGAAGGCCAAGCGCTGGGTTGCCGATTAAACGCAGGGGATCGCAGAGGAAAATGGGGATGGATGTGCGCGCCAGCGTCGTGGAGTACGCCGCTGCGCGGCGCTTTTGGAGAGGATCAAAATCCGCGCAAACCAAAGCGGTGCACAGCACCGCACTCCACGACGCTCCCGCGCCATTCGCAGGCCGCTTGGCCAACGGCTCACGGCTCACCGTTCCCGCCGTTGTTTTGCCTGCGTGGCCATTGGCGCTTGGCCGGTTCCGGCAGCGAGGTGTCGACCTTCGCGTGGTAGCTGTCCGGGCCAAGCATCTCGTTGACCTCGGCGCGCAACCGCTCCGACGGGCGGACGAAATACCGGTCGCTCGTGTCAAGGTACACCAGTCGGCCGTCCTGCCGCCGGATGCAGAGGTACAACGGGCACCGACCGGGATGACTCGTGGCGAGGCCGAAGAGTTCCTCCATCTTCTCCGGGCCAAGCTCGCCGCCATTGAACCGGAACTGCACCCGCTTGGTGAACTTGGCCGGGGCGTCGTCGAGCGGGATGATTTTCTGCGGAAAAATCTTGGGCGTGCTTTCGCTGTTGTTCGCCTCGCCGATGACCAGCACGGTCTTGTTGGCCAGGAGCAATTCCTGGTACTGGTCGTAGTTCTCGTTCATGCACAGCACCTGAAATGTGCCGTTGAGGTCCTCGACGGTGGCGATGGCGTACGGCTTGTTGGTGCGCCGGGAGATGCCGCGCTGCACGGCGGCGATCAGCCCGCCGACGCGAGTCACCTTGCGGCTCTCGAGCGCCTTGACCGACTCGCTGTCGTGCAGGCAGTACTGCCCGAGCAGTTCGCGGTACGGGTCGAGCGGGTGGCCGCTGACGTAAAAGCCGAGCAGTTCCTTCTCAGCGGCGAGGATCTCCCCGCGATCCCACTCGGCAAGACCGGGCACTTTGTCCTGCATCGACTGGCTGCTCTCCTCGAACGCGCCGAAGAGCGACGTCTGGCCGGATTCGCGGTCGCGCGCCTGGCTCGACGCCTTGGCCAAGGCGCGGTCGATGACGGAGAACTGCCCCGAGCGCGTGCCGTCCAGTCCGTCGCACGCGCCGCTCTTGATGAGCGCCTCGAGCACCTTGCGGTTCACCGTGCGCGTGTCGCAGCGGTCGCACAAATCGAACAGGTCGGCGAACGGCTCGCCGTTCTCCCGCGCCTGGATGATCCCCTCCACCGCGATGCTGCCGACCCCCTTGATCGCCGCCATGCCGAAGCGAATGACCGAGCCGTCCCGCGCCGGGGCAAACAACACCTGGCTTTCGTTGACATCCGGCGGCAGGACCTCGATGCCGAGCGAACGGGCTTCGTCGGTCAGCACCCCCAGCTTGGCGGTGTCGGCCATGTCGTTGGTCATGTTGGCCGCGAGGAACTCAACCGGGTAATGTGCCTTCAGGTAGGCGGTCTGGTAGGCCACCACGGCGTAGGCCGCCGCGTGCGACTTGTTGAAGCCGTACCCGGCAAACTTCTCGAGCAGGTCAAAAATCTCGTTGGCCTTGCGCTTGGAAATGTTGTTATGTTCAGCACAGCCGTGCACGAACAACTCGCGCTGTTCCTGCATCACTTCGACCTTCTTTTTGCCCATCGCGCGGCGCAGCAAATCCGCCGCACCCAGGGTGTAACCGGCGAGCACCTGCGCGGCCTTCATCACCTGCTCCTGATAAATCAGAATGCCGTAGGTCTCCTTGGCAATCGGCTCGAGCAGCGGGTGCGGGTAGTTAATCTCCACCTCGCCGTGGCGACGGCGGATGAAGTCCGGGATCAGATCCATCGGCCCCGGCCGGTACAACGACACAAGCGCCGTGATGTGCTCGATGGAGCCCAGCTTGAATTTTCGGCACAGGTCGCGCATACCGCCCGATTCCAACTGGAACACGCCGACCGTGTGGCCGTTGTTCAGCAGGTCGTACGCTTTCGGGTCGTCGGTCGGCACGCGATCCACATCGACATCGACGTCGCGCCACTGCTTCACCATCTCGCAGGTGTTGCGGATGACCGTCAGCGTCTTGAGCCCGAGGAAGTCCATCTTCAACAGGCCAAGATCCTCCACCGGCCCCATCGGGTACTGGGTGGTGATGGTGCCGTCCTCGTCTTTCTTGAGGGGCAAAATATTAACCAACGGCTCGGCGCCGATGACCACCCCGGCCGCGTGGACGGAGGAGTTGCGGGTGAGATCCTCGAGCACGAACGCCGTGTCAATCAACTCGCGCGTGACCTCCTCGTTGTCGTAGGCACCCTTGAGGTCAGGAGACTTTCGCAGTGCGTCCTTGAGCGTGATTTTTAGCTCGGTGGGCACCATCTTGGCCAAGCGATCCGCCTCGCCGTAGCTCAGACCCATCACCCGGCCCACGTCGCGGATCACCGACTTGGTCCCCATCGTGCCGAAGGTGATGATCTGCGCCACCGAGTCGCGACCATATTTTTCGCGGACGTACTCGATCACCTCCTCGCGGCGGTCGTCGGCAAAGTCGATGTCGATGTCCGGCGGGCTGACCCGTTCCGGGTTGAGGAACCGCTCGAAGATCAGCCCATACCGCAGCGGATCGACGTTGGAAATCTCCAGCAAATAGGCCACCATTGATCCCGCCGCCGAACCACGTGCCACGCAGGTGATTCCCTGCTCCCGGCCGTACCGAATGAAGTCGCCAACGATGAGAAAATAGCTGATGTAGCCCATCTGCTGCATGATCCCCAACTCGAAATCGACGCGGTCGATGAGCTCGCCGACCGCCTTGGCCACGGCCGGATCGTCCAGTCCCGGCTTGGCCTCCGGATCGGCCTCCTCCGGCGGCGAGTAGTTGGGCAGTTGGCCGGCATCGGCAAGCGACTCCACCACAAATGTGTCGCCGTCAACGCGCACCTTCATGCCGTAACGATCCGCAAAACCCTCCGCCAGAAACTTCCGCAGATAGCCCTCGCGGGTGTGGCCTTCCGGCGGGTGGAACACCGGGTAGTTCAACTTGCCGAACTCGATCTCGACATTGCACTTCGCGGCGATCTCCATCGAGTTGCGCACCGCGTCCGGCACCTCGGCGAACAACGCCGCCATCTCCTCCGGCGAGCGCAGGTAAAACTGCTCCTGCACGTAGCGCATCCGGTTCGTGTCCGAGAGCAGCGCCTGCGTGCCGATGCAGATCAGCGAGTCGTGTGCGTGCGAGTCGCTCTTCTCGACGTAATGGACGTCGTTGGTCGCCACCAGCTTGAGGCCCATGTCGCCGGCCCAAGGGATGAGTTGACGGTTGACCCTGGCCTGCTCGGGGATGCCGTGATTGTGCAGCTCAAGGTAGTAGTTCTCCGGGCCGAACGTCTGCTTGAACCAGTCGATCTGGTCGCGCGCCTTGTCGAGTTCCTCCGCCATGATCAACCGGGGAATCTCGCTGGCCAGACAGCCGCTCAGGCAGATCAACCCGTCACTGTGTTGCGCGAGCAGTTCCTTGTCGATGCGCGGCTTGTAGTAGTACCCCTCCAGCTGCGCGGCGGTGGCCAAGCGGACGAGATTTTGGTAACCGGCCTCGTCCCTGGCCAACAGCACGAGATGATAATACGCCTCCTTGCCGCGCGCGCCGGATTTTTTCTCATGCCGACTGCCGGGCGCGACGTACACCTCGCAGCCGATGATCGGCTTGATGTCCTTGGCGCGGGCAGCGCGGTAAAAGTTAATCGCGCAGAACATCGCCCCGTGGTCGGTGATCGCGAGCGAGCCGAAGCCCAGGTCGCTCGCCTTGTCGATCAGCCGGTCCACACGGCACGCCCCGTCGAGCAGGGAAAACTCGGTGTGGCAATGGAGGTGGACGAATTCCGGTTTCGGCACGGGCTCAATTTACCCGCAACGCTTGGCCAACAGCAAGAGCCGCGACTGATTGTGGATAAGTTCGGTTGAACAAGCGGCGATTACGCTACCACAAACCGCGTTGTAAACTCCGTGTTGCCGCCCGGCTTGGCGGTCAGTTTGAGGTACGGCGCGTGTTCGGTTTTCATGAATCGCGGCGAGACGATGCCGTCAAGTTGCCCGGCCGTCTCGTCGCCGCTTGGCCGCCACAGCTCGGCCAGCGCCCAGCCGTCGCCAAGTTCGACGCGCATCGTTACGGTTTCAGACGTCACACGAAACGCCCGCTCGCCGGTCCGCTCCACCTCGCAGCCGGGCGCGAACTGCCAGCGCACGACGAACTCGCCGACTTGGCCAAGCTGCCGCTCGAACGAGTCGCTCACGAGCCAGCCGGCCGGTTCGTTGGCCAGCGGCTTGACCGTGCGCGACAGCAGCCCGCCGCCATTGAGGCGAACCTCCGTTTCCAGCACCTCGCCGTCCAGACTCTGGAGTGGCTTGGGGTGCGCGGCCGTCCAGAGGAACGGCCCGGCGCGCCTGGCCAAGCGGGCTTCGTCCGGGCACAGGCCGTTGTGCGCCTCGCGCGAAGCGAGCCAGTTTCGAAGCTCCGGCTTGCCGTGGTAGTCGCCGGTGCCGGGATCGATCACCATCGCGCGGCCCTTGAGCCAGAGCGACAATTGCTGTGCGTCGAGGTGGCCGTGCGCCGCCATCGAGCCCGCGCCGAGCGGCGAGAAATCGAGGCGCGCCCTCCAGTGGCCCAGCGCATTGACGGCGATGCCGGTGTCCGGGAAAAGACGCCAGCCGCCCTGCTCCATTCCCGGGCCGTCACCCGTCCCGCTGTCGTCAAACGGCCCGCGCATGAGGTGCAAAAACGCCGACTCGGCGGCGTTGCCGTCGATCCAGTGCCACCACTCGGCGGCGGCGCGCGACTCGTCCGCAAACCACGGCAGGACGAAAGCGTCGTCCGAGTCGCCATAATCCCACGGTGCGGACGGCACCTGCACCTCGCGGAAAAACCGGGCCGCTTGGCCAAGCCGCGCGTCGATGCGCTCACGGCGTGCCGGGGGCAGCGCACCGGCGAGCGCCTGGCGGGCTTCCCGGCAAAATTCCCACGCGAAAAACTGGTAGTTGAGTGCCTGCTCGAAGTTGCCGCCGTCCCGGTGGAACTGCCGCAGCGTCTCGCGCTCGAGCCGTTGGCCGAGCTTGGCCGGGCCGGGACCCAGCTTGGCCAAGCCGGGCCAGCGCGCGGTGGCCAGGGCGAGGCCGCACAGCTCACCGAGCAGATGATTGTTCGCCGACGAGCCAAAGCTGCGATGCCGCCAGGTGAACCAAACGTGCGCCGGCAGGATGTCGACCCGCAGCTTGGCCAAGCGCTTGGCCAACTCGCCCGGCTCGCGCCCCTCGTACGCCGTCAGCAACGCATCGATCCACGTGAAGGCGATGAGCCTCATGCCACTCTCGAGCGCGCTTGTCCAGTGCCAGCCGGTGTACGGCGGATTGTTCGCGACCCAATCCTCGAGCCAGTCGAGGCAATGCTCGCCGCTGCGCCGGTTGCCGAGCAGCCAACAGGCCTGAGCCAAGCGCACCGGGCCAGCCCAGCGGCTGGGCTCCCACAGCGGCTTGATCGCCGCGCCGCCGGGCAACTCGCGGTGATTGAGAGTGAACGCCGAATCGCCGGTGGGGACATCGACTCCGGCGAGGTAGTCGCGCTGCCAGTTCGGCGGCGTGCCGGCCTGCACGTCGAGGTGGCCGAAGAAGCGAAGCCGGCCGGCGGCAACGCGCTCGGCGCCGCACTTCAGCGACTCGCGGAGTGACTCGGGCGCGGCGGCGGGATCGGGGAGTTTGGGAAACCCGGAACTCGGCGACAGGTCAGTGGCGGGCCAACGATCACGCTTGGCATCCTGAAATTCGTACCCCTTTTTGCGGAGTCGCAGTACAACCTCAACCATCCCCATCGCCCGGAGGCGCCGCCAATACCAGTTCAGATCCGCCATTCAACACGGTCACCGGCGCTTGGGACGGGTGGTTTTATCCTGCATCCACTTGACGTCCACGTTGTTGGGTGATGGCACATTCAGCGAGATGCTCCCGTTATGGCGCAGCTCTGGAATGGTGCGTTTATCAAGCCATTTGTGGATTTCAGCGTGGCCATCGGCGAAGGAAAAGCCGGCGGCGTTGTTGTGGTAACTGGCCGGATAATCAACCATCTTGGTGGATGACATGTTGGGATAACCGAACATCCACACCACAAAAAAACCGTCGTTGATGCTGTCCATCCGTTCGTCGATCAGCACCCAGGTCTCGGACGGCCCGGGCGCGACCATTTGCCCGCGCTTCAGGTAGATGGTGCCCTCACTCGGCCCGCCGAACCACGTGTGGTGTCCGCTGTTTGCGCCATTCTGGCCATCCCCCCCGACCCAGCTGTTCATGGACATGCTGCGAACCCGGGGTTTTCCCTTGATGGTGCTGGTGTCGGCTGGGCAACGAAAAACCTCGTGGTTTTTTCCAACATGCTCCCAGAGCGGACTTCGTGCGACATCCACCGTGTAGTCCCAACTGTTTTGGCTGCTGTAATTCAGGCCCGTGTTCCCCATCCAGCCGTGCCTGAAGACACGTTTCCCGGGGGTCACGCTGCACTTCCGGCAGCCGTCCCCGTATGCCCAAGTGATCCAGTCATCGCTGTCATCGGCGTAAAACGACCAGGCCATCATAAGCTGCTTGTTGTTGTTCATGCAGTAGATGCCATGCGCCTTGGTCTTGGCCTTGGCCAGGGCCGGCAACAGCAGGGCGGCCAGGATGGCGATGATCGCGATCACGACCAGCAGCTCGATAAGGGTAAAGCCATCACGCTTTGATTCGTTGGACGATGATTTAAGTTGTGTTTTCATTGATCAATAAATTGATATATCAACGACCGTTTTTAGATGGGGCACACCAGAGACGGTTGCGGCCTGGTTTCTCATTTTCCCTCCTGTACCATTCAAAACTCATAAATGCTGCGCTGCCACCAATCATACCTGTGATTGCCCCTTCACTATGGCGCTTGCTGATCCCCTCGGAATATATACCATTGCCTTGAACATACCCTGGAGTGCTCGAAGCATCATTGAAATTACCAATCCTCCTCTCATCCGGTTCCCAAAACAAAACGTCGTCTGTCCTAAACTGATTACGCTTGTGGGTTCGATTATTAAACCAACCATTTGGGAATTTACCCACAACGCCGTTCATTACGTAGCTCGAACTGTCCTGCAACCCGATCCGGCGGCGCTCGTCAATGTCCTTTTGTTTTTCAGCCACACAAAAGAACGAGCGCTTGTTACTCGCATATTTCCACAACTGCCCCTGCTCGGCGCGAAAGTATGACTCGCCACTGGGCAAGGTTTTGTTGTTGGCATCGCGAGTGGTGTACTTGTAGGCCCAACCGTAGGTTTGCACTCCCCAATTCGGGTACGGCATGTAATCCGCATTGTCGTCAGTGTACATATGAACGGCGACGAGAAGCTGCTTTTGGTTGTTCAGGCAGTTGGTGCGGTGGGCCTGGCTCTTGGCCTTGGCGAGCGCCGGCAGCAGCAGCGCCGCGAGGATGGCGATGATCGCGATGACCACCAGCAATTCGATCAGGGTGAAGCCCAACCGACTTCGCCTGACCAAGGGCAATGATTCCGTTTTCATCGTAAACTGCTTTCTCTCGAAGCAACAATTTACTCCCCGATTGGAGGGGCTGCAACCCCCGTTTGGCCGTTCAAGCCAGCCGCTTGGCCCAGCGGCGGAGCTGTTTTTTGACCTCCCCCGTGCCGGGCGAGCCGGTCGCGGTGCGCTTGGCCAAGGCCTGTTTCAGGTCAAACACCTCCAGCGCAGCGGCCTTGAATTTACGGCTGACGCCCCGCAACTCCTTCAACGTCAGTTGATCCAGCGGCTTGGCCAGGCTCTCGGCCAGCGCGACGACCTCGCCGACGAGGTGGTGCGCCTCGCGGAACGGCACCTTCTGCCCGACGAGCCAGTCGGCCAAATCGGTCGCCAGCAGCACGGGGTCGGCGGCGGCGGCGGCGCACACGTCCGCGTTCACGCGGGTGTGCCGCAGCATGGCGTCGGTCAGCCGCACGGTGGCGCGGACGGTGTCGGCGCTGTCGAACAACGGCTCCTTGTCTTCCTGCAGGTCGCGGTTGTACGTCATCGGCAACCCCTTGAGCAGCGTGAGCAACGAGACGAGGTTGCCGGCGAGCCGGCCACTCTTGCCCCGGGCCAGCTCGGCGATGTCCGGGTTTTTCTTTTGCGGCATCAGCGACGAGCCGGTCGTGTACGCGTCGGCGATCCGGATGAAGTCAAACTCGCTGCTCGACCACAGGATGACGTCCTCGGCCAAGCGCGACAAATGCACGCCGAGCAGCGACGCGACAAAGCAGAACTCCACCGCGAAGTCGCGGTCGCTCACGGCGTCCATCGAGTTTTGCGAGATCACCGGCCTGCCTTGCCGATCCTCAAAGCCCAGCGTGGCGGCGACCTGTTTGCGGTCGAGCGGCAGCGTGGAACCGGCCAGCGCGCCGCTGCCCAACGGGCAGACGTTTACGCGCGAGAATGCGTCGAGCAGCCGCTCGCGATCCCGCTCGATCATCTCGACATACGCCAGCAGATGGTGCGCGAGATACACCGGCTGCGCCCGTTGCAAATGGGTGTAGCCGGGAAGGATGACATCGCCATTCGCTTGGCCAAGCACGACGAGCGCCTGCTGCAATGACCGCAACTCTTGTTCCAGTTCCACGATCTCGTCGCGCAGCCACATCCGCATTCCCAGCGCGATCTGGTCGTTGCGCGACCGGCCGGTGTGCAGCTTGGCCCCGGCCGGCTCGCGCCGGGTCAGCTCCGCCTCGAGGTTCATATGCACGTCCTCCAGCGACTCGTCCCACTCGAACCGGCCGGCCTCGATGTCGTCCCCGATCGCCTCGAGCGCACGGACAACGCGCCTGGCCTCGGCCTTGGTGAACACGCCGATGCCACCCAGCATGGTGGCGTGGGCAATCGAGCCGACGAGGTCGTGCCTCCACAACCGCTTGTCGAATGAGACCGACTCGGTGAACTGGGCCGCGTCCCGCCCCGGCCCGCTCCCGAACCGGCCGCTCCGCGACACTGGCGATGATTGTTTCATCCGGCAGGAGGTTTTACGGCAGGCCGACGGGGTTTCCAATCAAAAGCGGGGAGGGAGGCATTCCACCTCGTCCCAAATTGGCTTTGAAATGGGGCAAGGTGGAACTTGCCCCTCCCGCGCTTGGCCAAGCGCTTGGCCAAGGGAAACCTTTGACGCGCCAGCGGGCATGCCGTAGCGTCCCTCGCCTTTGTTAAAAAGTGATGATGGGTTTTCTGAGTAAACTTTTTCCGAGTAAAAACGAGCGGCTGGTCAGGAATCTGACCGCCCGCGTGGCTGAGATCAACCAGCTGGAGGAGGCGCTGCAGGCCAGCACGGCGGATGTCCTGCGCCAAAAGACGCAGGTGTGGAAGGAGAAGCTCTCGGCCATCGGGGATGACCAGGAACTGAAGCGCGAGCTGGCCGCCGTCCTGCCGGAGGCGTTCGCGGTGGTGAAGAACGCCTGCCGCCGGCTTTATGGCGACAACATCGAGGTGCGCGGTCATCAGCTGCCGTGGGAGATGATCCCGTACGACGTGCAACTTGTCGGCGGCATGGCGCTGCACGAGGGCAACATCGCCGAGATGGCCACCGGCGAGGGCAAGACGCTCGTCGCCACGCTGCCGGTTTACCTCAATGCCCTGTCCGGGCGCGGCGTGCACGTCGTGACCGTGAACGACTACCTCGCCCAGCGCGACAGCGAGTGGATGGGGGCGATTTACAAATACCTCGGTTTGAGTGTCGGTTGCATCGTGCACGACATGAACCCGGCGCAACGCCGCGAGCAGTACAACTGCGACATCACGTACGGCACCAACTCGGAGTTCGGCTTCGACTACCTGCGCGACAACGGCATGGCCAGCCGCACCGAGGACCAGGTGCAGCGCGGGTATTACTTTGCGATCGTGGACGAGGTGGACTCGATCCTCATCGACGAAGCCCGGACGCCGCTCATCATCAGCGGCCCGGCGGCGGCCAGCCTCGACAAGGAATACCGCAAGGCCAACCCGAAGATCAAAAGCCTCGTGCAGGCCCAGCACAATCTCGTCGCCGGATACCTGATCGAGGCCGAGAAACTGAGCAAGCAACTCCGATCAGAGACACCGCCCGGGAACGCCGACGAACTGGGGCAAGAACTGGGGCTGCTGCTCTACAAGGCGCGGCTTGGCCAACCGAAAAGCGAACGGCTGCTCCGCCTCATGGAGGAGCCGCAGAATCAAAAACTCATCGACAAGGCCGAGCTCTCCCTGCACGCCGACCAATCCAAGAAGGATCTTTACGCCCAGAAAGAGGAGCTTTACTTCGGCATGGAGGAAAAGAGCCACGACGCCGACCTCACCGAGAAGGGCCGCACCTTCCTCAACCCGAACGACACCGAGGCGTTCATGCTGCCGGACCTCTCCGTGGAGCAGCACGACATCGACAACGACGAAAGCCTCGACGCCCAGGGACGGCTGGCGGCCAAGACCAAGCTGCAGGACGAGTTCAAGGCCAAGGCCGAGAACATCCACATCACCGGGCAACTGCTCAAGGCGTACAGCCTCTACGTCAAGGACGTCGCCTACGTGGTGCAGGAGAACAAGGTCATCATCGTGGACGAGCACACCGGCCGCGCCATGCCGGGCCGCCGCTGGAGCGACGGGCTGCACCAAGCCGTTGAGGCCAAGGAGGGCGTCACCATCGAGCAGGAAACCCAGACGCTGGCCACCATCACCATCCAGAATTATTTCCGCCTTTACACCAAGCTGGCCGGCATGACCGGCACCGCCGCCACCGAGGCACAGGAGTTTTTCGACATTTACAAGTTGGGCGTCCTCACCATCCCCACCCATGAGCCGTGCATCCGCGACGACGCCAACGACTCCATCTTCAAGTCGCGCCGAGAGAAGTACGACGCCGTGCTCGACGAGATCAAGGAGACCCACCGGCAGGGCCGCCCGTTGCTCGTTGGCACCGTGTCGGTGGAGGTCAGCGAGCAGATTTCACGGATGCTCAAGAAAAACGGAATTATCCACAGCGTGCTCAACGCCAAGTACCACGAGCAGGAGGCTGAGATCGTCGCGCGCGCCGGCCAGAAAGGCTCGGTGACCATCGCCACCAACATGGCCGGCCGTGGCACCGACATCAAGCTGGGCCAGGGCGTCGAGGCCATCGGCGGCCTGCATGTCGTCGCCACCGAGCGCCACGAGTCCCGCCGCATCGACCGCCAGTTGCGCGGCCGGTGTGCCCGGCAGGGGGACAAAGGTTCCACCCACTTTTTCCTCTCGCTTGAGGACGACCTGCTCCGGCTGTTCGCCAGCGGCAACAAGCTGTTTTCCTATGTCGAGAAAGGCATGGAGGAGGGCCAGCCGCTCGAGAGCCGGATGCTCAACCCGGCCATCCAGAAGGCGCAGCAAAACGTCGAGAAACACCACTTCCAGATCCGCAAACGCACGCTCGAGTATGACGACGTGATGAACAAACAGCGCGCGGAAATCTACGGATTCCGCAACGACGTCATGCACACCGACCAGGTGCAGGGGAAGCTGATCGACATCATGGACGAGGTCATCGCCAACAAGGTGCAGGAATTCTGCGACCCCGAGCTCGAGCCGGTGAACTGGAATTTCCAGTCGCTCTCGGACTGGGCCAACCTCACCTTCCCCGTTGGCGTCTCCCCCGACCTGCTGGCCGGCCTGGTCGAGGGCAAAGCCGCGTCCGGCCCCGGCGACGATCGGGACCTGACGCCACACCAACAACGGTTGTTCGACGACATCTCCGCCAAGGCCAAGGAGGCGTACCAGCTTAAGATCAGCTTCGAGGAGTCCGACGCGCTCGCCGCCGTCGAGCGCTACACCATCCTCAACTCCATCGACCGCCTCTGGCAGGAACACCTCTACGAGATGGACAGCCTGCGCTACAGCATCGGCCTGCGCGCCTATGCCCAGCGCGACCCCATCCTCGAGTACAAGGCCGAGGGGTATCACATGTTCCAGGAATTGCAGGTCAACATCTGGACCGAGATCTGCCAGAACATCTTCCGCAGCGCCTCCAGCGTCGACGCCTTCCAGAGCTTCCTTCGCAACCTGCCGGTGCAGGAGGTGCACCAAAGCACGAGCGCGTTCGGTGCCGAGGAACGCCGCGCCGCCAACGAGGCCTCCGACATGGTGGACGAGGCCACCGACATGGTCTCCCGGGCCGAGCCGGTGCGCACCGCCGTCAAGGTCGGCCGCAACGACCCCTGCCCCTGCGGCAGCGGCAAGAAATTCAAGAAGTGCTGCGGCTGACGCAAGCCAAGCGCTTGGCCAAGCGGCGGCAAGTTTCGTTTGATGCGGCTCGGTTTTGGCCTAGACTGCTCGGCCTTGCGCGGCTTGGCCAAGCCGCACTGAATTTTGGATCCTGCGCGCCAATGGTTTTTGTCCGCCGTCATCGGTTACGGCGCGAGCATGCTTTACTCCGCTTTCCTGTGGCGGCGCGGTTTTCAGCGGGACAACTGGATCAACTACGGACTGCTCGCGATCGCCTTCGCGCTGCACACCGTCGCCATGGCCAAGCGCGGCTTTTCGTTGAACCAATGCCCGGTCAACAACCTGTACGAGGCCACCGCGTTTGTCCTGTGGACCATCGCCGCCGGGAGTCTTGTATTCGGTCTCTGGCCCCGGTTGCGTTTCCTCGGCGTGTTCACGGCGCCGCTGCTCTTTTGCGTCGGCGTCTTTGCGCTGATGCCCGGCCTCGACCCGGCACCGACCGGCAAACCGCAATTCACCAACGGATGGGCCAGCCTGCACGCCGCGATGATCATGCTCGGTTACGGGGCGTTCGGCTTGGGTGCTGTCGCCGGGAGCATGTTTCTCACGCAGGAGCGCAACCTGAAATCCCACCGGGCAAGCGCGCTGTTCACCCTGCTGCCGCCAATCCAGCGGTTGGAAAAAATGATCACGGTCACGCTCGCCACCGGCTTGGCCCTGCTCACGACCGGGCTTGGCCTCGGCGCGGCATTCGTTGAGTTGCCAGAGGGCACCTCGTTTCAGGGCGACCCCAAGGTCATTTGGTCGATGCTTGTCTGGGCGATCTACGGCGTGCTGCTTGTGCTGCACTGGAAATTTGACCAGCGCGGCCGGCGCTACGCTTGGTCGGCGATCGTGGCATTTGGCTTTGTGATCCTCACTTTTTGGGGGACGAACCTGCTCTCCGGAATCCACAACCCCGCCCCGTAAGCCATGCCGATCGTCGTCACAGGCCTGAGCCATCACACATCACCGGTCGAGTTGCGGGAGCGCTTCGCCTTTTCCGACGCGCAGATCGCCGACGCGCTTGGCCAGCTCCGCGAGCGCGGCGTTGCGGACGAGGCGGTGATTCTCTCCACCTGCAACCGCGTGGAAATCTACGCCGCCGCCCCCGACAGCGAACCCGCGCTTGGCCAAGCGCTGCGCCGATTCGTCTGTGAATTCCACCGTATCAGCGAGGCACCGGAAGACGCCCTTTACACATACCGCGACCCGCAAAGCATCGACCACCTCTTCCGCGTGGCGTGCGGCATCGACTCGATGGTGCTGGGTGAGACCGAGATCCTCGGCCAACTCAAGCTCGCCTACAAGCTGGCCCACGCCGAGAAGGCCACCGGCGCACAGCTCAACAAGACATTCCAAAAGGCGTTCAATGTCGCCAAGCTGATTCGCTCCGAGACACAAATCCAGCGCGGCAGCATCTCCGTCAGCTCGGTGGCGGTGGAGCTGGCCGAGTCAATTTTCGACTCGCTCAAGGCACAGCAGGTGCTCGTCATCGGCGCCGGCGACACGAGCGAGAAGGCCGCCCGCGCCCTCCGGAGCCGCGGCGCGCAGAGCATCCTCGTCTCCAACCGGTCGCACGACAAGGCGCTCGCGCTGGCCGCCGAACTCGGCGGCCGGGCCATCGGCTTCGACACATGGGAGCAGGAATTTCAGCATGTGGACATCGTCATCAGCAGCACCGCCGCGCCCCACTATATGCTCACACGCGACAAGCTCGAGGACCTGCTCCGGGAGCGGGGCCACCGGCCGCTGCTGTTGATCGACATCGCCGTGCCGCGCGACATCCACCCCGACTGCAACCAGCTCGAGAATGTTTACGTGTACAACATCGACGATTTGCAGGGCATCGCCGGCCAATACCTCGAGCAGCGCGAAGCCGAACTCGAACTGTGCCAGCGCCTCATCGCCAGGAAACGCGACGAACTGCTCGACAACCTCAAGGCGCACCCCGCCAACACCGACCTCGGCCTGCACGAACAACCGGCCGGCGGCTGACCTCCCGCACCTTGCCCGAGACAAACAACATCCGGATCGCCACCCGCGGCAGCGCCCTGGCCCTCGCGCAGGCGAACATGATTTTTGCCCACTGCCGCAAAGCCTTCCCGCGTCTCAACTTCGAGATCAAGATTGTGAAGACCACCGGCGACCGGCTGCAGTCTAAGGGCGTCCAGCCGGGCCAGGCGCTGCCCAAGGGACTCTTCACGAAGGAACTCGAGGTGGAGTTGGTCAAGAACCGTGCCGACCTCGCCGTGCACAGCCTGAAGGATCTGCCGACCGAACTGCCGGCCGGTCTCACGCTCGGCGCCATCACCAAGCGCGAAGACCCGCGCGAGGTCATGCTCTACCGCGACTCCTCCGACCGTCGCGGCTTCGAGCCCGGGCTGACGATTGCCCAACTGCCGGCCGACCTCGCCGTCGCCACCAGCAGCCCGCGCCGCAAAGCGCAGCTAATTCGGCTGCGGCCCGACTGGCGCATTATCGACATCCGGGGCAACGTCCCCACGCGCCTCGACAAACTCGCCATCGATCCGCAGATCGACGCCACCGTATTGGCCCACGCCGGGCTGCGCCGACTCGACTTCGAGATTGGCAAAGACGGCTTGCTGCGGGGCGATGCCGTGCCGGATGGCACCTGCGCGACCGTCATCGAAACCGGCGAGATGCTGCCGTGCGTGGGTCAGGGGGCGATCGGCATCGAGATCCGCGAAAACGACGAGCGCATCGCCAAGCTGTGCCAGCGGCTGAACCATTTCAACACGCAGATTTGCGCCGAAGCCGAGCGGTCGTTTTTGAGCACGATGGGCGGTGGCTGCCAAAGCCCGGTCGCCGCTCACGCCGAGGTGCGCCTCGAGAAAATCCACATGCCCGGCCTCTCATTTGGCGATGGCTCGCAATACAGCGAAGCCATTGTCACCGGCGGACTCGACGAAAGCCAAGCGCTTGGCCAAGCGCTCGCCGCACAGGTCAAGGCCAACCTGTAACTTGGGTGTTACAGTTCGCGGACGAGGATGTTGCGCCAGCGCACCTTGGCGCCCTTGGGCCAACCGCCGCCTCCGTGCACCTGCACGGCGATCGAGCCTTTGCCGCCTAGCATGCCGCGAACTTTTTCGCGGTCGTAGTTCGGGTGCTTAAACGTTGCGCCGTCGAACTCGCAGATCTTCTGTCCGTTGAGCCAAGTCGTGATGCGCGGATACTTGCCGGCGCAGCGCACTTTCATCGTGTTCCACTTGCCGACGCGCCACGCCTTCACCCACTCGCCCGGCGTGCAGGTGTAGACGCAGCCGTGCTCGCTGGGCTTGCGGACATTGCCGCCAGTGATCGCCACCAGTTTGCCGTCCTTCACCTGGCCGTTGATGTCGAAAGCGCGGCTGTTGAACCCGCCCGTGCCCTCGCCGTAAATGTGCCCGACGTTGCCGGCGTCGTGAAAATCGACCATCACCTGGAAGCATTGGCCCTTGTCGTTGGAGCGCAGGAAAAAACCGGAACACGGCCCCCAGTCGTGGTTCATGTCGATCTTCACCTCGAAGTCGCCGAACTGGCGGTCGCTCAACAAAATCCCGCCGTTGCCGGAGCCGGGAGGATCCTGCTCGCCGACGATCGCGCCGTCCTCGACGAACCATTTGCCGCCGGTGCCGTGGCCGATGCGCTGCGGGTTTTTGTGCCAGCCATCAAGCGTCTTGCCGTCGAAGAGCTTGATCCATTCGCCTTCGGCGGCGTGCGCTTGGCCAAGCGGCAACGCGACAACAGCGGCCGTGGCGGCGGTGGTTCCCCTGAGGAACGTGCGGCGTGAAACGGGGTCAGAATTTGAGTGCATGAGCGGGACGCTACCGCAGCCGAACCGGCCTGTCACGCCGCATAAAACTTGCGCGCTTAGCCAAGCGCCTCCAACAATGGCGCGCCTCGCCGCCGGAGGCGTGCGCCGGATGAGAACCCTGCATCTTTACTTGACCCGAGAAACATTGGCCACACTGCTGATGACCGTGGTGGTGTTCACGTTCGTGCTGCTGCTGGGCAACCTGTTCAAGGAGATCGCCGCGTTGATGGCGTCCGGCCAGGTCACGCCCGGCTTCCTGCTTCAGGCAATCGGGTTGCTGATCCCGTACGTGCTGGTTTACTCGCTGCCAATGGGGATGCTCACCGCCACGCTGCTGGTGTTCGGCCGGTTCAGCGCGGACCACGAACTGACCGCCGCGCGTGCCGGAGGCGTCAGCCTGCTCTCCCTCTCCGCGCCGGTGCTGGCCATCAGCGTGGTGATGTCCGCGCTGTGCGGCTGGATGAATCTGCACCTCGCCCCGCAAAGCCGCTTGGCCTACAAGACGATGCTCTTCGAGTACGGACTCGAGCACACCGCGGCGGTGCTCACCGAGAAGGGGTTTACCGACTTCCTGGGCCACCGCGTTTACGTCGGCTCGATCGACGGAGGCGAACTGCGTGACGTGGTGATTTACCAGAACGACGAGGCCGGCAACCTCATGCGACGCATGCACGCCGAGGAGGCCCGGCTCGAGTTGAACGCCGAGACGCAACAGATCCAGCTCATCCTCCGCACCGTGGACGGCTTCGAGTTCGACAACGGCAAGGAACGCACCTTTGTCTATTCGAAATACGGCCCGATGACGCTCGGCAATCAATCGGAGGAGTTGAAACAGCGCCCGCCGAAACTGAAGGAGCTGGGTTTCTCCCAGCTGCGCGGGCGCATCACCGAGCTGAATCAGCAGGGCATCGACCCCACGCCGGTGCAGGTGCAGCTTCATCAAAAGGTGGCGCTTTCGTTCGCGTGCATCGGCTTCACGCTGATTGGCATCCCGCTGGCCATCCGCACGCACCGGCGCGAGACCAACTTTGGCATCGCCATGGCGCTCGTGCTGGTGACTGCCTACTACGGACTCATCATCCTTGGCCAGGCGCTCGAGAGCCATCCCGCCCTGCTACCGCACCTCTGGATGTGGCTGCCGAACATCCTGTTCCAAGGCATCGGCTGCGTGCTGCTCTGGAAGTTGAACCGGGGGATATAGTTCAAGTTTGAAGTTTCAAGTGGAGCTTCGATTGATTACAAAAACCGCGTGCACGATGTTATAAAATAATTCTGAAGAATATGGCAAAGTGGGGACTGGTTGGGGCGCTCGCAATGCCGGTCGCTTTTGTTCTGTATCATTACGCCTACGGCTTGGCAGTTCAACCGGACGAAATGAGCACGGCAGAATTGTTCAGCATGATTAATGACACCATCTGGCGTTGGGACACATTTCTGGAAAGTATCGTTCCAACTTGGATGCCCATTGGAGGCATGCTTGGTGTTGTCGGATCGCTTGTCACTCATGGAAAAAAGAAATCGTGAAACAGTCGTGAACGAAACCTCTGCAGATGGTCGGCTGTGTTCCCCCGCACCCCTGCCCTCTCCCGCTGGAAGAGGGATAGGGGAGCGCACGCGGCTCGCGCGCCGGTCTTGGCGGCTCGCCAAGACCCGTTCCGGCGGGCCGCCGGAACGCACACGCGAGCCGCGTATGCTCCCCATCCTCTTGCTGGCCACCGTCATGACCCTTGGCCTGGCCGAGTCGGTGGCGGCGGATTGGCCGCAACTGCTTGGGCCGCGGGCCGATGGCAGCTCGGCTGAGACGGGGCTGCTCAGCGCTTGGCCAAGCGGCGGGCCGAAGGTGCTGTGGAAAAGACAGATCGGCACCGGCTACAGTGCGCCGTCGATCCGCGACGGCCGCTTGGTGTTGTTTCACCGTGTTGGCTACGAGGAAATTGTCGAGGCGCTCGACGCGAAAACGGCCAAGCCGGTCTGGCGGCACGCCTACCCCACTCGCTACCGCGATCCGTTCGGCTACAACAACGGCCCGCGCTGCACGCCGCTGCTCACCGAAAAACATTGTTACACCTTTGGCGCGGAAGGCGTGCTGCTGTGTCTCGACATCAAAACAGGCAAGCCGGTTTGGCAGCGCAAAACGGCGGAGGAGTTCCGGATCCCGGAAGCTTTTTTCGGCGTTGGCGCGTCACCGGTGGTTGAGGGGGGGTTGCTCATCGTGATGGTCGGCGGCCAGCCGAACTCGACGATGGTGGCGTTCGACAAGGACACCGGCAAAACGGTGTGGCAAAGCGCAGGCCGCGACACGTGGCACGGCAAGCCGTCGATCGGCTGGCCCGGCGAACCGCTCGTCCGCTGGCGCGGCAGCGAGAAACTCGCCAGCTACTCCACGCCAACGCTCGCCACGATCCACGGCAAACGCACGCTGCTCTGCCTCACGCGGCAAGGCCTCGTTTCAATGGATCCGAAAACAGGCAACGTGAACTTCAGCCGCTGGTTTCGCGCGCGCGTCAATGAGTCGGTCAACGGCGCCAACCCGGTCGTGCTCGGCAACCGCGTTTTCTGCTCGGCCGCCTACTACGGCGTCGGGTCGTTCCTGCTCGAGGTCGGCAGCAACGGCAAGTCGTTCACCGAAGTCTGGAGCACGAACGAGCGCCGCAAGGCCAACCGGCGACTCGACCCGGTGCTGGGCATTCACTGGACGACGCCGATCCTTCACGACGGGCACCTGTACGCCTTCAGCGGTCGCGACGAGCCGGACGCGCAGTTTCGCTGCATCGAACTGGAGAGCGGCACGGTCAAGTGGAGTCGCGACGAGCGCTGGCAGAAACGGAGCAGCAAACAGCCCAACGTTTACGGGCGCGGATCAGCCATCATGGCCGACGGCAAATTGTTCCTCCTCGGCGAGGGCGGCCTGCTCGGCCTGTTCGAGGTCAACGCCGCGAAGCCGGTCGAGCTGGGCCGGTATCAGATCCCGGAGTTGCATTATCCGTGCTGGGCTGCTCCCATCCTCTCCAACAAGCGGATGGTGATCCGCAGCGAGGGTTATCTGATTTGTTTTGACGTGGCCAAATAACAACCCACTGCGAACGCGCTTGGCCAACGGCTTCACGCTGATCGAGTTGCTGGTGGTGATCGCCATCATCGCAATCCTCGCCGGGCTGCTGTTGCCGGCACTGGCCAAGGCCAAGGGCAACGCCACCGGCATATACTGCCTCAACAACCAGCGCCAACTCCTCGTGGCGTGGAAGCTGTACGTCGACGACTCCGAGGATCGCCTGCCGCCCAATGCCAAGCACATTCAGGATCCGCGCGGGTGGATCAACGGCTTCCTCACCTTCGTGCCAAACAACCGCGACAACACGAACCTGCTCTACCTCGTCGGCACGCGCGAACAGATGGGCAACCGTTACCCCAAGCTCGGCCCGTACACCAAGTCGCCCGGCATCTACAAATGCCCGTCTGACAAGTACACCTGCAAAATCGGCCGCAAGGAAATGCCGCGTGTGCGCAGCGTGTCAATGAACGGCTTCATCGAGGGCGGCCTGTACGACCCCACGATGAGTTCAACCATCTCGAGCATCCACGGGCGCGGCTGGCGCAAGTACGACGTCCTCTCTCACATCATTGACCCGACGCCGTCCGACCTGTGGATTTTTGCCGACGAACACCCGGACAGCATCAACAACGGCGGGTTCGTCCTGTACCCGCACACCGCCACCACCTGGCGCAACCTGCCCGCCAACTACCACAATGGCGCCTGCGGCTACGCCTACGCCGACGGCCACGCGGCGATCAAGAAATGGATCGACCCCATGCCCAAGAACGAGCCGGTGCAAAAGCGCATGCGGCTCGACTACTCCAACGCCGGCTCCATCAGCGGCAAGGCCCGCGACTACTGGTGGGTCATCCACCACTCCACCGCCCCGTTTAAAAAGTGAGCGGTGGGCTGACTCGGCGACTTAAACTGCACACTGCTCACTCCGTTTTCCCTTGCGCTTGGCCAAGCGGGTTATTCGCCGTTGGCTTCCGAAACAGCGACGCGGAAGAACTTGGCTGCCACTGCTGCCACATCGGGAGGCAGTAAAAAACGCCCGTGACCATGAGATGTTTCGGGCGAACCGACGGCTTTCCACTTGGCCAAGTCGGTGGACGATTCGATGGTGAAAGTCAACTTGGGTGTCTTGGAGTACGTCCCGAAAGGGCCGTAAATATCGACCGCTCCGCCCTTGCCCATGCGAGGATCGAGAGTAATGCTCGTTTGCTGAAGAATAAGGTTCGCGAGTTCCTTGTTCCCTTTTCGGATCGCCGCATCGAATGGCGTGCCGGACGTGCCTTGCCGTTGGTTGATGTCGGTTCCAAACGAGAGATGCAATTTGGCCAAGTCGTCCCGGCCCTTGTTGATCGCCTCGTAAAAACTCATCTTCGGGCCCTGTCTTCCGCCGGCATCCCGAATGAACCCCGCGATCTCGTCAAATCCTTCCGCCTCCGCGATGTCCAGCGGCGTGCGGTTGGATGAGTCGAGCGTGTTCGGATTGGCTTTCCCTTTCATCATCACCTTGATGACTTCCAAGCGATCATGGGAGACCAAGGCGTGCAAGTTCGGATTGGGCAGATTCTTTAAAGGCTCAATGCTCGCCCCCTTTTCAATGAGCAACTCGAAGGCTTGAAATTTCTCCGCGTCCAACGCCTGTCCCTCATTATGGCTCCAAGACCTGCTAATGCTGGCCATGGCATGAACCAAGGCGGTGTAGCCCCTTTTATCGGCTATCTCCAACTCAGCCCCGTACTCAAGCAGCAGTTCGATAAAATCGACTCGTCCAAACCATGCCGCACTCGCTAACGGAGTCGATCCGTAAAAATTCTTCAAGTTCGGATCGGCTTTATTCTGGAGGAGCAATTGGGTTTCAGCCAAACGATCATAAGAAACAGCGATCTCCAATACCGACTCGCCTCGCGTTGATTGTTGATTCACATCGGCACCGTTCTTGATCAAGGTGTCGATAACCTTGAGGTGATCCACTTCGACACCTTGTTTGACCAGCCATTTCCGCCAATCTTGATCTCCCCGATACAAGGCCCTCATCAGTGGTGAATCAGCATGCTTCGTCCCCGGATTCACCTTGGCCCCGCGTTGAATCAACAACTCCACCATTTCCGCCAACCCGTAATGGGCGGCGTGCCCCAGCGGAGTCCATCCCCGCTTGCTCGATTGATTGACATTGATTCCATTGTCGATCAACAACTCGACGACTTCCCTATTCCCCGTCACCACGGCTTGAGCCAAGACATTCTCTCCGTATTGATCGAGATGGTTGACGTCCGCACCGTGGTCGATCAGGAGTTGAACCGTGCCGGGATTCCTTTTCCAAACCGCACTGGAAAGCGCATTCCAACTTCTTTCCTCATCAGAATGGGTGGGTTTCGCCCCATGCTTGAGAAGCAATTTGTACATCTCCACGTGATCGTTGGTGATTGCATACATCAAGGCGTAGCCGCTCCCACTTTCCGGTTTTCCAAAATCGACGCCTTGATCAATGTGAAACTGCACGATCCCGAAATGATTGCTTTTCGCGGCGTCCGCTAAACTCTGCAATTCAGCGCCGGCATCGACCAACATTTGAACGATTTCCAAGTTGTCCATTTCGAAAGCAATATCCAAGGCTGTCCTGCGTGTGCCGTCCTGAGCGTTCAGATCGACCTTGCTCTTGATGAGCAACGCCACGGCATCCGCTTGGGACTTCAGAACGGCGTAGTGAAGTGGAGCCGATCCGCGGAAATTTTTTTGATTCAGGTCGGTGCCAGCTTTGATGTGCCCCTTTAGCGACTCGATGTCCCCCTTGTGAGCCGCCGACCAGACGCTGACTTTCGGGGTAACTTGGGAAATGGCATTCGATGAAAAGAGAAACAGACCGAGACCGGCAACGACGAGAAGATTCAGGCGATACGTTTTCATGGGGAGAATCACTCCAGAGTTGACCCCCTCCGTCAAGCTTTATAAGTGACAATTCACAATCTGTTCAAAATAAATGCCTTATCCGCCGGTTAACCGCCCCGTTTAAAAAGTGAGCGGTGAACAGACTGCCCGCAAAGCCCCTTGCGCTTGGCCAAGCGGGATCGCTCCTGTACTTGGTCAGGCAAGAATCTCCCGGATTACATTGCCGGCAACGTCGGTGAGCCGGAAATCACGGCCGTTGTAACGGTAGGTCAACCGCTCGTGATCCATCCCAAGCAAATGCAGGATGGTCGCGTGCAAATCGTTCACCGTGACCTTGTTGATTTCCGCCTTGTGGCCAATCTCATCCGTCTCGCCATAGCTGACACCGCCCTTGACACCACCACCGGCAAACCAAGTGGTGAACGCATGCGGATTGTGGTCCCGGCCCGGTTTGCTGCCTTTTTGCGCAACTGGCAACCGGCCGAATTCGCCACCCCAAACGACCAGCGTTTCGTCAAGCAACCCGCGCTGAGCCAGATCAGTGATGAGCGCCGCCACCGGCTTGTCGGTCTCCCCGGCAAACTGCGAATGGTTGCCCTTAATGTCGTTGTGGCCGTCCCAACTGCGCTGGTTTTCCATCCCACCGCTGTAAATCTGCACGTAGCGAACGCCGCGCTCGACCATCCGGCGCGCGGTCAAGCACTGCGCGGCTATGTGTTTGCAGCGCTCATCGTCGAGCCCGTAAAGCCGATGAACATGTCCCGATTCCTGCTGAACGTTCAGCGCTTCCGGTGCCGCGCTTTGCATACGGTAGGCGAGTTCAAAACTCTCGATGCGCGCTCCCAGTTCCTCCTCGTACGGTCGCGTCTCTAGATGCTGCCGGTTCAGTTTTCGCAAAAAATCCAGCTGTCGTCGCTGCTGTGACGCATTCATTTCATTAGGACGGTACAGGTTGTCAATCGGATCGCCGGAAGGACGAAAATGCGTCCCCTGAAACACACTCGGCAAAAACCCAGCACCCCAGTTGGCCGCGTGGCCCTTCGGCAGACCGCGTCCCTTGGGATCGCTCATCACGACGAACGCAGGCAGGCTATCGCTGCTGCTGCCCAGCCCATAAGTCACCCACGATCCCACGCAGGGATAGCCCATCCGCGGCAAGCCACAGTTCATCATGAACAACGCCGGCGAATGGTTGTTGCTCTCTGTATGCCCCGAATGAACAAATGCCATCCGGTCCACGTGCTGTGAAAGGTTCGGGAAGATGGACGAGATGTGTTTGCCGCATTGGCCGTAGGGTTTGAACTCGAACGGACTCTTCATCAAGCCGCCCACTGAGTTCGCAAAAAAACCTGTAAAGCGGTCAAAGCCGTCAAGTGTTTGGCCGTCGCGCTTGGCCAAGGCCGGCTTGTAATCCCACGTATCCACCTGACTATGGCCGCCATTGGCAAATATCCAAATCACCGACTTGGCCTTGGGCGCGAAATGTGGCCGCTTGGGGGAGAGGGTGCTTTGCCCGGCCAAGCCCTCCTGCTTCAACAGGCTCCAAAGGCCAAGCGCGCCCACGCCCATGCCACACCGCTGCAACATCGCCCGGCGACTGATCCAAGCTAACTCGCTCATTTTCACTCGGTTTTTATCGATGAGTTAATAAACGTAAATGAATTCGTTCAAGCCAAAGAGCACCTGGGCGAAATCCGCCAAGGCGAGTTTGCGACCGTCTTTCCGTCCAGACTTCAGATAGGTCAACTCCTGCGTCTCAATGAATCTGGTTGTGGCCTGTTGCTCAACCCGGGTCGGTGTGCGGCCGATGACCGCTTGAAACCCATTCCGAACAGCGGACTCGACGGACTCTCGCTCGTAATCGCGCGCCAGCGTCAACGCCGCCTCGCGCACCTGCCCGTTGTTCATGAACAACAACGCCTGCGGCGAGATGATCGTCGAGGGCCGTGTGCCCTGCCCCACCAATGGCTCCGGCGTATCGAACAATTGCATCGTGGGAATCAGTTTGCTGCGCTTGATCTGAAAATAAACACTGCGCCGTTTCATCTTCACGTCCAGCGTGCCTTTGCCAAACATCGTCGTGTCCAGCAGCCCGCTGACTTTGAGCAGACTGTCGCGGATCGGCTCCGCCTCCAGCCGGCGCGGAGTTCGCCTCCAATGCAACCGGTTTTCCGGATCTGTATCGGCCTTGGCTTGGAAAAACGCGGCGCTCTGTGCATAGGTCGCGCTCATGATGATCTGCTTGTGCAACGGCTTGAGCCGCCAGCCGTTGTGAATCAACTCACCGGCTAGCCAGTCGAGCAGTTCGGGATGCGTCGGCAGTTCGCCCTGCAGCCCAAAGTCACTCGGCGTGCCGACGATGCCGCGCCCGAGGTGGTGCTGCCAAAGTCGATTCACCATCACCCGCGCCAGCAACTGCCCCCCACCGTGCTCCGTGTCGACCAACCAATCCGCGAACGCCTTGCGACGAAAACTCGTCCGCGCCCATTCCGGTTTGGACGATTGCCAGTGCGCCTCCGTTTTTTGATTGTTCATCAATACCCGCAAAAAACCTTGCGACATCTTCTCCTGTTTTTGGCTGGGATCTCCCCGCTTGAGCAGGTGTACGTCCCGGTAAAAATGCGGAAACCCTCGCCCATCGGCGTGGTGACTAATCGGTTTATAGCCCTCGCTGCTGACCTGCACTTTCGTGGTCGTCATCGGTTTCGGCTTGGCCGCCTTGTGCGCCTGCAGTTTGGCGTTGTGTGCCTGCCACTCGGTGTCAATCACGCGATACGCCTCCATCAATTCCTTTCGCTTGGCCTCGCTTAGCGCGTCAAAATCCTTCACCTCGCCAACCGCCTTTTGCAGCTTGGTCAACGCGCCGGACAAAGTACTGCCCTTAAACGAAATCGGCTTCGGTTGACCGGTGATCGCGAAGCGCGGCCGGCCGATCGTGTGTTTTGTGTTAGTGTAAAAATCCAGCTCCAGCGTCAGCTTGGTGCCGCCTGGATGACTGACCGGCGAATCAAACTCGAACGCCGCTGACTGGGTTTTCCCAATGCCTCCACGATCGACCGCCCAACCGCTGGTGCGTTTGTTGCCATCGATGGAACTCGCCGCGGAGAGGTTGCCCTTGTCCTGCTCGTGAGTCGCCTGCGGGTTGACCAGTTTCACTGCCACCCGCTTGCCGCTGCCGTCGCGTGGCTCTGCGAACACCCGCAGGTCACTCAGCGAAAAATTGCCGTTATCGGCGCGGCCCGGTCCGTTTTTCTTTAACGAAGAATCGGTCAGCGCCTCGATGCGAATTCCGGTGATGGCGCCCGGGGAAGTGTTCGCAGTGACCACCCAGCGATCGTCTTTCGGATTATTGCCTTTCAGCAAAAACGAGCCGTCGTCGCGCCGCTCGATCCCGGCTCCGTTGAGCGACTTGAACTCCGCATCGTCGAGCACCGTCCAGTCAAACTGCGCCTCGACCTTGGCCGGCCGTGTCTCGAGCCATTTGCCGAATCGGCCCGGCAACGTGTCGCGCTCCCACTTGGCCAGCGCTTGGCCAAGCGCGACCGGCCCCAGCCGCCACTTGGCCCAGGCGACACGCGGCTCGCCCGGCTTGAGGGCGCCGCCCATCACCCGGCGGAGCGCCTTCCCGACGGTGTCGAGCAGGCCGTAGTAATCCCGTCCCGGGATCCGACCCACTCGGCGGCCCTGGCACCCCGCGCC
>JACKQG010001093.1_pt1 | contig 38200 bp, 34 predicted proteins | sample 8237621 | NCBI WGS metagenome assembly JACKQG01 (sample SAMN15677084, study PRJNA649215) | marine metagenome | biome: marine; feature: Black Sea; material: saline water; isolation source: suspended particulate matter (SPM) from the Black Sea western gyre | collected 2013-06-09/2013-06-10 | depth... | reverse complement strand
AGTCCCCGAGAAAAACTAAATAAATATTGTGTTGCATTTATCAGTTGAACACAGCAATGCTTAAAAACAAGATCCTTTAATTTATTCAGGATGACAACATTTTTTATTAATTATCTAATATTTTAATACTAAAGTCTAATTTTCTGTGCAAACTTATACAAATTCGTATTTTTGACTCAACTTTATGCACGAAATAATTCAATTTTTTAGTCACCTCAATTTTAACTGGAGTTTTATCGAGAGTTTTGCAGTATTGTTTTCTGTTATCTATGTGATTTTGGCTGCAAAACAAAATATATGGTGCTGGGGAGCGGCAGCAATTAGTGTTATTCTTTATATTTATATTTGTTTTACCGCTCAACTCTACCCAGAAACAGGATTGCAAGTTTTTTACCTTTTTATGGCAGGATACGGCTATCATCATTGGAATAAAAAAGAGCAAGAACTACAGATAAGTGAATGGAGTAGCAGCAAACACCTACTCATCTTAGGAATAGGTGCAATACTTACATTTTTAATGGGCTTTTATTTTACCACTTACACTAATGCAGCCATGCCTTTAGTTGACTCCTTTACTACCGTATTTTCCATTTTTGCTACTTTTATGGTGGCTAAAAAGATACTAGGAAATTGGCTCTATTGGATAGTGATTGATGCTGTATCGGTTTACCTTTATTTCAGCAGGGACTTACACCTTACCTCCCTCCTATTTTTAGCTTATACTATCATTGCCATTTTTGGTTATTTCAGATGGCTTAAAATTATGCCAAAAGATGCTTAAAATTATTGCAACAGGCCCTGAAAGTAGCGGAAAAACAACAGTCTGCAAAGCACTTTCCGAGCACTTTAATATTCCTTTTAGCAAAGAGTATGCAAGGGAATTTCTAACTAATTTAGAAAGAGAATACAATCAAAATGATTTAATTAAAATTGCAGAAGGACAATTTAAGTCAGAATACAGAATACAGGAGTCAGAAGGTGGAAACCACAAACCACAAACCACAAACCACAAACTATCCCTACACGATACTGACCTTATCACCATTAAAATTTGGAGTAATTACAAATACGGTAATTGCGATAAATGGATTATTGAGCAAATAGAAAAACAAAAATCAGAAAAGCGAATTTACCTTTTATGTAAACCAGATATTCCTTGGGAAGCAGACCCACAAAGAGAAAATCCAAACGACAGGGAGGAACTTTTTGAAATACACAAGCAAGAGTTAGAAAATTTAGGGCACACTTATTTTGTTGTAGAGGGAGAGAGTAGAGTTGAGAAAAGTATTTCAGAAATCTTAAATCTAATATAGAAATCCAAAAAGCCATAAAGGGATCTTTTTTCCATCTGAAAACTCTATATCATCTAAGGCTAAATACGAATTTTTAACCCCTGATATTTGCTTGGCTGTTTTACTCCTACCACCAACCTCAAATAAATATTTATTATTAACTAAAAAATCACCTTTTTCTGGGTATGTAAGCGAATTATTTTTCTTCAATTGATTGTAAAAAAAAGTCTCTCTAATGTTCCCTTTATTGGGGACATCCAATGAAAGCGCATAAGAAAGATTAGTGTTTTCTAAATAAATTTTATCTGGCTTTTGCAACAGACTTATTCCAAAAGTATCTTTATTCAAATCCTGTATTAAATTTGCATCCGTTAAACTATTAAGATATTCCACAAGCGTGTTTCTAGTAATTCCAATTCTTTCGGATAATTTTTTAATATTTGGCTTAAAAGGTACTGATTGCGCAATGATAAAAAGCAATTGCTTCACTTTTTTAATTTTTGAAACTGCAATTTTCCTTTGAGTAGGTAATTCAATTTCTATAATTAAACTAACAACTTCCCTTAATCTTTGATAATAAAATTCATTTTCCTTTTTAAAAAAGGGGTAATAACCTGATTTCAGATACTCAGTAAAATATTGTAATGGTTTTATTTCTGAATTAATTAATGCACTAATACTCTGAGACTCTTCTAGTAGCTGCTCTAAATCATAAGATTTAAATAGTTTATCGTATTTTAATGCTAAAAATTCTCGGAATGACAATCCCTGCATTTCAAAAACTAATGCTCTTCTGCTTAAGTCGGCTTTTGAGTTTAATATTTCCAATAATGATGAGCCAGTAAAAACTACTTTTAATTCATCATATTGGTCATAAATATTTTTTATTTCAATAGCCCAATTCTCATATTTATGCACCTCATCTATAAACAAATGTTCACCTCCTTTTTGCACAAATGAAGCTGCAAAATCACTAAGGGTATTTTCAATAAAGTACAAATCATCTAAGGATATATAAAGTGCTTTTTCCGACAAACCATAAGTTGATTTTATATACTGAAACAAAAGAGTAGTTTTCCCTACTCCTCTTGATCCTCTTATACCAATTAGCTGCTCATCCCAAGGAAAATGATTGATGTAATCTCTAACAAAATCAGTTTGAATTTTATTGATATAAAGATTGTGTTTTTCTCTTAAAGTATTCATAATGCTCTTTTTATTAAGCAACAAATATACAATTTTGCGTTACATAAAAAGCATTTTTAGAAACAAATCCAAATTACTAGATGAGTAAGATGAGAATATTTTCACGATTGTAAGCACAAATTCGAGAAACTTTAAGTAAGAAACGATTCTTTTTTAATTCAATCATTGCTTTGGTGTCAAGTTCATAATACTTATTATAACTGTAGGCGAGTAATAGCAATAAATGGATTTTGGAACAAATAGAGAAACAAAAATTAGAAAAGCGAATTTACCTTTTATGCAAACCAGACATTCCTTGGGAAGCCCACCCACAAAGAGAAAATCCGAATGACAGGGTTGAACTTTTTGAAATATACAAGCAAGAATTAGAAAATTTGGGACACACTTATTTTGTCGTGAAGGGAGATGAGAGGGTTCAGGAAGCAACTAGGATAATGCAGAAGTTAATATCTGAAACCTAAGTTCAAATTTATATGAAAGGGCGTATAAAACTTTTCTCCGACAATTCCTATACCAACTCCACCTTCTAGAGCAAGCGCTACTTTTGGTGTGAAATGAAAATTAACCCCTGCAATAAATTTTTCATTAATTATTTCCCAAGTTTCTTTCCGCTTACTACCATAGTAAATATATTCATCAACAATTACACCAACCATAAAAGAATTTCCAATATACCCCTTTATTTTACCTGCATGTTTAGTAGGGTAGTATTTATGATCCACTCCTGTCATATAGTAATAATCATATAAATCATGATCTACTGAAACTAAGGAAATCATTAAAGGAATTCTTATACTTCTTTTAGTTTTCCTTTGATTAAATATCTCATGATAAGTAGTTAATCCACCACCTATTAAATGCAATGGACTAATTGAAGTCATTCTTCTTCCATACTCGCCACTACTAAAAAAATCTCCACCAAAAGCATTTGTAGAAATTTTACTTTTATTTCGTGATTTATTTTCATTTTCAAAAACTTCTTTCTCACCATTCTCAAAAATTAGCATAAATAATTCTGACTGAGATTCAGTATAAATAGGTCCATTCAAATTATTCCATTTTCTATACTTCACTTCTGTATCTGTGATTTCAATCACCTTAACTTCATAAGTATCTCCATCTCTATAAATTAATTCATCTTGTGCGAATGTGTTTACTGACACAATCATTAGTAGTAGTAATAAGATCTTCTTCATTTTTAATAATATTTAGTTAATACTTTAAATTCAAATGACTTTATAAAATTTGATATATCATTTACTCTGGTTTCTGGAGAAGGATGTGTACTATAATATTCATTCCTACTAGGTTTGTCAATCCAAACATCAATTGCACTATATGGATTATATCCAGCTCGTGCCATCATAACAACTCCAATCAAATCTGCTTCAGTCTCCGCATCTCTACTAAAAGGATAGAGAAAATCATATACAAATCTGTTTGACATAAAGCTATTCACTTTATCCCCAAAATAAGTCCCTCCATATTGATAAGCTGTAGTTACAGCATTATTTAGATATAAATAATCCAAATATTGCTCATATATTTTCTCAGACGTATGCCAAGAAATCGCGTGTGCAATTTCATGTGCAATTACAGCAGCAATCTCATCATCATTTGCTGATTCGTTTATTAATCCTAAATTAACAAATATTTGCCCTCCAGCATAACATAATGCATTCCACTCATCAAGATTCAAGATATTAACTTGAAAATTCATACCCTCTATTCTACCAGAAAATCCATATTTATTGCAAAAATTAACATACTCGGAAATTAGTTTTTCTGTAATTCTATCAATCCTTTCATTATGAACTGTTCCAGCAATAATAGTTGATTTAGAGATTGCTGAGAAATATTCCTTTTCTGATGAACTTATTGCAAAATTAGAACCTATATTCTGCTCCCTTAAACTTACAGGAACAATGTTATTTTGAGTTGGTTTAGGGTTAGTTAAGTAATCTTTACAAATTATCTTTTTTTTCCCTTCTTCTTGGTAAAGCAATAATCTTGACTTGTTTTTAGAGTATGTAGGTCCGTTTAGATTGTTTAATTTTTTGTACTTAATCTTATCAAAACTAATGCTAATTATTTCAACTTGAGATTCATTTCCATTTAAATCTACAATTAAATCCTGAGAATAAGATGAGGAGGAACTAAAAAGAAAAACTAATATTACTTGCGTATTGCGTATTGCGTATTGCGTATTGCGTATTGCAAAAATGAGAATTGTTTTATTACCTTACTTAATATTGTATTAAAGTTTTGCACAGCACAAATATATATTTTTTTCAATTGTTACATTATCGAATTAATCAATTATCTTTGCCACATCTTAAAAGGGGTGCCGAAAGGCTGAGATTATACCCATTGAACCTGAGGTGGTAATTCATTTTAGGGAAATGAGTCAACATTAAATAAACATGCATTAACCCCTTTATGTGTGTAATGTTAACTAAAAATTAAAAAAATGTTTAACAAAAAAAACTGCATTGCTGTACTGCTTGCTCTACCATTTATTGGTTTTGCCGGGCAGCCAACCGACACTATTACACTAAAAAAAGTGTTAGTTGAAGTAAATGTAAATGCGCTAAGAGCTGGAGAAAAAACACCAGTTGCATTTACCAATATTAGTAAAGCTGAAATTGAAAAAGGAAATCTTGGACAAGACTTACCTTACTTAATTTCATTAACTCCCTCAGTAGTTACTACTTCTGATGCTGGAGCTGGAGTAGGTTACACAGGTTTTCGTGTTAGGGGCTCGGATCCAACAAGAATAAATGTAACCGTAAACGGCATTCCATTGAATGATTCAGAAAGCCAAGGAGTTTGGTGGGTAAATATGCCTGATTTTACTTCTTCTGTAGAAAACATTCAAATTCAAAGAGGAGTTGGGACTTCAACAAATGGTGCTGCTGCTTTTGGGGCATCTGTTAACTTAAAAACAGACGGATTAAGAAAAGATGCTTACTTCACTACAAATAACTCCATGGGAAGTTTTGCAACTCTTAAAAACAATGTAGAGTTCGGAACAGGGCTATTGAATGGTAAATTTGCTTTTGATGGGCGTTTATCCAAAATTTCATCTGATGGATATATGGATAGAGCATCTTCTGATTTAAAATCATTGTACTTACAAGGAACTTACTTTGGAGATAATTCAGTACTAAAAGGAATTGTATTTTCAGGAAAAGAAAGAACCTACCAAGCTTGGTACGGAACACCTTCAAATTATTTAGATTCTAACCGAACTTACAATCCTTATAACTATGACAATGAAGTGGATAATTACGGGCAAACGCATTATCAACTACATTACAGCAGGCAATTAAGTGATGTTACAAACTTTAACATTGCAGGGCACTACACGCATGGTGAAGGATATTACGAGCAATATGTTGGAACTGAATACAACTCTGTATTATATAATGGCGACTATGTTTGGGGACAAAATTCCTTATCATTTTACGGATTGGATGATGTAATTATTGGAAACGATACAATTACAACTTCTAACCTTATCAGAAGAAAATGGTTAAACAATGATTTTGGCGGATTTACTTACTCGCTTAACCATAAAATGGGAGATTTAGATCTTATTTTTGGAGGAGCTAGTAGCCGTTATTCTGGGCAACATTACGGAAATGTAATCTGGGCACAATACGCTAGTAATGCTGATTTTAACCACCAATACTACTGGAATAAAGCTGAAAAGTCAGACAATAATTTCTATGCAAAAGCAAACTATAAATATTCTGATGCCACTAACCTTTATTTAGATTTACAAAGAAGAAGAATTGACTATATTTTTGAAGGACTAGATGCTAATGGAAACTCTGCTGAACAAGAAATAAATCTTGAATTCTTTAATCCTAAATTTGGTTTACACCATACTCTTAATGATAATCAAGTACTATATGCTTCATTTGGTGTAGCTAATAAAGAGCCAAACAGAAGTGATTATACAGAAAGTACTCCTGATTCTCGCCCAACACACGAAACACTTTACGACACTGAAATTGGATACAAGCAAACAGGAGATAAAATGACTTTTGGCGCAAACCTTTATTTTATGAACTATGAAAACCAATTGGTAATGACAGGTAAAATGAATGATGTTGGTGAAAGAACACATGTAAATGTTGCTGAATCATTCCGAAAAGGAATTGAGATTGAAGGAACTTATAAGCTAACGAACAACTTTACTTGGGCAGCAAACATGACTTTAAGTGAAAACAAAATTGTCACTCCTTTTGTTGAACATGTTGACAACTGGGATACTTGGGGAGTTGATGAGGTTACTCATGAAAATACTGATATTGCTTTTTCTCCTAATGTAATTTGGACTTCACAATTAAACTATAAATTGGACAAAAACACAAGTGTTGATTTCATCAGCAAGTATGTTGGCGAACAGTTTATTGACAATACTTCATCAGAAGACAGAATGCTAAACGACTACTTAGTCAATCATTTGAGATTAACATATGAGTGGAAAAGTAACATTTTCAAAACTGCAAAGGTTAGTTTGCAAGTAAACAACTTACTTAATAATGAATATGTAAATAATGCATGGGTTTACCGATTTATTAATGATGACCCTTTTCCAGGAACTAGCCCATTAGATAATCATTATGTAAATGCAGATAGTGAAAGAGGATACAATATGGCCGGATACTACCCTCAAGCTACAAGAAATTATCTTTTAGGACTAACTTTAGGTTTTTAAAATTTAGTCATTCCGTACTTAATACGGAATCTATTTTATATTTCTCAGATTCTGAATTAAATTCAGAATGACAGAAAACAAAAAGCCCACCAATTTGGTGGGCTTTTTTATGCTTTAAATTATTTTTTAGATTGCAGAATTTTAGAATCTCCTCTAAATTAATAATCGTTTGTCCTATAATTCTTTTCGTCTTCTTCCAACATTCCTAAATAACTTTCATATCTACTTTTAGCAATCTCTCCTTTCTCTAATTCTAATTTCACAGCACAATCTGGCTCGTTTAAATGTATGCAATTATGAAATTTACATTTCTTTTTACTTTGTAAGAACTCACAAAAATAATCTCCTAACTCTTGTTTTTTTATCTCAACCAAACCAAGCCCTCTAATACCAGGAGTGTCTATTATTGAGCCACCAAAATCTAATTCATAAAGTTCAGAAAATGTAGTGGTATGCTGTCCTTGCCCATGAGTATCCGAAATTTCTTTAGTGTTAATATTCAAGTTGGGTTGTAATTTGTTAATAAGAGTAGATTTTCCAACTCCCGAATGCCCAGCAATTACACTCACTTTATTTCTCATAGCAGCAATTATATCCTTCAAATCATCTTGTAAAACAGAAATGGAAATGCAATTATAACCAACTTTCTTATAGATTTCATGCAATTGTTTTTGTTCTTGCATCTTTTGCCTATTATAAATATCTTGCTTATTAAAAATGATAAGAACCTCTATACCGTAAGATTGTGCAGCTACCAAAAACCTATCAATAAAGCTAGTAGTTGTAATAGGATTCTCTAGAGTAACAATCAAAATTGCTTGATCAATATTGGCTGCAATAACATGAGTTTGCTTTGATAGATTTACCGATTTTCTCAGAATATGATTTTTTCTTTTGCACAATTTCACAATCATCCATAATTCAGATTCCTGCTCTATCTCCACTTTATCTCCTACCACAATAGGATTAGTACTTTTAATGCCAGCTATTCTAAATTTTCCTTTTAAACGAGATTGAATAATTGCACCATCTGCAGTTTTTACTGTATAGCGTTTTCCAGTGGTTTTTATTATTGTTCCTTTCACTTTGCAAAGATAAAGGTTTAATGTAATAATCTAAATAATGTAGCAAATCCCTTTAGTAAGGGAATAATAGTATAATTTTAGAATAAGTGTAAGAATAACCATATTTACTTAAGTAATCCCTTAATTTTTTCCAATAAAACTTCAGTAATTTTTAGTTTACTCTGCTTAGTCCATCCAGCAATATGTGGGCTTAAAATTGTTTTTTCTGAATCCATTAGGTATTGTATTTCTTTTGTGTTTTTTTTTGCTGTTAAGTCCTCAAAGGATGATTTCTCATATTCCAAAACATCTAAACAAGCACCTTCAATTTTCCCTTCTTTCATGGCAGCAACCAAGTCCTTAGTTTGCACACATTTTCCTCTTGCAGTATTTATCACGTAAATTGGTTTTTTAAATTGTTTAAAGTAATTTTCATCCACCAAATAAGTAGTTTCAGCCGTTAATGGAATATGCAAACTTACAATATCAGCTTGCTGAAAAATAGATTGCATACTTGCTTGATATTTGTGTTTTTCAAGATATTTATCATAAGCCAAAATCTGCACACCAAAGCCACTTAAAACCTCAGCAAAAGCAGAGCCATTATTCCCATAGCCAATAATCCCAATGGTTTTTCCAGCAAGCTCAATTCCTCTATTGCCTTCCCTTTCCCAAACTCCATTTCTAACTTCTTTGTCTGATTTATTTAAATTATTAAAAAGGGAAAGTAGCATTCCAAGTGCATGTTCTGCTACTGCTTGCCGGTTACCTTCACCTGCATTAAAACATTTTATATTTCTTTTTTCTGCCGAAATTATGTCTATGTTTTCCATTCCACTTCCAGCTCTTGCAATGAATTTTAAATTATGACATTGACTTAAAAAATCCGCATCAATACTGATGCGTGAACGCAAAACAATTCCTTCATAATCAGATATAATGGATAAAATTTCACCTCTTGTTTTATCATAAGCTGTATCACAAATATGGTTTTGTTTTTCTAAGGTATCTTTTAAAAAAGGATGTACGGTATCAATAAAAAGAATTCTCAATTTAAATAGTTATTAGTTGCTAGTTATTGGTTTTTGGTTATTATTAAATCCGTATATTATCAAATTAGCTCATCAGTAGTTGTCCTATCCAAAAATAAATAAACAATCCAAGCACATCATTTACTGTGGTAATAAATGGTCCTGTTGCCAAAGCTGGATCAATCTCGTATTTTTCTAAGGCAAGAGGAACAAAAGTGCCAAAAAGTGCAGCAAAAACAATTACCGCCAAAAGAGAAATACTTACCGTTAAACTAAGTGCCATACCATAGCCCAAAGCAAAGGCAGCACCTAAAATAATAAGAGAGCAAATTATTCCGTTCAAAAGCCCAACCCCTAGTTCCTTTACTAATTTCTGAAAAATATTATCCATTTTTAACGAATCATTTGCCAATCCTTGTACAACAATTGCAGCCGACTGTACGCCCACATTTCCGCCCATTGCGGCAATTAGTGGTATAAAAAATGCCAATTCAAAATTCTCTCTAATATCAAAAACTCCTATAACTTTTGCTCCAAGCAAACCGCCAATCATCCCAATTAAAAGCCAGGGTAATCGTGCTCTTGTAAGTGCCCAAACACTATCACTTGCTTCTACATCTTCCGAAATACCAGAAGCCATTTGGTAATCTTTTTCTGCTTCCTCTTTTACTACATCCATCACATCATCAATGGTAATTCTTCCAATTAATTTGTTTGTATCATCCACTACCGGCAATACAATCAAATCGTATTTATTCATAATGTTAGCAACATCCTGATCATCTTCAGTTGCTTTTACCGAAATAATTTCGTTATTAATAATTTCTTTTATTGGAGTATTGGTTTCTGCCAGCAGTAATCTTCTAAGCGACATAGAACCAAGCAAAACATCACTATTATCCACCACATAAATAGTATGCACTTGTTTTACATGCTCAGCTTGTTTGCGCATTTCTCTAAGGCACTGCAAAATATTCCAATTTTCGTTTACTTTGATAAGTTCCTTTGCCATTAATCCACCTGCTGAATCTTCTGGATAGGAAAGCAAATCAGAAATATCACTTGCATGTTCCTTATCTTCAATAAGGGATAAAACTTCCTCTTGTTTTTTTTCTGAAAGTTCGCCAATTACATCTGCTGCATCATCCGTTTCTAAATTATCAATTACCTCTTGTGCAATTTCTTTTGCCGTTAAATCGGCAAGTAAATCCTCCCGCAAATCATCATCCAGTTCTACAAGAATTTCTGCTGATTTTTCCTCTGCAATAAATTGATATAAAAATTGTGCGTCCTTTAAGGATAGTTCATCAAGAATTTCAGCAATATCAGCCACATGAAAATCGTCTATCAAATCATGCAATTTTGCAGTATCCTCACTGCCAATTTGCTGACTTATTTCTTCTATAAGTTGGGCTGTTATTTCTCTTTGTTCTGACATATTTTTGTGATAATTATAAAATCCTCTACCGATAATTCTTCTGCTCTTTTTTGGAGTAAATCGGTATGTGCTAATTCACTTTCCAAAGAAAAGGATTTTAAAGCATTTCGCAAAGTTTTACGCTTCTGATTAAATCCGGCTTTTACAATTTGCTTAAACATTTTTTCGTCACATGGCAGTTGTTTTACCTTGTTTCTTCTAAGCTTTATCACGGCTGATTTTACTTTTGGAGGTGGCGTGAAAACATTTTCATCTACCGTAAAACAGTATTCAATATCGTAATAGGCTTGCAACAGCACACTCAATATTCCTCTTTTTTTTCCTTTTTTGGCTACAATTCTTTCGGCTACTTCTTTCTGAAACATGCCCACAACTTCTGGAATAATATCTTTGTTTTCGAAAACTGAAAAAAGTATTTGAGAAGAAATATTGTAGGGGAAGTTTCCTATTAGCGAAAAATTATTACCAAAAGTTTCTTTCAAATTGAGTCGTAAAAAATCGGCCTCCAAAATATTTTTTTCTAATTGCGGATAATGAAGCATTAGATACAAAATAGATTCTTTGTCAATTTCTGCTAATTTTAAATCTATATTTTTTAGGATAAGAAACTTTGTAAGCACCCCCATTCCAGGACCAACTTCCACCACTTTTTTTTGGTCCTCACTTAATAAATCAGTTATGGCTTTTGCAATTACTTCATCATTTAAGAAATGTTGCCCCAAATATTTTTTTGCCCTTACCTTATTCATAACTGTAAACTACTTCTAAAAGGGTGCGAAAGGCAGCAAATTTCCCAGCAAACTTTTTACTGTGTTCTGCTTGCAATTTAGCTGCAAACTCCTTTTGGTATTTTTCGTAATCATGCATATTTTTAAGAGTATAAGCAATAGCATAAGTATGCCCTCCAGCTTCTTCTGCTAGTACTCTACTAATCTTGCAATCTAAGAACAATCCTGTTTTCATTATATCTGGAATATGAGTGGTTTTCATCCAATCGAGCCACTGTTTTTCAAACTCCTTATCAATGCTAAGAGTTACATTATAAATAATCATAAAGTTTGTTTTTCTTCCAAATTATCGCCCCTTAATTTTCTGAACCTCTTTCTTGCCAAAGAAGAGTAAATACTCCCTTTATATTCTAATAATATTTTTTCGTAAAGTGCTTTTGCCTTCTCCTTATCTTTTATTTTTTTCTGATAAATTTCTGCCAAAGTAAAAATAGCATCATCCGCCAGAATATCATAAAAAAATTCCGTTTCTATTTTTTCAAGCATTGCTATAGCTTTTTCAATTTCTTCATTTTTTAGATAAATTTCAGATTTTTTAAACAAGATTTCATCCGTCAAACTATGTCCTTTATAAATATTTAAAATACTATCAAGCGTAATAATGCTTTCTGAGAATTTGTTTTGAAAAAAAAGCAATTCGGCTCTTGCATAAGTTTGCATTGGAACTTCTGATGTGTCCAAACCTAAGTTATCAGTAATTAGTAAAGATAATTTCATGGCATCATTAGCAATTAGTTTGGAAGTGGATGCTTTTAACACATCCAATTGTGCTTGTGCCCACTCAAAATCTCCTTGAAAATATGCGATTTTTGCACGCCTTAATTTTGCTTCATGTCCTAAAAGATTTTCCTTAAAACTTTTTTCTACTTGGGAATAATACAAAATGGAAGTCCATACTTTTCCACTAAGAAGCATAATATCGGCATACTCTAATTTACACTCTGCCAAATCCGATTTATTCAAATACGGAATAAGCATTGCTTGATCTAAAATTTCAGCTGCTTCTAATAAATTATGCTGATAAAATGCCTTAAAATGTGCATAGTTGGAAAGCAATAAAATGGTATTTCGGTTTTTTCCTAGTTTAGCAATTATATCCAAATAAAGTTGATTAAGCTCTTCTTTATCTTTTGTATTTCTATCTTTTTCTATCATTTGATTGTAGGCAAATAATTTATTGATGTGTGCATCAATATAAAAAGTGTTTTCCTTTCCTTTTTTAATAATGTAATCAAAAGCATCAATAGCCAAATTATAATAGGAATTATCTAGGAAAATATCTGCCAAATCAAAGATTCTTTCTCCTTCCTCCTTCATTCGTTTGTCAATGGCTTTTGCTTGTAAAAAAGCCAACTCAAACTGATGGTTTTGCATAAAAAGCCAAATAAGCATATCGGAAAAATCTGTTCCAGATTTTTCTTTTTGTACAAATTTTAGTAGCTGTTTCTTTAGGGTATTATAGTTTTTTGTACTCTCGATACCATCATTGTTTAGAAAAATTTGCAAATTGTTTTTTACACTTTGTTTCTGATTAGGGAAAGAGGCGATTAGTAATAAATAGCTTTCAATCATTTTCTCTGTATCACCCATTTGCTTATAAACATTAGCCATTTGCATCTGGAAAGGATAGCTAGGATTTAATTCTTGTGCTTTTAGATAAGTTTTTTCTGCCCAAACATACTCCTTTCGCATAATAAAAGCATTTCCTAAACTAATAGCTTGGCTTGTTTGCTTACTTAAAATATCAATGGCAGATTGATAAGTTTTTTTTGCTTTTTTGCTTTTTCCATTCTTTTTTTGCAGAAAGCCAAAATCTACTTTATAGTTCAAACTTTTAGGGTATTTCTTTACCATTTTGGAAGCTATTTTTTCAGCTTCCTTATAATTTTCATTACTAATAAGGCAAGAAATATATGGTGAATAATAAGCAGTTGAAATGTTTTTTTTATTTAACTCCTTATAAAGCAAAATTGCTTTATCGTACTCTCCATTTTGATAATACTGATAAGCAAGTTGTGATTGATTGTTTTGTGCAAAAACAACAGAGGTTACTAACATGCATAAAAGCAAGAGTTTTTTCATTACTCAATTATTTCAAATCCCGTATATTTTTGTAAAACCTTTGGAATTTCTATACCTTTTTCTGTTTGATTATTCTCAATTAAAGCGGCAAAAATTCTGGGTAGTGCTAAAGCACTTCCATTTAGTGTATGACAAAACTTGGTTTTGCCGTTTTTATCTTTATACCTTAATTTTAACCGATTGGCTTGATAGCTCTCAAAATTGGATACTGAACTTACTTCCAACCATTTATCTTGTCCAGCAGAATATACCTCAAAATCAAAAGTTAGAGCAGAAGTAAAACTCAAATCACCACCACAGAGTTTTAGAATTCTATAAGGTAACTCCAATTCATCTAAAATAGATGCTACATGATTTACCATATTGTCCAAAGTTTCATAGGATTTTTCAGGATGTTGAATCTGTACAATCTCTACTTTATCAAATTGATGCAAACGATTAAGCCCTCTCACATCTTTGCCATAAGAGCCAGCTTCCCTTCTAAAGCAAGGGGTATAAGCAGTGCATTTTATTGGAAAATCCTTCACAATTACATCTCTGAAAAAGTTAGTTACTGGTACTTCAGCTGTTGGGATTAAATATAAATTATCTTCCGTTACATGGTACATTTGCCCTTCTTTATCAGGAAGTTGCCCAGTTCCAAAAGCGGATGCTTCATTCACTAAATGAGGCGGCAAGTATTCTGTATATCCTGCATTTGTGTTTTTATCTAAAAAATAAGAAATAAGTGCCCTTTGCAATCGTGCTCCTTTTCCTTTATAAACAGGAAATCCTGCACCAGTAATTTTATTTCCCAATTCAAAATCAATTAAATTATAATCAGTGGTGAGTTGCCAATGCGGTTTTGCATTTGCCATTAATTTTGGTTTTTTTCCTGATTCTTTTAGCAATTTATTATCCTTATCACAACTTCCTTTTGGTACAGATGGGTGTGGCACATTGGGAATTTGAACCAGTATATCCTGAATATCTTTTTCTAAGCTAGCATATTTTCCTTGTAAAACTTTACTCTCTTGTTTTATTGCGGCACATTCTTCTTTCAAATCATTTGCTTTTTGTACTTCTCCACTTTTATAAAGCTCTCCAATTTGTTTTGAAAACTGATTAACTTTCGATAGTAAATTATCCAAATCTTTTTGGGTATTTTTTCTACTATCATCTTTTATTAGAAGTTCATCTAAAATTGTAGCTGCATCAAAATTTTTAATTTGAAGTAGTTGAACAATTTCATTTTTATGCTCTCGAATATAAGGAATATGTAACATGCTTTAAATTATTTTTAAAGGACACAAATTTACATAAAAAAACTCTTGATAAAATCAAGAGTTCTTTCATATCTGTTTTTATTAATAAAACTCCTAATTCGGCACTACCGATACATAGGACCTATTATTTCTTTTTTTTGTAAATTTCACTTTACCATCCAAAAGCGCAAAAAGGGTATGGTCTTTTCCCATTCCTACATTTTCTCCAGGGTTATGAACAGTTCCTCTTTGGCGAACTATAATGTTTCCAGCAATAATTGCTTGCCCACCAAATATTTTCACTCCAAGCCGTTTACTTTGCGACTCTCTTCCGTTTTTACTACTACCAGCTCCTTTCTTATGTGCCATAACTTATAAGTTTAAATTTATTTATTCCGCTTTTTTAGTTGTTTTTTTAGCTGCTGTTTTCTTTGTCGTTTTCTTTGCAGTTGTTTTTTTAGCTGCTGTTTTCTTTGTTACTTTTTTTGCAGTGGTTTTTTTAACAGCTGCTTTTGGCTTTGCTGCTTTCTTTTCTACTGCTTTTTTTGTAGTTGTTTTTTCGTCTATCTTTTGTATTTCAATTTTGGAAAGATATTGTCTGTGGCCATTTTTTACTCTATAACCCTTTCTTCTTTTCTTTTTAAATACAATTACTTTATCTCCTTTTAGGTGTTCTAAAACTTTAGCAGTAACTCTTGCACCGCTTACATTAGGAGCGCCAACCATTACTTTTTCATCATTATCGATTAAAAGGACATTGTCAAATATTACTTTTTCTCCTTCCTTTGAGTCCAATCGGTGAACAAAAATTTGTTGATCTTTTTCTACCTTAAACTGCTGTCCTGCTATTTCAACTATTGCGTACATTATTTTTTATTTTCAAAATGGGCTGCAAATCTATAAAAACAAAACCATTCTAACAAACATAAATCAATTGTTTTTTTGAATGAGTAAGATTTTATTTTAATAATTATTTTAATGATTTTCTTTTATTTATTTTTGCTAAAAAAACAAATAAGATGAAAAAATTAATCCTATTAAGTAGTTTAATCCTATTTACCACAACATTATTTTCACAAAACAGATGCGGAACAACAGAGTATCAGCAGCAAATTGAACAAATTAATCCTGAAATTAGAGCTGAAAGATTAAAGTTAGAGAAAGATATTCTAAGGTGGATAGGCGAGAATCCTAATCATCAGCAAAAAGTAATAATAACTATTCCTGTAGTAGTACATGTAGTGTACAACTCCCCTCAACAAAACATTTCTGATGCACAGGTGCAATCTCAAATTGATGTGCTGAATAATGATTTTAGAAGAACAAATGTGGATGCTATAATGACTCCAACTGTGTGGACATCAGTTGCGGCCGATTGCGAAATAGAGTTTTGTTTGGCAAGCACTGACCCTAATGGAAATAGCACAAACGGAATTACTAGAACACAAACAACAAGCTCTTCTTTTTCTATGCAAGGAGACCCTGTAAAAGATGCTGCAAATGGAGGGAAAGATGCTTGGCCTAATGCCGATTATCTGAATATTTGGGTATGTAATTTAGGAAGCGGGCTATTGGGATATGCTACCCCTCCTTTTGGAGGTATTGGCCAAAATGATGGTGTGGTAATTGGATATAGTTATTTTGGAACTATTGGAACAGTGCAAAATCCTTATAACAAAGGAAGGACTGCCACACATGAAGTTGGGCATTGGCTCAATTTAGAACATTTATGGGGAGGAGGATTTGGAAATTGCGGAAACGATAATGTAAATGACACTCCAACTCAAGAGGAAGAAAATTATGGTTGTCCGGCTTTTCCTCATAATGCAAGTTCTTGTAATACCACAAATACTGATGGAGATATGTTCATGAACTATATGGACTACACTAATGATGCTTGTATGAATATGTTCACTCAAGGACAAAAAACAAGAATGATAGCTGCCATTAATCAGTCAAGACAAAATTTACTTAATCATAACCTTTGTGGCAGTGCTCCGCCACCACCACCTTGTGCTCCAATTAGCCCTCCAATTACAGAAGATTTTCAGAGTGCTACAATACCAACTAATTGGAGTATTAATAATTCGGATAATGATAAAACTTGGGAAATAACTTCTACTGCTGGCTTTAATAGTAGTTCTTCTATTTACATTAATAATGCCGATTATTCAGCCAATGGAGAAGTAGATGATCTGATTCTATCTCCTATGGATTTGACTTCTTTAAATAATATTAATTTATCATTTGACTATGCTTATGCTCTTTGGACTGACCCAACTGCAAGCCCTAATTATTCGGATACTTTGCAAATTCTGGTTTCTGCTGATTGCGGAAGCACATGGCAAAAAATATGGGAAAAATCTGGTTTAAATTTAGTTACTACTACTCCTGTTTTTACTGCTGCTGCATGGACTCCTTCAAGCAATAACGATTGGAATTCGGAAATAATTAATTTGGATAATTATACTGTTGAAGATGATTTTATGCTCAAATTCAGAAATATAAACGATTATGAGAACAATTTATTTTTAGATAATATTAATATCTCGGCAACTGTAATTTCTACTCTTAATGAGATAAATACTACAGAAAAAATATTAATAAAAATTGTAGATGTTTTAGGAAGAGAGGTGAAAAACCCAAAGCAATTTAACAAAACCCTATTCTACATATATGATAATGGAGTTGTGGAGAAGAAAATCATAATTGACTAATGACAAAAAATAGTGTGTCATTACAAACGAATGTGAAGTAATCTACTTGATAAGATAGCACATCTTGTAACAAGATGTGCTATGACAATAAAAAAAGCCAGCTAAAAGCTGGCTTTTTTATTATCTAAGAATTTAATTTCTTAGAACTTATAAGATAATCCAAAGTTGAATGCCCCTTTTCTATCTTCATTAGCATCTGCACTAAGTAACATTGAGTAATTTGCCTCAACATTTAAGTCATTCCATACACTTACAGAATAACCAACACCTAAACGCATTAAGTCAGTTGCAGAAACACCTTCTACATCACTGCCCCATGGAGTTGTAAGTTGTGCGAATAAGTTTTCTGAGTGGTAGTAACGACCAAATAATTGCATCTCAGAAGCAATTGACTCAGTAATTACACCTGCTGAATCAGCTACAGCATCAGAAGTTGCATCTTGCATTGTGATACCTGCCATAAACTTTTCGTTTACCATGTAACCGAAACCTAGGTTATTGGTAAAACTTTCCATGCTGTACTCATCATTGGCATCTTTTTCAATAGATGTAGTAACTAAGAAATCCTGTGCAGAAACAAACAATGTTCCCATTGCTAATACTGCTGTTAATAATACTTTTTTCATTTTTTTATTTTTTTAAATGATTAATAATGTTTGCAAGATAGAAATGTTTGCCCTATATTCTTAAAATACCATTTGCAGTTATTAACAGCTATTTGTTAGTCCTAATTTCCTAAATAAGAATTATTACTAGATAAAATGCAAAAAAAAAAGAGCCCCAAGGGGCTCTTTTATATTTTGTGTTTTTATCTAATTACGGAGTAACAGATAAAGTTAACCACATGTATTTTGTGTCATCTGCAGTACCATTATTATCAGTAGCATATCTGATACCTACATTAGCGTTATCGCTCATAGTATAGTTAAGGTTAGCTTCAGTAACATTTCTTTCATAAGTATCATCATTTGCATTAGTTACTTTATGCATTGCAATACCTAATGTAAAGTCACCACTTCCGTAAGTAAGACCTAAAGATAAATCTTCATCATTAGCACCTAAATAACCCATATTACCATGAGTTCCCCAAGAAGCAGCTCCATCACCATAATTAGAACCTCCCCAAGAGAAACCATTATCTCCATAAGTAGTTCTTGTACCAGAAATAGAAATGTTGTCATTTACATTGTAAGTAGCACCTAAAGACATAAAGTCCATATCAATACTATCAGTAGCTGTGTTATAACTTACAGCTAAATCAAGGTCTCCACCCATCATAGCATAACCGAAATCTAATCCTAATGCATTAGTTTCATCAGTATTACTAATGTAAGTTAAGTTAACACTCCAATCACCATCTGATTTAGATGCATTTACAAAATAATCACTTTGAGTTTCCTCATTCAAAGCACCGCTATTATTATTGTAAATACCGAAATCAAGGTCCATCATGTCGTTAGCGATAGTAAAAACACCACCATCTCTTGTGTTAGGGTTAGCAGCCCAATCGTTTGCACCGATTAACTGTCCGTTTCCATACTCAAGAGCTTGACGACCAATAGCTACAGTAGCATAACCCATAAGGTCAGTAGTAGCATAAGCTTCATTCCAATCTAAGCTAATAGCATTTCCGCCAAGGTCATAGTTAGCATTACCACTAACATTAATACCCCAGCCATTTCCTCCCCAGCTTGCACCAAGAGAGATTCTTTGTTCAGTTGTAAACTGATCATTATCGCCACCCATGTCAACTCTTGTTCTAGAGTCAGCATCCCAACTTTGGGCAGTAGCAATAACTGTTACAAATCCTAACGCAAGCGTCAAGATGTTTCGTAAATTCTTTTTCATAATTAAATATTTATTTGGTTAATACGGGGCAAAGATAAACTTATCAAATAGTATGAGCAACAAAAGAAACTACCTTTTTAACATTTAATTGTTCAAATGGTTGCTATGATTTTGAATAACAAGATGTTATGATGTGTATTTTTATCTTTCTTTAAGCTTACATTTTGAGTTAGAAAGAGTAAAAATAGTGGCTTTTACGGATTTTCTCTCATCATTTCTTTTCCCCCCATCTGTTGTTTTGGTTGTTAGTTATGGGTTTTAGCTCCTGATTTCTGCTTACTGCATCAGCAAATTACCAAATTAATCTTGTTTCTAACCTCTATATGTTATCCATTTCCATAGTTCTTTATAGCTTGCTTTTTTTCCGTACATCAGTATTCCAGTGCGGTATATTTTTCCAGCTATAAAAGTGGTTGCCAAAAACCCTATTACTAGTAATACCATGGAAAGAACAAGTTCAGAAGTACTAACGCCAAATGGTAAACGAACCATCATTATAATAGGAGAAGTAAATGGAATAAGTGATGCCCAATAAGCTAATGTACCATCCGGATTATCCATAACGGGCTGCATCAAAATGAAAGAAATAATAAGAGGAATAGTAATTGGCAAGATAAATTGTTGTGTATCTGCCTCTGCATCTACTGCCGAACCCACTGCTGCAAAAAGGGCACTATAAAGAAGATATCCTCCTAAAAAATAAAATACAAAGGAGAAAATAAGTTGAGGGATATTTATTCCAGCCAAGGATTTTAAGAGTTCTGATATTATAACAGATTGTTCTTTTCCTATTTTTGCATTTTCTGTTGCTATTGTAACAGTATCAAAGAAAAGTACTTCTGCAAAAGAAGAAATAATAAGGGTAAGAATTACCCAAAGCATAAATTGGGTAAGCCCCACCATTGCAACTCCCAAAATTTTGCCCATCATCAGCTGAAATGGCTTTACAGAAGAAATAATTACCTCCACAATTCTACTTGTTTTTTCTTCAATTACCCCACGCATTACCATGGTGCCATACATGAATATAAACATATAAATAAGGATACCGCACATAAAACCGATTCCGAAACTTACTTCTGCATTTCCAGTTGTTTCCCCTTCTTCTCCAATTATAATGGTTTCTACTTCTATATCAGTAGTAACGCCTTCCATTATTTGTAAATCAATCCCTGCTAATTTTAGTTTTTCCCTTTGGATAATATCAGATAATTTTCCCTCAATTTCACTTTGCACGCTCAAACTTACTTGCTGATTAGCGTAAAGCGTAAAATTTTCAGCATCCTTAATATCAAGTAGGGCATAATAAGGGGTAGATGAAAAATCTGCTTTTATACTGTTGACCTCCTGATCAGGGATTTTTACAAAATGTAAGTTATCAGAATCGATAAGTTTTGAAGAAAAGAAATCATCCCTCTCATGTAAAGCAATGATTCTTTCATCATGGCCTTGCATGGCCAAATAGGTAGGTAAAATAATAATTCCAGCCATTAGCAGTGGTCCTAAAATCGTCATAATAATAAAAGATTTTTTCCGTACCCTTACTAGATATTCTCTTTTTATGATGAGCCAGATTTTATTCATTTTTAATGGTTTTTATAAAAATTTCTTCCATAGTTGGAATTTTCTCTTTAAAGGAAATGATTTCTCCATTTGGTAAAAGTGCTTTTAGTAAATCATTTGCAGAAGCGTTATCCTTTATAAGAATTTGATATTCTTTCTCTACTTTACTGATGATTTCAAAACTCTCTGGCAGGGAAAGATTTTCTGTTTGTATATCTACTAAAAAGGAATTATTTCTAAAATCATTTTTTATTTTTTCAATGTTCCCTTGTAAAATACATTCTCCTTTATCGATTAAAGCAATGTTGTTGCAAATTTCTTCTACTGATTCCATTCTATGAGTAGAGAGTATAATTGTTGTTCCTTTTTTACTTAAATCCAAAATTTCATTACGGATAATGGCGGCATTTATAGGGTCAAAACCTGAAAATGGTTCATCAAAAATAAGGAGTTTTGGCTCATGGATTACGGTTACAACAAACTGGATTTTCTGTGCCATTCCTTTGCTAAGTTCTTCCACTTTCTTGTTCCACCAATCCAAAATATCCAATTTTTTAAACCAAAATTTGAGTTTTTCGAGCGCCTCATTATGTGGCATTCCTTTTAGCTTTGACAAATAAAGAGCTTGTTCGCCTACCTTCATTTTTTTGTAAAGCCCTCTTTCTTCTGGAAGATAACCAATTTTTACAATATCTTCTCTTTTTAGTAGATTACCATCAAAAATCAGGGAGCCAGAATCATGTGCTATTATTTGATTAATAATGCGCATGAAGGTTGTTTTTCCTGCCCCATTTGGCCCTAAGAGTCCAAAAATACTTCCCTCAGGAATTTCAAGATTTACATGATTTAAGGCAGTGTAATCACCAAATTGTTTAACAATATTTTCTGCTATAAGGAGGTTTTTATTCATTTTTAAAGCATTAATTTCTAGCCACTAGTTACTAGATTTTTTGTGTTTGTGAAAAATGTTCAAAAACGACTTCCCTCACATTCGTTCAGGATTACAACATTTTACTTTATTAATTGATACATTTTCACATTACCAAATTAGCACATCATTTCCTATCCAAACATTTCTCTAACTCTATCAAAAAATGATTTATCACTTCTTGTTGGCTTTGGCGTAAAAGTATCTGATTTCTTACAATTTTCAAAGAATTTTTTTTCTTCTTTTTGTAAATTCTGTGGGGTCCATACATTTATATGTACTAGTAAATCTCCTTTTCCATAAACATTTACTGATGGTAATCCTTTTCCTTTTAATCTTAGGATTTTCCCTGATTGTATTCCTTCTTCCAGTTTGATTTTTACTTTTCCTGTTACTGTTGGGATTTCAGAAGTAGTTCCTAGTGCTGCATCAGAAAAACTAATGTAATGGTCAAAGTGTAAGTTTTGTCCGTCACGGATTAAAGTATCGTGCTCTTTAATTGCTATCAAAACTATTAAATCTCCATTTATTCCTTCAAGTGGAGCTGCATTTCCTTTTCCGCTAACTTTAAGTTGCATACCATCTTCTACCCCTGGCGGAATAGTAATTTTAACTGTTTCTTCCTTTTTCAGCATACCGTTAGCATCCGTTCCAGAAGGTCGATTGTCGATACTTTTTCCATTTCCATGACAAACAGGGCATGGGCTTGAAGTCTGCATTTGCCCCAAAATGGTATTACTAATTCTCGTAACTTGTCCACTTCCATGGCAAGTGCCACATGTTTTATAAGTAACTCCTGCTGCATTTACCAAACGACTTACTTTTATTTTTTTATCTACTCCCTGAGAAACTTCTTTCAAATTTAATGACAGTCGAATTCTCAAATTACTGCCTTTTACTACCCTTTGCCTGCCTCTTGCTCCACCACCAAAAAAACTTTCAAAAGGATGTGCTCCACCAAAAACATCTCCAAACTGAGAGAAAATATCGTCCATGTTCATACCACCGCCACCAAAACCACCTCCTGCTGCACCTTGCATTCCTGCATGACCATATTGATCGTATCTTTGTTTTTTATCTGAATTGCTTAGTACCTCATAAGCTTCTGCCGCTTCCTTAAATTTTTCCTCTGCTGCTTTATCGTCAGGATTTTTGTCAGGATGGAATTTAAGCGCTAATTTTCGATATGCTTTTTTTATTTGCTTAGCATCTGCATTTTTGCTAACTCCTAAAATTTCGTAATAATCTCTCTTTGACATTTTCGTTTTTCTTAATTAGCAATCACTACTTTAGCATGTCGGATTACTTTTTCTCCTAAGAGATATCCTTTTTCTACCATATCAATAATTTTGTTTTTTTGTTTCTTTTTTTCTGCCGGAACCATCCCAATTGCCTCATGCATTTCCGTATCCAATCCTTCTCCAATTGGATTTTTCATTTCTTTCAATCCTTTTGTTTCTAAGGTTGATTTCAATTTATTATAAATCAGCACTACTCCATGAGTTTTTTCATAATTATTGGCATCAATAGCTCTTTCCAAATCATCTAAAATTGGCAGTAATGAAGTCATTATGTCTTGTCCGGCAGTAGCGAAAAGAGCAATTCTCTCTTTAGCGGTTCTTTTTCTGAAATTATCAAACTCTGCAATTAGTCGTAAATGTTGGTCTTTTTCAATAGTCAAAAGCTCCTTAGTGGATAATTGTTTTTCTTCCTGTAATTTTTCCTTTTCAACTTCTTGTTTTTTAGTGTTTTCTTCTGTTTTCTTCTTTGTCATAATTTTATTTTCTGCATTCAGAAAAGGATATAATGCAAATTCTTTGCCAAAACATTATGCTAGACAATTTGTCAGTATTTATTTTAGAGAATTTTCCAAAAACCTATGTAGTGCAGCCCCTTTTAAGTTCTTTGCAATAATTACACCTTTACCATCTATCAGTACATTGCTTGGAATACTATGGATATCATATTTTTTAGAACCTTCCGATTGCCAGCCACCTAAATCTGAAACATGGTACTGCCAAAAAAGCTGGTCTTTATTGATGGCATTTACCCAAGATTTTTGCTTGGAATCAAGAGATAAACTATAAATTTCAAATCCTTTTCCTTGCTTGAAATTTTTCTTAGTATATTTTTGATAAGCGCTTACCAAATTTGGATTTTCTCTTCTACAAGGCCCACACCAGCTTGCCCAAAAATCAATAAGTACTAATTTACCTTTTAAAGACGATAGTTTTAACATTTTCCCTTTAGGATTTTCATAAGCCAATTCTGGTGCTTTATTTCCAATATTTAAGCCAATTTCTTGTGCTGAAGTTAATGTAGCAATAGAACAATATATCAATGTAGCAATTAAAATCTTTTTCATTTTATTTAATGTTTATTGGTTGTTAGTTTGTGGTTGTTAGTTTGTGGTTGTTAGTTTGTGGTTGTTAGTTTGTGGTTGTTAGTTAGTAGAATAAATCAGCATATTTTCAAATTACCAAATTAATTAATCCTCTCAATTTGTGCCCCAATAGCGTTTAATCGTTTGTCAATATTTTGGTATCCTCTGTCAATTTGCTCTACATTATGTATTGTGCTTTCTCCATCAGCAGCTAGGGCCGCTAGCAAAAGTGAAACTCCTGCACGAATATCAGGGGAAGTCATGGTTGTAGCTTTAAACTGAAACTGATGATTTAAGCCAATAACAGTAGCTCTGTGTGGGTCGCATAAAATAATTTGAGCTCCCATATCAATGAGTTTATCCACAAAGAAAAGGCGTGATTCAAACATCTTTTGATGAATAAGAACAGAGCCCTTAGCTTGAGATGCAACCACCAAAACAATACTTAGTAAATCAGAAGTAAATCCTGGCCATGGTGCATCTGAAATTGTTAAAATTGAACCGTCAATAAAGGATTGTATTTCGTAACTATCTTGTGAAGGAATATAAATATCATCTCCTTTGCGTTCCATTTTAATCCCCAATTTTCCAAATACAGAAGGAATAACGCCAAGTTCATCATAACATACATTTTTAATTGTAATTTCTGATTTTGTAATGGCTGCCAATCCAATAAAAGAGCCAATCTCAATCATGTCAGGCAGTATTTTGTGCGTGCAACCATCTAAACTTTCAACTCCTTCAATGTGTAAAAGATTAGAGCCAACACCAGTAATTTTTGCTCCCATACTATTAAGCATTTTGCAAAGTTGTTGTAAATATGGCTCACATGCAGCATTGTAGATGCTTGTGTTCCCTTTTGCCATTACGGCTGTCATTACAATATTGGCAGTACCCGTTACAGATGCTTCATCCAGTAACATATCTGCTCCTTTTAATTGGTCAGCAGTTACTCTATAAAATTCTTCTTTGCTATCATAAATAAATTTTGCTCCCAGTTTTTCAAAACCTATAAAGTGGGTATCTACTCTTCTTCTTCCAATTTTATCACCTCCAGGTCTTGGGATATATCCTTTTCCGTATCTAGCGAGTAATGGTCCAACAATCATGATTGACCCTCTAATTCTACTGCTTTTAGCTTTATAATCATCAGAAGAAAGATAATCAATATCAACATTTTCAGCTTTAAAGCTATAAGTTGATTCATCAATCTGTTTTACTACAACATTTAAATCACGCAAAAGGTCAATAAGTATGTTTACATCACGGATATTAGGCACATTTTCCATAATGACTTCCTCAGGAGTAAGTAGTACTGCACAAAGCACTTGAAGGGCTTCATTTTTTGCTCCTTGTGGGTGTAAATCTCCTTTTAACTTTATTCCTCCTTTTACCTTAAATGTAGCCATTTATCTTCTTTTGTATCCTTTTTTGTGTTTGTAGTTTTTACCTTTCTTTTTTGTGTGTTTGTAGGTTTTTGGTTTCTGAATATCCTTATCATCAATCAGCTTAAAATCTATATGGGTTTTTATTTTACCTTCTGATAACTGACTAAGGTGTTTTAATATTGTGCTATCATCAACAAATGCTTTGTTCCAACAGATGTAATCCTTTTTCATGTGATTGGCAATCATCCCAGCCATAGTTTCTTTGAGTTCTCCTTCTTCCATTGTGCAGGCATAAGCTATCATTTTTTCAATATTCACGCCATAAAAAGGAAATTTAATTTTTGTTTTTGGATATGCCATCTTTTCTGGCTTTTCTTCCAACTTCTCCTTTTCTGGTTTTGGGTATGGAGATTCTACATCTATCTTGAAATCCGACATAATAAATAGATGATCCCAAAGTTTGTGGGTAAAATCTTTAATATCTCTTAAGTGTGGATTTCTTTGCCCCATAAAAGTTATGATTGCATTAACGCATTTTTGCTGTTCCTGTTTATCTTTCAGATTTGTAGCATATGCAATCATTTTTTGTACATGCCTTCCATATTCTGGTATAATAAGATGCTCTCTTTCGGTATTGTATTCCATAAAACTAATTTAGTGTCGGCAAAAGTAGTAAAAATAGATGTGAGTTGCTTAGATAATATTAGATTTTAGATATATATTTTCCTTGATAATAAAAAGGTAAAACTCAAAAAATAATTTTTTTTGATTTCTCCAAAGCTGCTGCAATTCCATTTGGGTTAGCACCACCAGCAGTAGCAAAGAATGCTTGTCCGCCACCCCCTCCATAAATTTCTGTGGCAATTTCTCTAATCATAGCTCCCGCATTAAATCCTTTAGCAACTACATCATCAGTAAGCATAACAGTTAGCAAGGCCTTTTCGCCAACTTTAGCAGCCAATACCATTGCTAAGTTTTCTTCTTTCCTAAGAGAAAAAGATACATTCTTCATATCCTCAGCATCCATTTCCACTTCTTGTGCAATAAAACGAATGCCATTTACCACAATAGCTGATTTTAATAAATCCTCTTTTATATTTCCGGCATTTGCTTTTTTAAGAGTATTGATTTGTTTTTCTAAGGTTTTGTTAGTTGCGATTAGCTGCTCCACCCCTTTTTTCAAATCTTTATTTTTAACTAGCCCAGCAATTTCATTCAACAAAGCTTCTTTATCATTAAGATAATTTAAGGCATTAGCACCTGTAGTTGCTTCTATTCTTCTTATTCCAGATGAAGTAGATCCTTCCGAAAGGATTTTAAAAAGGCCTATTTCCCCAGTAGCTTTCACATGCGTACCTCCACACAATTCTTTGGAAGAATTAAACTGAATCATACGCACTACATCTTCATATTTTTCGCCAAATAACATGATAGCTCCTAAATCTTCAGCCTTAGAAAGTGGTAAATTATTATGCTCATCTAAAATAATATTAGCTAAAATTTTAGCATTTACATCTGCCTCAATTTTTTGCAAATCTGTTTTTTCTATTTTAGAAAAATGAGTAAAATCAAAACGCAAATAGTTTGGGTTTACCAATGAACCTTTTTGCGCTACATGGTCTCCTAAAATAGTTCTTAAACTCTCGTGCAATAAGTGAGTTGCTGTATGATTTCTTGCAGATGCTTTTCTGTCATTTGCATTTACCTTTGCTGTAAAACTAGCATTTACATCCTTTGGTAATTCATTCGTAAAATGAACAATTAATTTATTTTCCTTTTTAGTATCAACAACAGTGATAGATTCATTTTCATTTTCAATCATACCCGTATCACCAACTTGTCCTCCCCCTTCAGGATAAAATGGCGTTAAATTAAATACAATTTGAAACTGCTCTCCATCTTTAGTTTTAACTTTTCGGTAACGAGTAATTTTCACCTCTGTTTCCAGGTTATTATAACCCACAAACTCTTCAGTTTCATCTTGTATAAGAACTTCCCAGTCTCCTTTCTCCACTTTTCCTGCTTGCTTGGATCTGTCTTTTTGTTCTTGCATTGCTGCATCAAAATCTGCTTGACTAAAACTTAAATTTTGTTCACTCAAGATTAGAGCTGTTAAATCAGCAGGAAAACCATAAGTATCGTAAAGTTCAAAAACTTCTTTCCCTGAAACAGTATCGGCTGATTTTTTCACCAATTGTTCAATTCGCTTCAAACCATCTTCTAGAGTTCTAAGGAAAGATTCCTCCTCCTCTTTTACCACTTTTTGAATCAAATCTTTTTGTGCTTCCAATTCTGTAAACTGCTCACCTAATTGATCAGCCAAAACATCAACTAATTCATGCATAAAAGAAGTTTTGAGATTTAAGAAAGTATAAGCATAACGCACTGCTCTTCTTAATATCCTTCTGATAACATAACCCGCCTTTACATTTGATGGCAATTGCCCATCAGCAATAGAAAAGGAAATTGCACGAATATGATCAGCAATAACACGCATTGCAATATCTTGTTCCTCATTTTTCCCATATTCCAGATTTGCTTTTTTAGCAATCGTTTGAATTATTGGCTGAAAAATATCAGTATCATAGTTTGACTTAACTCCTTGCATTATCATTGCAAGCCTTTCAAATCCCATTCCAGTATCAACATGAGAATTTGGTAAAGTCTTTAAATTTCCATCAGCAAAACGATTATACTGCATGAATACCAAATTCCAAATTTCAATTACTTGAGGATGGTCTTCATTTACTAAATCAGCACCACTAACTTTAGCTCTTTCTTCATCAGTTCTATTGTCAAAATGGATTTCAGAACAAGGACCACAAGGACCTGTTTCTCCCATTTCCCAAAAATTATCTTTCTTATTTCCATTCAAGATTCTATCATCAGGCAAGTATTTTCTCCAGAAATTAAACGCTTCATTATCCTTTTCTAAATCATCTTCTTTAGCCCCTTCAAATACTGTAACATAAAGTCTGTTTTTATCCAGCTTACATACTTCAGTTAAAAATTCCCAAGCCCAGTTTATTGCATCTTCTTTAAAGTAATCACCAAAACTCCAACTTCCCAACATTTCAAACATAGTATGGTGGTAAGTATCATGCCCAACTTCTTCCAAATCATTGTGTTTTCCTGATACACGCAAACATTTTTGAGAATTGGCTACCCTCAAATCTTTAGGATTAGAATCACCTAAAAAAATATCTTTAAATTGATTCATTCCTGCATTGGTAAACATCAAAGTTGGGTCGCTTTTAACCACCATTGGGGCTGACGAAACTATTTTATGCTGTTTGGATTTGAAGAAATCTAAGTATAACGCTCTGAGTATGTTGGATTTCATTTTCTAAAATGATTAACTTTTTTTGATGGCTAAAAGTAATAAATAAAATAACATAGTCTCTGAATTTTATTATTTTTGGGTTTTAGACTTTTTCACAATGAATATAGTTTTTCTACAATTGGGCTCTAATATGGGTGAGCGAGAGAATTTTCTGCAAAATGCAATTGTGCTAATAACAGAAGAAATTGGAACAACTCAAAAAGAATCCAAAATTTACGAGAGCGTTCCTTGGGGAGTGGAAAATCAAAATAATTATTTGAATCAAATTTTAGAAATAACAACTGATTTATCGGCAGATGAAGTATTAGAAAAAGTGTTACAAATTGAAGATAAAATTGGGCGCATCAGAAATGAAAAATGGGGAGAGCGAATTATTGATATTGATATTCTTTTTTATAATGATTTGGTTGTAGAAAGAAAAGGAATTTGCATTCCGCATATCCATTTGCACAAACGGCAATTTGTGCTTATTCCCCTAAATGAAATTGCAACTGATTTTATGCATCCAAAATACAATAAAACAATAGGCGAATTATTAAAAGAGTGTAAGGATACGCAAAAGGTAGAGGAATATGCAATATAATTTTATTTGTATTGAAGGAAATATTGGTGTGGGAAAAACTTCTTTGGCGAAAAAGATTGCAGAAGATTGTAATGCCCGACTTGTTTTAGAGGAGTTTGCAGACAATCCTTTTTTGCCCAATTTTTATAAGGAGCCAGAAAAATATGCCTTTCCATTAGAACTTTTTTTTATGGCAGAACGCTACAAGCAACTTAAAGAAGTTCTGGAGCAAGAAATGTTTTCTTCTTTTACAGTTTCTGATTATTTCTTTGTTAAATCTCGGCTTTTTGCCAAAAACAATTTATCAAAAGATGAGCTTCAATTGTTTTATCGCCTTTTCGATATTATGCTTGCTTCCTTGCCAAAACCTGATTTACTTGTTTATTTACATGCTGATATTCAATGTTTGCAAAAAAATATTAAAAATAGGGGTAGAATTTATGAGCAAAATATTTCAGATAAATACTTGCTTAATATTCAAAAAAAATACTTTGATTACTTTAAGAAACAAAAGAGTTTTGCAGTTCTAATTATTGATGTAACAAATGCTGATTTTATAAAAGATAGCAGGACTTATGAAAAAATAGTTACTGCTATCAAAAAGCCATATAGCTTGGGGCTTCATCAAATTGATTTATAACCAATGAGAAAGGTCTTTTTCAATTAGTTTTTCCAATTCAAGGATCTCCTCTTTATAGTACTTTTTAGTCAATTCTTTTTTTAATGATTCATCCAATTTTTCTGGCTTGGAATATGCAGCATTAAAAATCAGCTTAAGTAAAAAGTTAGGTAAATATTTGCTAAACTGTATATTCGGCAGTAAATTATAAAATCTTAGTTTCATAATAAGCCAACCAAAAAGTCCTTTTGGAGTTCCAGAAACATTTGTTTTTTTGCTAGTGTTAGGAATAAAACTATCATCTACTTGTAAAAATTTAAAAATATCTTTGCACGCTTTTTTTGGGTTTTTCACTACTTCATCAAAAAGCAAAATCTTAATATTTTCTTTTGGGAAAAGCCCAAAATACCTTTTTAATTGCTGAAAATAAAATCCTTTTTCTTTATAATGATAAAGCGGACTCCAATTTTTCTTAATTCTATTTTCTTCTTCATTTAAAGCATCTTCAAATTTTTCAATTGGCTCTCTGTTTGCTCTTTTACTGTGTAAAAAATTAGAATAAGCTCTACTTACAGGTTGTCTTAAAATTGCAATAATTTTAACATTAGGAATTTCTTCCTTTATTAGAATTGGAGCAGATAAATTATAAATATATCCTGGAGAAGCCTCCCCAATTGCTTTTTCATCTTTCACATCATTAAACAAAGTTTTGTATTCCTGTAAAGTTGTGATTTTTTTAGTTTTTCGCCCCCTTACAAAATAGTTATTCTTTTGCTTAAAATTATTAAAAAACATGGGCTCTTTTACCTTTGACATGAAATGTCTGGATGTTGTTTCAAATAAGTATAAAGAGAAGTAGTAGCGGCCTTCATTGCCCCAATAATTATAAAATTTGGAAGAATATTTCTCATCAATATCTATAAAACTAAAAGAACCCTAAAGATAAGGGGTTCTTTTAAAGCTTTTATAAAATTACACTTAATTAATTAAGGTGCTAAATTCTTGATTTTCTCTATAGTTCACAAATTCCAAATCCTTTGTAGCCTCTTCTTTATAAGAAGCATCAGCCGCAATTGCTTTCGATAAATTTCGTGTAAGCATTTGCAAATTTCCCGATCTTGCTCCAATAATAGCGTTCAAATAATAACATGCAGCAGTATTTTCATTACAAGTATTGTTGTAATTTCCGTTCATAAGTTTTGCCAAAGTTGCATTATGCGTACTTGTATTTCTATAATATCTTTCTGCTTTGGCGTATTTACCTTGGCGAATATCCAAAATAGCTTGGTTTCTTTCGGTTGTATTTGCTTGATTAAAAAATTGTTGTGCTTTTGTTAAATCCCCTTTTCGTGCAGCAATAATTCCGTAATTTGTTAGCACATCTGCCTTATTTCCACTTATTTCAAATGCCTTATCTAACCAATTTCCAGCTTCACTCAAATTGTTTTCTGCTAAGAAAATACTTGCGATATTATTGTATGCTCTCCAATCGTTATGCAAATTAATTGCAGAGTTATAAATTCCCAATTTAGTTGTTTTATCATTTGTAAGTGTTGCAGAGAAAAGTAATTCTTTTATATCTAGAGAATCAGGATTAGAGATGGAAAGAGATGCAATGTTCTGATCCGTTCTTTTTGGTTGATACGAATACACAGTAATTTCTGCTTTTCTTAGTTGAGGTAAAATATTCTTATCAATAGCATCATAAAGCTCTGCCATATCACGGATGGCTTGTTCCCTTTTTTCAGGATCTTGTACAGAGTTTACAATATTAAGTACTCTTCTTTTATCTTTTAAATCAGAGGCCTTCATCAATTTATTGAAACCATCCCAATCTTCTCCATAAGAAACATTAGTGTATTTCTCCTTATCAGATGCGCCATCTAATTTTAATCTTTTCAAAATTTGCTTAGTATAGCGGACAGTACTTTTGTTTCTTCTTTCCGATACATTATCATTGGCATCCACACTTCCTTCTGGGGATGCATATGATTTTATTTCAATGCTGTGTGTTTTGTATCCCAATTTTGCAAATTCTTGCAATCTATTTATATCCTCATCACTCTTTTCTGATGTTCTGATAGTACTTTGATTTACCAAAAAATAAATAGTAGCCAATTCTGATAAAATAGTTTCCTTTTCATATCCATGATGTGCTATTGCAATTTCTTCTGTATCTTGTACTCTCTCAGAGGTAGCAATTACTCCTTTTGCAATTGTAACAGGTCCCAAAGCAGCAGATTTATCTTTCAAATTTGCAACTGCTCTTATTTCTAATCCAGAGACTAACATATCTGGAGTATAATTTATTTTATCTTCATAAGTAAATCCTCCTCCAGCATCATAAAAAATTGTTTTATCCCCCCCACTTGCCTGCTCTCCTTGCAATGTAATTGTTTTAAATGTTACTTCTGAGTTTTCACTTTTAAGAACAGGGGTAAAATCTACTGTTGCATTTTTATGAAAATATTTTGCTGGAATATTTCCGTCAATTTTTACTGCCACTTTACCGGCATGTACTTGCAAAATTGGTGGAGTTGTTGTGTAAACTACTGTATCGTATTTACTAGTCATTTTTGTTAATCCGCATCCGCTAATGAGAACGCCAAAAAACAAAATAGAAACTGCTTTAGAAAGACCTATTGTGTTCATACTAAAATTATGTTTTTGTTATTGATTAATTTGCGGCAAATATATAAAATACACTTTAGAGATAACACCCAAAAAAAGTTTTTTATCTGTGAATTTTTTAAAAGATTTTCACTAGTGCGATAAAAAGAAATATTTTATCTAAATTTGCGGAGATTCTATAAAAAAATATGACAAAAAAATTAACTCTTTTTATTCTGATATTTTTAGGTTTTATTTTTCCGGCAAAATCACAAAATACAGATACTACTAATGCAATAATAAATGCCGTAAAAAAAAGTATTCCTAATGTTGGTATGGAAATTAAAGCCAAATATATTGAGGACAAAAATACTTTTACTATTAAAACTAAGCAAATTAAAAAACAAAACTCTATTGCAGGAGCTGATATTTATGGGAATAAATTAAATAGATGGTCCGTTGGAATGAGTTTTGGTATTACTCAATTTTTTGGAGATATAAAACAATACGAGTGGTATCCTTCAAAAACAGATGGATTTTTTGAGTTAAAATCAGCTTTAAGCATTCAAGTAAACCGATCTTTAAATAGTATCTTTAATTTGCAAACAGAGTTTATTACAGGGAAGTTTGCTGGTTTAAGACGAAAAAATGAAGGTGTACAATTTGCAAGCTTTGATCCTTACGGGTTTTATGAAGGAAATGGGGAAAAATTTATAGCGGATTTTAAGGAATTTGATTTGAATTTGACTATCAATTTAACAAATCTGGCTGTATCTTACACTAAAAATTATAAAGAAAGAAGATTCTCTTATTTTTTAAAATTCGGTATCGGTTATAACACTTTTCATAGTGTAAAACGAAATTTGTTTTCAGATAAATACATATATAGCTATGGCTATGCTGATGAGGGAGAGTTTGGAGGACTCATTAAAAAAGATTTTTTATCAACTTCTTCTGAAACTGTATTTATAAAAGGTATAATTTTAAAATACTTAATAAATAATAAGCTTGATGTTTTTACTGACATCACAGTAAGGACAGGGAGAACAGATAAATGGGATTCTACAATTGAAGAATTAAACTCTACTATTAAGAATGACCATTTTGCTTTTTACTCTTTTGGACTGATTTATCATATTGGTAAACAAAAAAAAGTGATGGATTGGTATAGCCCAATAGATGAGATGTATAAAACATTTAATGATGTACACGCCAATATTGAAGGGTTAACCATTGATTCTGATAATGATGGAGTATCTGATGCGTTTGACAAAAGTACAAACACACCTTTAGGAGTTGCAGTAGATGGATCTGGAAAGCCACTTGATGTAGATATGGATAATGTTCCTGATTATATGGATGAAGATCCTTTTTCAACAAGAGGAGCTATTGTAGATAAAAACGGGAAAGAATTAGATACAGATAAAGATGGGATTCCTGATAGTAAAGATTTGGAAATGAATACCGAAAAAGGAAGTATGGTAAATCGTTTTGGTATTAGCATAAATGGAAAAGACGGAAAAGATGGAGAAAAAACAATCTCAGATGTTTATTTTCCATCTGTTTATTTTAATTCTGCTAGTTCATTAGTTACTGAATCAAACTTTGTAAGAACTGCAATTGTAGCACAAGTTCTTTTATCTAACCCAAATTTACGATTAAAAGTAGTTGGAAATACAGATGAAATAGGATTAGAAGAGTTTAATTTAAAATTAGGCAGAGAAAGAGCGCAGGAGGTTGTTAATCATTTTAGAAAAGTTTACGGAATATCTTCTGATAGGTTTTCTGTTAGTACAAAAGGAGAAAGCAATCCTTTAGCAATTGGTAAGGATAATACATTTACCACCGATAATATGATATTAAAAGAAGATTATCACCAAATTAATAGAAGAGTGGATTTTGAAATTATAGAATAATTATTGTAGTTTTCGCCACATTTCCCACATTAGAATTCCAGCACTTACCGAGATATTTAAAGAATGTTTTGTTCCAAATTGTGGAATTTCCACACATTCATCACAAAGTTCAATCACTTCTTCATTTACTCCAAAAACTTCATGACCAAAAACAAGAACTACTTTTTTATTAGGTTTTTCAAAATTTTGTAAAAGAGTTGCGTTCTCAGTTTGCTCCACCCCAACTATATGATGATTTTCATTTTTTAATTTTCTGATAATATCTTTTGTTTCTTTAATATATTCCCAAGCCACAGCATCATTTGCTCCTAGTGCAGTTTTTAATATCTCTTTATTTGGAGGAGTAGCAGTAATGCCACACAAATAAATTTTTTCAATCAAAAAAGCATCAGCCGTTCTAAAAACAGAACCGACATTCATAGCACTTCTTACATTGTCCAATACCACTACAATAGGCGTTTTTTTTGCCGATTTAAAATCTTCAACACTTATTCTTTGCAATTCACTATTTTTTAACTTCCGCATCTATTATATTTGTCGGCAATATTAAAGAATTAATTTTTGACTACTAAAAGTAAAATGCAAAAAAAGGAAACTCCTCTAATGGGGCAATACAATCGCATTAAGGCAAAACATCCTGATGCACTTTTACTTTTCAGAATAGGTGATTTTTACGAAACTTTTGGAGAAGATGCAATAATTGCATCCAAAATTTTAGGTATAGTGCTTACTGCCAGAAACAATGGAGGTTCCAAAATTGAATTGGCTGGCTTTCCGCATCATTCCTTAGATACTTATTTACCGAAATTAGTAAGGGCAGGGCAAAGGGTTGCTATTTGTGAGCAGTTGGAAGATCCAAAGCTCACCAAAAAAATTGTAAAAAGAGGCGTTACTGAACTAGTAACACCAGGAGTTTCTTATAACGATTTGGTGCTTGAAAATAATCAAAATAACTTTTTGGCGGCTGTGTATTATGGGGAGAAAAATCTTGGCATTTCCTTTTTAGACATATCAACTGGGGAGTTTTTAATTGCAGAAGGCAACAGAGAATACATAGATAAACTTTTGCAAAGTTTTAACCCCTCAGAAATACTATTTCAAAAAGAAAACAGAAGAGATTTCATAGAAGATTATGGCGAAAAACACAATACTTTTGGGGTAGATAATTGGGTGTTTAATACTGAGTATTCCTCTGAACTTTTGCAAAAACAATTTGATACCCCAACGCTAAAAGGCTTTGGCATTCAAGCAATGGAAAACGGGCAAATTGCGGCAGGAGTTATCCTACATTATTTACAAGAAACCGAGCATCATCACACCACTCATATTGCAAAAATCAGCAGAATTGACAAGGAAAATTATGTGTGGATGGATAAATTTACAATCAGAAATTTAGAGCTTTTTCATTCCCCAAATGAAGGAGCAAAAACTTTAGTGGAAGTTCTTGATAATACAATTTCTGCTATGGGCTCACGAATGCTAAAAAGATGGGTAGCATTACCATTAAAAGAAGAAAAAGCCATAAATGAACGATTAAAAGTGGTGGATTACTTTATGGGGAATGATGAATTCTCGGACCTTATAAAAGAGAAAATCTCACAAATTGGTGATTTGGAACGCTTGATATCAAAAGTAGCAACTACTAGAATTTCACCAAGAGAATGCATGCAACTCAAAATTGCCTTAGAAGCCTTAGTTCCAATAAAAGATGCTTGTCAAAATTCTTCTGAAATAACAATAAAAAAAATTGGTAAACGCATTGATGTTTGCGCTCAAATAAGAGAAAAGCTAGAAAAACAGTTGCATCCCAATCCGCCAGCATTATTGAATAAAGGAAATGTAATAAATGTTGGGGTAAATTTACAATTAGATGAACTTAGAGAAATTGCTAATTCAGGAAAAGAAATTCTGCAACAAATTTTGGAAAGAGAAACTAAAAAAACAGGAATAGCTTCTTTAAAAATTTCCTTTAACAATGTGTTTGGTTATTATTTGGAAGTTAGAAATAAATACAAAGATAAAGTGCCTGAGAATTGGATTCGAAAACAAACTTTGGTGAGCGCCGAAAGATATATCACAGAAGAGCTGAAAGATTATGAAAACAAAATTCTGACTGCTGAGGAAAAAATAAGTGCGATTGAACAAAAGTTGTATCAGGAATTAGTACAAAGTTTAACAAAGTATATAGCACCCATTCAAATTAATGCCCAGCTTATTGCTCAGTTAGATTGCCTTTTTTCTTTTTCTTTTATCTCCAAAAAATACAATTATAAAAAGCCAATAATCGATAGCGGAAAAGCCTTAATTATAAAAGGAGGGAGACATCCAGTAATTGAAAGGCAACTAAGAGCAGATGAGAGTTATGTTCCAAACAACACTCAATTAGACAGAAATAGTCAGCAAATAATTATGATAACTGGCCCAAATATGTCAGGAAAATCAGCACTTTTAAGGCAAACTGCTCTTATTGTGCTGATGGCCCAAATTGGTTGTTTCGTTCCGGCTAATGCAGCCCAAATTGGCATAGTCGATAAAATATTTACTCGCGTTGGAGCATCCGATAATATATCTATGGGCGAATCTACTTTTATGGTGGAAATGAACGAAACTGCCAGTATTTTGAACAATATTTCAGAAAGAAGTTTGATTCTATTAGATGAAATTGGCAGAGGAACAAGTACTTATGATGGAGTAGCCATTGCTTGGGCAATTGCTGAGTATTTGCATCAGCACCCCACAAAAGCCAAAACACTTTTTGCCACACATTATCACGAGCTAAATGAAATGACAAATTCTTTTGATAGAATAAAAAACTACAATGTATCGGTAAAAGAAATAGATGGAAAAATAATTTTCTTGCGAGAACTAAAAAAAGGAGGAAGTGCGCATAGTTTTGGTATTCATGTTGCGCAAATGGCAGGCATGCCAAAAGAAATTGTAAAAAGAGCAAACACCATTATGCAACAATTAGAAAGTTCACATTCGGCTGAAACTTTAAGTGAAAAAGCAAAAAATATTAGCAGTAAAGATGAGTTGCAACTCAGCTTTTTTCAGCTAGATGACCCTGCACTAATGCAAATAAGAGATGAACTTTTAGATATTGACATCAACACACTTACCCCTGTTGAAGCACTATTGAAACTCAACGAAATAAAAAAACATATCGGTAAAAAATAAAAGAGCTTTGAGAGCTTTGCAAAAACGAATATTTAATTAAATTTGCCGACCCAATTGCGAGTGTAGCTCAGGGGTAGAGCATCACCTTGCCAAGGTGAGGGTCGTGGGTCCGAATCCCATCACTCGCTCAAAGTCCCTCTTTTTGAGGGATTTTTTACTAGCTGCCCGGGTGGTGGAATTGGTAGACACGTTGGACTTAAAATCCAATGGACATTATGTCCGTACGGGTTCAAGTCCCGTCCCGGGTACATAGCGGGAGGTTATCGAAAGAT
>JACKQG010001092.1_pt1 | contig 38207 bp, 27 predicted proteins | sample 8237621 | NCBI WGS metagenome assembly JACKQG01 (sample SAMN15677084, study PRJNA649215) | marine metagenome | biome: marine; feature: Black Sea; material: saline water; isolation source: suspended particulate matter (SPM) from the Black Sea western gyre | collected 2013-06-09/2013-06-10 | depth... | reverse complement strand
GCTGGAGCGGAACCCACCGGCTGCGGCATCGCCCCACACAGCGGCAGCAACTGCGCGACAGTAGTCAGCATCGAAACCAGCCATATTGCCATCAGCATCGACATAGCTGAAGGCCAACAGGGCGCCACTGACGCCACAATTAAGGATACCGGCGTCTTGCACTGCGCCGAGGGTATCACCGAGGTCGGCTTCCTGGGCCGTTGTGGGAAGAACAATGCCCAAGATCAAAATGGCCAGAAGCGCTACAATCAATAGTATTCTTTGTTTCATTTCTTACTTCTCCTTTGGATATTTAGTAGACGTGTAAATAGACTTAGATTGTGGGGATTTGTGGTGGTATATTTTTTGTTTCTGCACCTCCTCATATCTCACAGAGAACTTATTCTGTTTATTTTTCTTGGAAATTGTGCGTTTTAGGCAAAACGCGGTTACTAACCATCCGTCCATTATACGGAAAAATACCAGAAAACTCAAGAAAAAACAGTTGAATTAAGTACAAACTGTTACGATTTTTTTGAATTCTTTATGAATTTGTTGGTAAAATCACAAATGGAAGGCATTATGTCTACGAAATTCAGGTTTTAATGTTTCTGAACAAACACCTATCCACAGTATAGCATAAAAAATTAAATCACACGAAATTTGCGAGGAATCCATGAAAATTCTATTACTTGGCGTAGGTCTGCAAGGGAAAGCTGCATTGCACGATTTAGCAAGTAGCCCTTCTGTTTCACATGTCACAGCTGCAGATATCAATTACGATGATTTGAACACCATTGTAAGTAAATTAGATACAGACAAAGTAAATCCAGTACGTCTGGATGTCCGCGATCGAAATCAAGTTTCAGAGTTGATGGATGCTGTAGACGCGGTCATTATTCTCTTACCTAAGGATTATCGATTGGATATGGCTCGTTTGGCCGTAGAAAAGGGGGTTCATTTTGTTGAAACCTCATACGCCATGCCGGAATATAAGGACTTGGGGAGGCAGGCTGCTGACAAAGGAATCACACTGCTCCCAGAGCTTGGCCTTGATCCTGGAATTGACCTGGTTTTGGCGGGGCGCGCCATCAATGAGTTGGACGAAGTTCAAGAACTGCATGCCTATGGGACGGGTGTTCCTGAACCTGAAGCCGCGAATAACCCCATTAAGTATAAAATATCATGGACGTTTGCTGGGGTATTGAGCGCTTACCAGCGCCCGGCGCGCATTCTCAAAGATGGGCAAGTCGTCGTTTTAACCCCCGAGAAGATGTTCGACGAAGAATATCTACATTATGTTAACGTCGAGGACGTTGGGCTCATGGAAGCATACTTCAATGGCGACGCCGTCAAATATTTGGATATCTTTGGGATCACAGAATCTGCCCAAACTACAGGTCGCTACACTCTGCGATGGCCAGGGCACTCCGCTTTTTGGCAAAAAATGTCAGGGTTGGGATTCCTTCAAGATGATTCAATTCAGGTTGGAGATGCGGAAATCTCCCCGAGACAATTCGTCCACGATTTGCTTTCTCCCCAACTGCAATATAAAGAAGATGAGCGTGATATTGCCGGCATCCGCATCGATGCGCGCGGCATCAAAGACGGAAAACGCGTGCGGATTATCTATCAGATGATGGACCGACGAGATTTGGAGACAGGCTTGCTGGCCATGCAGCGCACGGTCGGATACACCGCCAGCATTGGCGCGCAGATGATCTTGCGGGGAGATATCCAAAAACGGGGTTTGTTGACCCCCTCCAACGATGTGCCCTCAGACATTTTCATTGCAGAGCTAGAAAAACGCGGCATCAAGATCAGCCGCTTTGAAAAAGAATGGTAGATTTGCCACCGAGAATACAGAGAGTTCATTCCCCAACAAAATGCCAATACCTAGTTGTTGACCATAGTGGAATAATCTCCATCTCTCATTATAAACTCATGTTACGTAGTAAAACAAAAGAAGCTACCGTACTCCTTCATCCTAACCTTCTCCCAAAGGGAGAAGGAACAAAGTCCCCTCTCCCATTGGGAGAGGGCGGAGGGTGAGGGTAGTTTTTTCAGTGGAGTCATCTGTGTTTATCTGCGTTCATCTGCGGTTCTTGTTTCCCCAGATAAAGGTTTTTGGAGTTACATGTACCTTTAGAGTTTAGGCAATTCAATCGACTGCTGATATTGGTATTTCCCCTTCTTATCTGCATACGATGTCTCACACACTTCATCTGCCTCGAAGAAGAGCACCTGCGCGATACCTTCATTAGAATAGATCTTCGCCGGGAGCGGTGTTGTATTCGAGATCTCCAGTGTGACGAATCCTTCCCACTCTGGCTCAAAGGGGGTTACATTGACTATTATGCCGCAGCGGGCATAGGTTGATTTTCCCAAACAGACCGTTAAAACACTTCTTGGAATACGAAAATACTCCACCGTGCGCGCCAACGCAAACGAGTTTGGTGGAATTACACAAACATCACCCTGAAAGTCAACCATCGATTTGGTGTCAAAGTTTTTGGGGTCAACTGTGGCGGAGTGTACATTAGTGAAAATTTTAAATTCATCCGTCACTCGGACATCATAACCATAAGAAGATACGCCGTATGAAATCACCCCATTGCGAACTTGCATCTCCGCGAACGGTTCGATCATACTTTGTTCTTTTACCATTTTGCGGATCCAGTGGTCAGGTTTTAATCCCATTTTTGCCTCCGTGAGCAGCCTAAGAATGGGGAAAGTTTACCATGCCTTTTCACGAGATTGACGAATGAATATTGGGTCTCTAGTATCCGCCGTGGTAAGGCGGCCACATTTGTGGGTAGGGGGCGGAGCACGCCCCCTACCCCCAAATGTGAGGTCTCTCACGGCAATTCCTATAGAACCTGAATATTAAAAATTTCAAGCCCAGAATTATTTCTCTGGGCTTGAATAGATGGGATGTTGAATTCTTCAGTTCAAATACTCGCGTGCTGCATCGACGACTGCTTCGAGGTTGATATCGCTGCTAACTTCAATGACTTCATTATTCACTACCATAGTGCCTGCAAAGTATGCACCTTCTTCATCGCTCCAATCTTCGATCAGGAGTTCGATTTCACCGAGGGAGACAACCTCACTGGCATATTCGTTAGCGATCTCTTCCAGGAATGCGGCCATTTTTTCGTCATACTCGCCCAACGAGTAAATATCTACAAACCCTTCTTCGGTTTCAAAAGTATCTATCAACGATTCATCGGCGTAGTATTCGTCTTCCCATTCTTCATCATCCCATTCGTCATCGCTATTAGCAATGGGATAACTATCTTGCTCGGGAAGTGCTGTACTTCCAGTGAGATATCCATTGATCCAAGATTCATAGCTGACTACCCGGGTATAGACACCATATCCGCCAGGCAGGCCGCAGCCATCACCCCAACTTACCACACCAGCCAAAGCCCAACTGTTGCCATTTGGTACAACCAAAGGGCCGCCGCTGTCGCCGTCGCAAGAGTCTGCGCCGCCGCTTTCCAGTCCAGCACAGATCACGGTGCTGTCTACATCACCGCCGTATGTGGCTTTACACTGCTCGTCGGTTACGATAGGGATTGAGACCCCATACAAATTGTCGGGATAGAATTCTTCCCCTTTTTCAGGGATCAAACCCCAGCCAGTAACGCGTGCATCTGTTGATGCATCATCCAAATACTCGTTGGCATTAGTGACCAAGGGAATTGGCTGCCCAACAGTCGCTGGCGCAGCCAAATGGATCAGGGCGATATCATGAAATTCATAATAATCGGGATGCATGATCAAATGCGTGACGTCAATGCGCTCGCCCTGGCTGCTGCTCAATTGGTGACGACCGATAATTACATCCATTTCGGCGGCGCGCATATCTTCGATGCAGTGTGCGGCTGTCAGTACCCACTGCGGTGCTATCAGCGTGCCTCCGCAGAAGGTGCCATCGTAAGCATCCAGGCCGTCATCGACCAGGGCAACCATCCAGGGTTGTGCACCTGGGGTAGCTTCCGTTTTGCCGGTGACGCCATACTCAAAGTAATCATCATCATCTCCGCCGTGACGAAATTGGATTGTATTTGATTCAGGTGTGCTGATTTGTGCGGCAAATCCGATAATCAAAAATAGAACGCTCAGAATGAGCAAGATTCGGGTTGGGATATAGGTTTTTGTTTGCATGACTTCCTCCAAAAATGTGTTCGGATATGGCTACATTGTAGAGAAATGCAAGCAAAACCGCATCGGGCTGGAGGGGGAACTTTGTATGGGACTAAAGGCGGATGAAATTGTAAATCTAACGAAGTCCGCACAGGGATGAATCCGCTGTGCTACCGAACAACGCCCGATGAATCGGGCTTGGATGCGACGCGGCCTAACCGGATTCATCCGGTGCTATTTTGTAGCCCTGGAATTCATTCCGGGGCGGTTCTCAATTTGGGATATCGTTTCTTAACCTGGCGAATTCATCGCCTGTCGAATATGACCTACCACCCACTTGCAGAAAAAACAGCCTCTAGCAGCGCGGAACGCTCTTCGGGTGTCATTGGGCGAGGGCGGGCGTAATCTACAAACATAATGGTCAATAATTCAGTGCTGATATGGCGTCCATCATACAAGATGTGCCGGTCGATGAACGCCTGTCGCGTCCCGGTGCTGACGTCGAATTGATCGAAAAACAGGTTACCCAAGCCATGATGAACGAAACCCCCATTTGAAAACTCCAAGGCTTGGGGATGATGGGCCTGGCTGCCACTGACGATCACCGCGCCCTCTGATGTCATGCGCTGCGCGTCGCGCTGCTGGTTGGCCTGGGCAGCGTAGGTGTAGTACTCGAAGTGTTGGAAGGTCACGATGGGCAAAATGCCTTCATCGTCCAGGCGCTCGATCTCAGCGGTCATCCAAGTAAAATCGCAGCCCACCGCGCCAGGGTTCGATTGGCCGGCTCCAGCATAGCCACCCCCTTTGGCATTGCAGCCAAGAAAGGCCATCCGGTTGCCATTGTGTTCCACAATAACTGCTTTTCGCCCCTCCTGAATATTTGATCCCCCACCGTAGGTCAGCCAACCTTCCTGCGCGTACATTTCCAAAGTGTGTAACATGGCCCCCGCGCCCCAATCGCCAAAGTGATCACCGGTCAGCTCGACGATATCTGTACCGACTTCTTCTAGCAATCCGATATATTTATCACAGCTGCAAAAGCGCATATCTTGCTGCACCGGGTTGGGGTAGGGGCAATCGGTAGCGAAAGGCACTTCGTTGCTGATATGGGTGATATCGGCGCCCGCCAGCCAATGCACAATATCCTGGGCCGGGTAGTTCACGCCCTCACGTTCCATTGTGAAAGCCGTCGCCCGTACCAAGGCCGTCACGCCGGTCATCACCAACGTGGTCAATTTGTTCGGATTTCTGTTACTCTCAGGGATGGATAAGTCTTCGGGAGGCTCTCCGATTAGCGAGATAGGGATGGACAATTCGTAATCGCTGATATCGAAGTTTTTGTGAATGGGCGAGATACCGTCAACTTCGAACACTTTCCAACGAGGTTGCAGTTCTTCAAAAGGGATAATTGCCCAAGAGGGACGCTGCTCCCAGGCCTTGTCCAACAGCTCCGATGCTGGGGATGTTCGCACCACCCCCGGGGCTGGTTCTCCCCAATAAGCAGAAATTGCCTCCAGGGTTGATTCTGCCATCAAAAGCGGCGCGCCACCGAAAAGGCCGTCCAATTCTCCTTTCCAGGCACGCAGTAAATCCTGGGCTGATACTCCATCTGATATTGTTGGAAAAGGTACCACCAGAGCATAAATCCACTGCCCGACGCGGTTCTCTTCCCCAACTTTGATCTGCGCCGCAGCATTGACTGGATCAGAAGTAAACCCCCATTCATCAGGGAGCGCAATCTGATCGCCCAGCGTATCAATCAGATAAGGGGCTAGCCAGATGCTGTAGGGCGATGGGGTGGGAACGGGTGTCGCCGTCGGGGGCGCGTTGGTTGATGTGACAGTTGGTTCTGCTGTCCAATGAAGGGGCTGAAAAGGGGTGTTGCTAGGGGCTAGGGAGCCAGGGGTTTGGGCAGCAAAGGAGAGAGGGGCAGTTCTAATACAGGATATGACTAGAGTCTGGGTTATAACAAGAATGATCGCAATTAATCTCCCCGGCACCCGGCCGTAGGCCCGCCTCTGGCGTGCCCCCATGCTCCGATGAACTTTCACTCCCCTTGCTCTCTTGCGTCAAATGAAATCAGCGTCACCTGACCCGGCAGCACATCGACTTCGTACACCTGCAGGCCGCGCGCCACAAAGCTGAGGCGGTATTTCCCGGTTGGCAGATCGCTGATGACGAAATTTTCACCTAAGTCATTATCCCCATTGACCGTCCAATCGGCATAGCTCTCAATATAGTAGGTCGAGAGTATCTCATCTCCTTCGAGGGAAAGCTGCTCGACGCTGATCGAAACAATGGGAATGGGTGAACCAAACTCATCTAAGATTTGCCCGGCGATAGTGCCGTGGGGTCGGCCGTTTTCGTCATCGTGAGGTTGCAGCCACAGTTCGGGGTTGCGGGTTTTACGGTAGCTGTTCTCGCCATAGCGCACCTCGAAGTGCAGGTGCTCCCCCACGGCCCAGCCGGTGAAGCCGACCGTTCCGAGGGGTTCTCCTGCGTTGACCTGTTGGTCGATTTCTACATGGATCTCATAGAGATGCCCATAAAGTGTAAAGACCGGTTCTTCGTTCTTGGGTAAGGTATGTTCTATGATAACCAGATTTCCGTAAAATCCGGGTACATCAGCATAAGGAGTTTGGTAGTCATTCCCGGCCACAATCACCACACCATCCGTAGCGGCCAACACAGGAGTGCCCTGGGAATTGACAAATTCCACGCCATGATGGGTTTCGCGCTGGCCGCCCTGCGTGCTACCGTAGCGATACGTCGGATCAACCACATCAACAAATTCGGTAGAGATAGGTCGCATCAAGTCGAAATGCCCGGCGTAGATGCAAATATCTGGGGGGCAGGGTGTGGGTGTTGGGGGAAGCGGAGTGGGCGTCGGGGGTTGGGGAGTTGGGGTGCTAGGGAGCGTTGATGATGGGGTGAAACTGGGTATTGGGTATTGGGTACTGGATCCTGATAACTGATCACTGGTTACTGTTAACTGTTCTTCTTCAACAGGCGCGCAAGCCGAAAGCCCTGCAAAAAAAGCAGCAGCGATCAGAAAGCACGACAAGTAAACGTGTAACTTGCAACGTGTAATTTGCAACGGCATTCTCATTACAGCGCCAAACCCCCGCGCTCGATAAGCTGTTTTTTGAGTTGCTCTTGCAACTGTCCAGCCTTTTTGTCTAAAGATTTTAGTTCGCTCAAGAGAGTTTCAACCGCGGCTTGGTCTTTCAACCCCAGTACATTGATGCGCACGTTATACCCCGCACCCGTCAGTGAAGCAGCCGCCAAAGCTGCCCCAGAACCAGCGTCGGTGATGGCATTGGCGTTGCCGTGGCTGGCGACTTCCAACGCCAGCTCCATGACACGCACAGCCTGGCTGGCAACTTCCAGTGGAATCTCCGCAGCATGTAAGGTGGCTTCCTGGATTTGTGCGGCGCGGTTGGGGTTGTCCTTGGATAATTTGAATGCGGCCATAATTGCTTCGAAAGCCTTAGCATCGCGCTCGACAGCGGTGGTCAGCTCGGAGCGTAGGGCTTCGGCTTCTTCGAGAATCTCGTGCATTTGATTCTCGACCTCAGCATATTTCTTCTTCCCGATCGTTAGGCGCGCCACCATGGCAACCAAACCTGCTGCCATAGCCCCCGCGTATGCGGCTGCAGAGCCGCCGCCAGGGGTAGGTGAACCTTCCGCGAGTGCGTCCAGAAAGTGACGGTCGACTGCAGACCGGGGACTGTCGTCTGCTGTCTGCCGTCCGTTGTCCGCAGTTGCTTCAGCCTGCATCGTGGCAAACAGCTTGCGTTCCAGAACCTGATCCGGCTCAAACTGATCCATCTGAGTGTACCAAACCGCCGCGTCGACCAGCGCGTCTTGGGGGATCAAACCAACCAATTCGCTGTGATGGATGCCCGCACCATAGCGTTCAGCCTCGCGGCGAATGGTTTCCACAACCAGGGCAATAGGCGTTTTGCGGAAGTTTGTCAGGTTCATGGAAACCTGGGCGCGCCCATCAACCAGCAGTCCCATCCCTTTGACATAACGCAATCCGCCCGAAGAATGCCGGATGGTTTTGCCAATCTTTTTGGCGATCTCCACATCATCCGTAGTCAAATAGACGTTGTAGGCGATCAAGAATTCACGCGCCCCGATGACTGTTGCGCCTGCGGTGCCGAGTTCTTTGGGACCAAAATCAGGTGCTCGAAATGGATCCGTGGCGATGACTTCTTTTAGCGTTTCGTACTCTCCGCGGCGGATAACTTCCAACCTGGTGCGGTCTGAACGCAGCGCGGCTTCTTCATATAAAAATATCGGGATGTTCAACTCTTCCCCAACGCGCTTTCCCACCCGTCGAGCAATCTCCACACAGTCGTCCATGGTCGCCCCAGAGATGGGGATAAAGGGGAATACGTCCGTGGCCCCAATGCGGGGGTGCTCGCCTGTATGTTGGGTCATGTCGATCAATTCAGCTGCTTTGGCGATAGCCTGAAAGGCCGCTTCCTCTACGCCCACAGGGGAGCCGACATAGGTGATCACTGTGCGGTTGTGATCATTGTCGGAGTGGTGGTCTAAAACGTGAACGCCCTCCACGCTGGCAATTGTCTGGCTAATGGCTTGGATCACTTCGGGGCGACGTGCGTCGGAAAAGTTGGGAACACATTCAATAAGGGGGGTGGTCATAGAAACCTCGGATATTGGTATTGGGTAATTGTTATCAGCTCAATTATACTCAAGCATGAAAATGTTGTTTTGTTTGGGTTACAATTTGAATCCACGAAGGGAACTAAGATTCACGAAGAGATCATCAAGAAGGAGACCCCTATGCCTGCCAATAAAACTTTGCTTGGCTCTTTCGCTCGCACTGTACTTACCTGGCTGAGTCGCCAGAGGTTGCCTCAGGTTGATGGAGAAATTAGCCTATCTGGTTTGGATGCTTCTGTGGATATTCTACGCGACCAATGGGGGATTCCTCACATTTACGCTCAATCTCTCCCCGATGCCCTCTTTGCCCAGGGCTTTGTCCATGCCCAGGATCGCCTGTTCCAGATGGAACTCAACCGCCGCACAGCACAAGGAACGCTCAGCGAAATTTTTGGGGAGATAGCTTTGGATACCGACCGCACTGCGCGAACATTTGGCTTCAATCGCCTGGGTCTCGCCGACTGGGATAAGGCCAGTGCTGAGTTGAAAGAGGGGATTTCGGCCTATGTCGCCGGTGTGAATGCGTTCCTGGATCACCCCAAAACCAAATTGCCGGTTGAATTCACCCTGCTGGGTTTCAAACCCCAAACCTGGACGCCTGAAGATACCATGGCTTTCACCCGCGTGATGATGTGGCAGCTTTCCCATGCCTGGCAAGGCGAGATCATAAAAGCCGAAATTATTGAAAAAGTTGGCGCCGAGCGCGCTGCAGAGTTGGAGATTCACTTCCCCAAAGAGAATCCAGTCAGCCTCCCCAAGGGGATCGAATTCAATACTCTTGATCCTGATGGTTCTCTTCGAAAATCAACTGGCCCCTTCTTAGAGCGCGGCAAGGGCAGCAATGCCTGGGCGATTTCGCCTCCCCGCAGCGAAACTGGAAATGCTGTCTTGTGCAATGATATGCACTTGGCCCTCTCCATGCCCTCTCTGTGGTACGAAGTTCATCTCAACGGGGGGGATGATCTGCATGCCACGGGCGTTAGTCTGCCGGGCGTGCCCATGGTGCTTGTTGGACACAACGATCATATGGCCTGGGGTATGACCCTGGCTTTCACCGATGCCGAGGATCTTTTCATGGAGCAGGTCGATTCCCAGAACCGTTATCTCTACAAAGATGACTGGCATGACGCTGAGATCATTGAAGAATCAATCTCTGTGAAGGGTCGCAAAGAACCCCATATCGAGAAGGTCATTATCACGCGCCATGGCCCGATCATCTCGGATGTGGTCAGTCGTGCGACTCAAAAGGTAGCAGTCAACTCGATGGCGCTGCGCCCCTCTCCGGCTTTTGATGGTTGGCTCAAGCTCAACAAGGCGAAGGGTTGGGACGACTTCGTCGAAGCCATGCGCCTGATCGAAGCGCCGCAGCTCAACGTGGCCTACGCCGATGTGCAGAATAATATCGGCTATTGGGTCACGGGCAAAGTGCCGGTGCGCGCAAAAGGCGATGGCAGTGTCCCCGTCCCAGGTTGGTCAGGTGAGTATGAATGGATTGGCGAAGTCCCTTTCGAAGAGATGCCCCATGCCCTCAATCCAGAGAGTGGTTATTTGGTCAGTTGTAATCACAAAATTGTGCCCGATGATTATCCTCACTACTTGGGCAATGTCTGGATGAACGGCTACCGCGCCCGGCGTTTAGTAGAACTGATTGAAGGGAATGAAAAGCTCACCATGGGGGATCACCAAAAATTCCACATGGATGTGAAATGTCTGCCCGGTTTGGAACTGGTCGCGCGCCTCGAAGGGATCACTGATCCCGAAGCGGATGTTCAGACGGCCTTGAAGCTGCTGCGCGAGTGGGATGGCTTCCTGTCTCCAGAGAGTGTACCTGGCATGCTGTATGAAGTCATTCGCTATGCCCTGGTGCGCAACTTGCTAGAACCAGGTTTGGGAACCGAACTCTCTATGCGCCTGATGGGCGAGGGTTTCCACCCCCTGTTGATGCACTCTAACGAGTTCTACGGGCAGGACACCGTTATCCTATTGCGCCTGCTCGATAACCCCGACTCATGGTGGGTACAGCAAGCTGGTGCGCGCGATGATGTGATCATCAAGAGTATCAAGCAAGCTGTAGCCTGGCTGCGCGAAAACCTGGGGTCCGAGCCTGATGATTGGGTTTGGGGAAAAATCCATCAAGTCAACTTTGAGCATCCTCTCGGATTGCAGAAACCCCTCGACCAGGTTTTCAACCGCGGACCTTACCCCATCGGCGGTGACACCGACACCCCTTGCCAGACAGCCATGCTCCCCCATGATCCCTACGACAACAAAGCCTGGTCCCCCACCTTCCGTCAGATTGTGGATATGGGCGACCTCTCCAATTCTGTGGTCATTGTCCCGCCTGGGCAGTCGGAGAACGTCGCCAGCCCCAATTACGACGATTTGATCCAACCCTGGTTAGATGGTGAATATCACCCCATGCTGTGGACGCGCGAACAGGTAGAAAAAGCCACAGTTGATAAAATAACCTTGCGTCCTTAGTCTGCAAAAAAGCAGGGTGAGCGTTTCCAGCTCACCCTGCTTTTTTGTATATCCCCTCACAAATCGAACTTTTGTTCGTATAATTAAACCCCGATTTTCAAGCATCCAACTTCTAACTTTCAACCTCAAAACCTATGAAATTCAAACTCCACGCTCCCTTCCAGCCCACCGGCGACCAACCCGAGGCAATTGATCAACTGATCGCTGGTCTCGATAAGGGCTATCAAAACCAGGTACTGTTGGGCGCCACAGGCACGGGCAAAACCTTCACCATGGCTAACATCATCCAGCATGTCCAAAAGCCCACCCTGGTGATTGCCCACAACAAGACGCTGGTCGCCCAGCTTTATGCCGAATTCCTTGATTTCTTCCCCGAGAACGCGGTGTCGTATTTCGTCTCTTACTACGATTATTACCAGCCCGAGGCGTATGTGCCGCGCCATGATCTCTACATTGAAAAAGAAACCGACATCAATGAAGAGATTGAACGCCTGCGCCTGGCAGCGACCACGTCATTGATATCTCGTAAGGATGTGGTCATAGTGGCCTCGGTTTCATGTATCTATGGTTTGGGAAACCCCGAAGCGTATGGACGCGTGGTCATTGATCTTGAAATTGGGCAGAGTCATCGCCGCACAACGCTGCTGCGGCGTTTGGTGGAGAGCCAGTATACGCGCAACGATATTGATCTCAAACCGGGCACGTTCCGCGTGCGTGGTGACACCTTGGAAGTCGCTCCCGCTTATGAAGAACGCTATGTTTATCGGATCAGTTTCTGGGGAGATGAGATCGAGAAGATTACCGAGGTCGATTACCTGACTGGTGAAATGCGCCGCGCTATGGAAACCGTCAGCATCTTCCCTGCCAAGCACTTCATCACCGAAGAAGAAAAGATGCAGAAAGCTATCGCCGATATCGAAGTGGAGCTAGAGGAGCGTATTGAACATTTCAAGGCCAGCGAACAATTGCTTGAAGCTCAGCGTATTGAACAGCGCGCCCGTTATGATCTGGAGATGATGCGCGAAGTTGGCTACTGTTCGGGCATCGAGAACTACTCTCGCCATCTCGACCAGCGCCCTCAAGGCTCGCCCCCCTGGACATTAATTGATTATCTCCCCGATGAATATTTGCTGATCATTGATGAGTCTCACATGACCGTGCCGCAGATCCGCGGTATGTACAAGGGAGACCGCTCGCGCAAAACCACTCTGGTTGATTACGGCTTCCGCCTGCCCTCTGCGTTGGATAACCGCCCGCTGACCTTCGATGAATTCGAAAAGCGCATGGGTTTCACCGTCTACACCTCGGCGACACCCGGTCCCTATGAGATGGAGCACGCTGACCAGGTTGTCGAGCAGATCATCCGCCCCACGGGGTTGATCGACCCGGAGATCGAAGTGCGTCCCGTGCAGGGCCAGGTGGATGATTTGTTGGGCGAGATTAATAAACGTACCGAGGTTGGGCATCGTGTATTGGTCACTACACTCACCAAGCGCATGTCTGAGGATCTGGCAGATTATTTGATGGAGATGGGTGTCAAAGTGCACTATCTGCACTCGGAGATCGATACCCTCGAACGGGTGGGCATTCTTCGAGATTTGCGTTTGGGCGTGTTCGATGTGGTGGTGGGCATCAACTTGCTCCGTGAGGGGCTCGACCTGCCCGAGGTCTCCCTGGTAGCCATCCTCGACGCTGATAAAGCCGGTTTCCTGCGCTCGGAAACTGCCTTAATTCAAACAGTCGGCCGCGCCTCTCGTCACGTTGAGGGCAAAGTGATCATGTATGCCGAAAAGATCTCCGATGCAATGCGCGCCGCTATCGATGAAACCAATCGCCGCCGGGCTAAACAGGAATCTTATAATATAGATCATGGCATCGAGCCGGTCAGCATTATCAAGGAAATCCGCGATATCACCGATCAGGTTGCCTCATACGCTGTGTCTGAAGAGCAGGGCGAATATAGCGTCGATGCTGTCACCAGCTTACCCAAAGACGAGATGATGAAGATCATCGGAGGCTTGGAAGAGCAGATGAAGGTCGCCGCCCAGAACCTGGAGTTCGAGAAAGCCGCTGCACTGCGTGATCAAGTTTTCGAGTTGAAGGGCATCCTGGCTGAGGAGGCCGATCTCAAACCCTGGGAGCGCATCAAGCTGATGACTGGGGAATAAGATTAAAATTAGACCCTTAAGGATTCAAAATCCTTTAGGGTCTTTTTATAATTTGATATAATGAAATCTGTCACAAACTATCCTTACCCCTGGGTACACTGAAAACCACTATCCGCCCCCTCGTAGCTCCCTTCACTGACCACTGAAAGTCTTCGATAGCCAAGCGTTATATGCGCTGCCCAAAGTTCTGGGTAGCGTGTTTTTTCTTTGGGCAAATTATTGGTAGGGAATTCTCGTTTTGCCGACTTCATCAAGTTAATCGTTTCCATCATCAAAGTACTCCCATGCCAAGGAGGTAGAAATGATCAAGCGCGCTCTTCTCTTATTGACCCTGATCCTGATCGGGGCGACCTGGGAAATCCCCGTAACGATTGCTGGTGAACCCCCGCAGAACGACGAGCCGCCGCTGCCAGTGCTGCCCTCCGAGCGGGATCATCACCCCTATAACTGGCTGCCTGAAGACGTCAAAGGCCTGGATCCTTGGGGGGATTCCGCCTCGGATGCTACCGACATCGTTGCCATCTACCAGCGTGAGATGGACGGCAACTTAGAGTTCCGTTTGGACATCATGAATTTTGAAGAAGATGACGAATTGGCGCCGATCTATTTCGCGGTTGATTTTCTGCAGGGCGGGAGTACACTACTCAACTCAGGGAGTTCATTATCTTTTGAGATCGAGTGGGATCTTCTGGTCTCCGTAATTGGTGGCGAATTCAAGCTCTACGATCCATCATTCACTAATATTTCTGACCAAATTGTCACCACCGAGATCAACCGCCAGTTGGATTTTGTCTTCTTTGGGATCTCGGAATCGTCCTTTGCCAGCTGGGATGGCGAACAATTCCAAATGCAGGCGATGGTACTAAATGAGGCAAAGACAACCGCGCTGGACCAGACCCTGTCCGTGAGGACGGACAATACAACCGGACGGGCCAAGCTGGTACTGCCCTTTGCGCTTGTGTTCGAAGGGGCCACACCCTCGAATGCATTGCATCTTTATGATGGCTTTGCTATGCCACAAATTGGTGTGGGGGAAAACGCTGAGGAAGGAACAGGTATGCGTGGAGGGTATCGATACTTGCTGGATGCAGTTGAGAAATATGAGATTCCCTTAACTCAAATATCGGTCATGATCAATGAACTGCCAGGTGGCGAATATTTCCGCATCCATGAACGTTACAGACATCTTGCCAGCTTAGGTTTGTATGACCCACTTATGACTCTCGGGTACGGTCATTTCATGCCTTGGCAGCCAGATGATGTGAATGCCAAAACTATCCAGATCGCGATAGAACTCCGGGAAGGGCTTGATCTGCCAGCATCTGACGTCTTCTATCCCTATGAAGGCATGCTCACCCCGGGAGACATCCAGGTTATAAAGGACGCTGGATTTGATGTTATCTTCGCCCCCAGTCAGGCCCATTACTCGTTTTTTGGTTGGATAGACGATTGGAACAACCCCGAAGCGCTCAACGAGAGCATCAGGTCATCACGAAAGATCCACCAATACAACGGGATGAAATTTGTATTTGACACACAATCGTTTTTATTGGGGTATGTGCAAGATGAACGATGGTGGGGAGATGATGATTGGATGAATGATTTTAGTGAGTACGGACAGTATTTCGGCACAGACCAGGGACTATATCTCATGCTGCGGCGGGAGCTGCACGATATGGCGTTGGACCCTGATCAGGAACAATATTACACTTTCGGTACTGATTTAGATTTTACGGCCTGGGGGTTTGCCGATGTGGTCGAATGGAATTTCCAATGGCTGGCCAGCCATCCCTGGATCGAGGTGACCAGCTTCAGCAGCATCGTCAACCGCGGCTGGGAGGCCATCGATCATGGAGAGCTTGATGCAGCCGCTGATGAATTACTCTTTCGCTACACATCTCCGGGAGATACGTTCTATAACGCCTATTTCCCACAGCATTATTACGGCGGGATCTCTGACGGGCATTCACCGCTCGTCCCAGCGGGGGGTGAGATTGAATCCTATTATGATTACGTGCCTTTCCTGAGAGACGGTCAATTGATCCCCAGCGGGCGCATCATGGGCGATGATCAAACACCGGGCAGCATCGTCTATGAAACCCTGGCGAACCTGCGAGCAGCGCCTGAAAATCCCATCACGACCATCGCCTGGATGTCCTATTTAAACCACATTGGCGAACAAGCCTTTCACGATGGTGGGGCTCTCGTTGAAATCGCAAAGAACCAGGCTAATTTTCTGGGTCAGGTCAATAAGATCATTGCGGCCGCCAACTGGGCTGATGAAGCCGCACAAGGTACTTTGGCGAGTGAACCCCTTGCTTATGAACAAGATCTGGATCTTGACGGCGAGATGGAATTTGTGATGCACAACGACCGCGTATTTGCCATCTTCGAAAATGACGGCGGGCGGTTGGAATTCGCCTTTACCTTTAATGCTGAATATGGCCCCATTCAGGTCATTGCCCCAGCCAGCCAGTATTTCTTCGGACCTCACCCTGGCCTGGGTTTCGTTTTTCAAAATGGCGAGGCTACCATTCCTTTGGGTTGGCCCTATACACCTGACGGTGCCTTCGTAGATGATGTGGATGCAGATGGACAGTTTGAATATGAACCCTTGGTGGCATCAATCGTTGGGCAAAGCCTGACGTTCAGCTACGAAACACACCCGGTAAGCAAAACTTTCACCCTGGATGGTGATACGCTGCAGGTGCATTATGAACGCGAGGGGATCGAGAGCCTCAATCTTGGGTTTGCCAATGCGGTCAACCAGCTGGGGGTGTTTGAAAGAGACTGGTATTGGAATTTCGAGAGGGTGGAAATGCAGGAAGTCCTGGGCTGGCAGATGAAGAGTGGAGGCGCGGTGCTATTACATGTAGACTCGGAAACTGCAGTGGATACGGTTTCCTTCAGCGACTCGCCGGCAAGAGCAGAAATGCAGCAAAGAGAAGATGATAGCACGTACCCAGAAGGGCATTGGATGTGCTTCCCCTGCAGTTGGATCAAGGTTTGGGATACGGATAAGGTTGATTTTTCACTGACGCTGCGTGCGGCACCAATTGATAAAAGCGCTTACACGCCCATCCCCACCCCAACCCCAACATCCATCCCACCTACACCGGGTCCGACCCCCTCCACCGAGCAAATTGAACAGGGCTACGTTGTATACGACGATGAGTTGGCCGAGGGCTGGTCGCTGGATCCCTGGAGCGGCACGGCCGAACTCTTCTCATCCGCAAGCGTTTACCAGGGCTCAAGCGCAATCGAGGTCATGCTTGAACCATGGGGCGCGATCACCTTTGACAACGCCTCATTCGATACTTCAGCCTATGACTACATGGTTTTCAATCTCAATGGCGGCGCTACCGCCGATCAAGCGCTTTACGTTGAGATGATATCTGTTGATAACATAACATTAGGAAAGGCAGAACTGGCTGACTTTATCGAAGATTATCCCCTTCAACCTGGTGAATGGCATCGGGTGATGATACCTCTGAGTACCCTCAACCCCGGTTTGCAGAATTTCGGATGGTTCGATATCGGCGATGTTTCGGGAGAGGGCGCTTCTACTTTCTACATCGACGAGATCCGTTTTGTGACCACTGAGCCATAAATAGCTAATTAACCAGGTGCGGTGCACTTCCAAAGTGCGCTGCACCTGGAGTGATGGAGGACGAAAATGATCAAGCGCATACCACTCTTACTGACCCTGATCCTGATCGTGGCGGCTTGCGATAATCCCCAGATCACAGTTATCCCCACCCAAGGATCAGCATCCAGCACGCCAACTATTTCATCCGCTTTACCCACACAAACAAATCAGCCTGAGGTTCCTGCTTGCGCGCCCATTCTTTATGGAGAACCGATCGAACTGCTCAAAGTGCCTAGCCAGACACAACCGTTTGATCTAAGATCGGCTGATTTCAATGGCGACGGCTTGATGGATATCGTCCATGAAAAAGGGATCTTTGCTACTCCGCAAGACTTTGAACTCGAGATCTTACTTAACGATGGCAATGGAGGGCTGATTTTGGCAACTTCGGACATTTTCGTTAATGAGGTGCCTACGACACAGCATCCGAACCGCACTGTTCTGGCAGATTTTAACGGAGATTGTATAACCGATATCTTTATCGCTGACCTTGGGGAGGATTTAGGCGATGGACCAGGTCACCAAAATATCCTGGTGCTTTCAGCCCCAGATGGCAAGCTGGTAAATGCGACTGCCAACCTGCCACAGCAATCCGATTTTTCGCATTCAGCCGCGGCAGCCGATATCGACAATGATGGGGATTTGGATCTTTTCATTGGCAATATGGGAGGACAATCCGGAATTCCCCCGCAAATTTGGCTAAACGATGGGGATGGAAATTTCTCGATTCCTGTTGGACGTTTGCCCCTCGCACTGGCAGATTTTGAGCAGGGAAATTACACAGCCTGCGCCTTCGCCGATGTGAACAGCGATAGCTTTCCTGACTTGATTTTGGGTGCCAACGAGACCACAAATAATTCAATTGTGCTGCTCAATAATGGATGTGGGTATTTCTCATTACTGCCAGGCTCTATTCCCCAAAAACCTTTCCATTCAGAGAACATTGCTGTTTATATCACACCAGCATATGTGGATGGTGATGATTACCAAGATCTGATTGTTACTTACAGTATAGGTTGGTATGTAGGTAAATATTTTCAAATCCTGATCAACAACGCCGATGGCACTTTCAGAGACGATACGGATGAGAGATTACCTCAGGAGGACAATATTGAACCTTGGTTGAACGAAGTTTTACTCTATGACCTAGATAAAGATGGTGACTTAGACCTCACCACACGCACTCACCGGGAAAAACCCTATACCTATCGACATCCCTATTATCTAAATGATGGCCATGGCTATTACAACCAGCCAGACCAGCTTATTAGCTTTGATGGTCCATCTACAAAGTTCTATACGCTTATTGATATGGATGGAGATGGCGGCCTAGACGGTATCGCCATCGGCCTCGATGATGTTTATTACCTTGTCCGGGATTTAGGGTGTCCAAGCGCACCCCAGCCTGTGGAAGCGTGCACTCCGAATGTAAAACCGCCACCTTCGCCAACTACTTGCGAAGCGCCGCCCGTTGAGGATTACATCGTCTATAGTGATGATGTGGCCCCAGGCTGGTCATTCGACCCCTGGAGTGGAACGGCTAATCTTTCTTCCCTCGCAAGCGTTTACCAGGGTGAAAATGCTATGGAAGTTACCCTTGAGCCAGGAGGGGCGATCACGTTTGACAACTGGTCATTCGATACTTCATCGTATGACTACATGGTCTTCTATCTCAATGGAGGTGCTACCGCTGATCAAGAACTTTACATTGAGATGAAATCCGGGAATAACGTTTCATTTGGGAGAGCATATCTACCTGATTACATCGAAGACTACCCACTTCAACATGGAGAATGGCATCTAGTGATGGTGCCTTTGAACATCCTCAACCCTGAAGCCAAACCCTTTGCCTGGTTTGATTTTGGCGATGCTTCGGGGAATGGCGCTGCAACTTTCTACATCGACGAGATCCGCTTTGTGTCATCCGTGCCTTAGATATGAATAATTGTGCAAGAATCCTGTCGATTTTCTTCATATGATTATCTAGAGAATCTGCCCACATATTTTATAAAGGAGAATGTTATGAATGCCAATCACTCTCGTTACGCCAATTTGATCGCCAAGCTCGCCATCTCAGCTATGCTGTTGATACTGATGATAGGCGCCTTTTTCGAAGTCAGCCTGGCATCCGATGACGAGACTTCATTGACAATCGTCAATGCATCTGGTGTGGATATTTGCACTGTTACCGCTTCTATCCTGGAGTCGGGAGATTATTTCGAGAATCTCCTAGATTCTCCTCTGGCACCAGGGGATGATTTTGTGATCTCAGGCCTAGAGCCGCTGACTGCCGACTTGGTTGCCATAGATTGCGACGGGGGCCAGGTCAATGCATCTTTAGAGACGCGCATCGAGGGTGCCTTCGTCTGGGAGATCACCAGTATTGTGGTTGAAGCCTATCAGCTGCCGGATCCTCCGCCAACCTCCCCCGATCAGACCTGGCTGGTGATGCTCTACGTGGATGCTGATGACGAGCTCCTAGAGGGTTCCTTTTTACTCGATTTGAACGAAGCCGAATGGGTGGGCTCCTCCGACCAGGTGCATGTTGTGGCCCAGGTGGACCGCTTTGAAGGCGGCTTTGATGGCGATGGTGATTGGACAACGGCCAAGCGCTTCTATCTGACTCAGGATAGCGATATCAACGTGATCACTTCTGACGAGATACAAGACATCGGTGAGGTCAATATGGCCGACCCGAATACACTGGCTGATTTCGTCGTCACCTCTGTGGCAACCTACCCGGCAGACAAATATGTGCTGATTCTCTCCGATCACGGTTCCGGGTGGTTTGGCGGCTGGTACGATCAAACGTCCCCAGGGGATTGGATCACACCGCTTGAACTGGAAGCCGTTCTGGGGTATGTCCAGGAAAATACCAGCCTTGAGCAGTTCGAGCTGATTGGCTTCGATGCCTGTCTGATGAGTTCGCTTGAAATCTACACCGCTCTGGCACCCTATGCTCGCTATGTGGTTGCCTCTGAAGAGGTAGAGCCATCACTGGGTTGGGCTTATGCTGGATTCTTGTACGACCTGGTAGAAAACCCTGGCATGGGCGGAGTTGATCTGGCAGCGTCCATCGTCGATCACTATATTGTCGATGATGTAATTGCCTCCGCGGTTTCAGAAGAATTTATCGAAAACCTCAAGGTTAGCATTACGCTCTCCGCTTTTGATCTCGCAGCCATCCCGGATTTGCTGACTGTTTTTGATGATTTGATCATCGCCGCCAGTGAAATTGACCAGCGCCTGGTTGCCCGGGCGCGCTCCTATGCTCAGTCCTATGAGAATACCTTTGCTAACCTGGAAGAAACCTTTGGGAAAAATATCCCGCCATCTTATCTTGACCTGGGACACCTGGCGCAGGTATTGGAGGTAGAAGGTGACAGCGTAGGGATCATGCAAGCATCCAGGCAGTTGCTCGCTATCCTGAATCAGGCAGTTGTCGCTGAGAAACACGGCCCGCAAAGGCCGGGCTCCACGGGGATCAGCCTGTACTTCCCCAACTCGACCTTGTATGGCGCTTATGATCTGTTGCCAGGGTCGAATATCTATGCATTGCTTAGCGAGCATTTCGCCAACCAGTCGCTTTGGGATGACTTCTTGCTCTACCACTATACCGGCGCGCCTATGCCGGAGGCGGGGGCAGGTGGTATCGCTTTTGCCCCGGAAAACACAACCATCGCTGGCCCGGGAGTTAGCCAGATTGAAATTGCACCGATTTCAACCTCGTCAGAGGTTATTTCGGGGGATAATTGGGCCCATCTGTCAACGGAGGTCACTGGAGGTCAAGTCGCCTGGGTTAATCTCCTATGGGGTCGCTACGATCAGGATTCGGGTGCAATCCATATTATGGAAAGCTTCCCCTATAGAGCTGATTTTAATCACAATGTCAATGGTGTGGTTTACCCTGATTGGACATTGCAAACGGAGGAAGGCGTGCTTGATCTGGTAGGTGATATGGATTCAAACAGCCTGGTTGTCACTAATGGCACAGATATGGCCTTTGGAACGTTTACGACCGAACAGTATAGCGGGAACAGTGTTCTTGTGCCTGGAATTCATATGTCCGCGGCAACTGGCGAAGAACGACCTGCAGTGATGCGTTTCAACGTAGACAGCGCTGAATTTCTCAATATGCTTGTTTTTATCGTCGAAGGCGGCGCCTCTATCCCCCGTGATTATGCGCCACAGCCTGGGGATCAATTCACTTTTACCCTCACCTTTGTAGACTCGGAAACGGGTGAAACGCAATATGTCGTTGGTGATACGCTCATCTTCGGAGAGCAGCCATTCTGGTTAGATGCAACTCTTTCGCCCCCCGGCCAATACATACTTGGGGTAACCGTTGTGGATCTGGATGGCAATGTAACCCAGCAGTTCATTATGCTAACGATTGAAGAATGATCAGTGTCTCCTATAAAACCAATGAGATGTCCTGCATTCAATCAGCATCGAGAATTGCTTTGTGGTCGCAGATCCGTAAATAGGTAATTTTGTAGGTGCGGTGCACTTCCAAAGTGCGCCGCACCTGGCGTGATGGAGGACGAAAATGATCAAGCGCATCCTGCTCATATTGACCCTGATCCTGATTGTGGTGGCTTTAGATTTCACCGCGACCATAGCAGCAGAACCCCCAACAAATGAAGAGCCGCCGCTGCCCACGCTGCCTTCGGAAAGAGATCACCACCCCTACAACTGGCAGCCTGAAGATGTCAAAGGCCTGGATATGTGGGGTGATTCCGAGTCCGATGCGACCGACATCATTGCCGTATATCAGCGTGAGATGGATGGCAATTTTGAGTTCCGCCTCGATATCATGAATTTCGAAGGCGACGAACTGGCACCAATCTACTTTGCCATCGATTTCTTGGAAGGCGGCAGCAGCGAAATCAGCTCAGGGAGTTCGCTGGCCTTCGAGATCGAATGGGATCTTCTGGTTTCCATGGTAGGAAACGAATTCAAGCTCTACGATCCATCATTCACTGATATTTCTGACCAACTTGCAACTACTGAGATCAATCGGCAGCTGGATTTCATCTTCTTTGCGATCTCGGATGCAGTTTTCGCAGGTTGGGATGGCGCTCCATTTCAAATCCAGGCGATGGTATTGAACGATGCAATGACAGAGACGCTGGACGAGATACTCCCAGCGGCCACGGATGATACCACCGGTCGATCCAAGCTTGTGGTGATGTTTGCGGATGTTTATTACAGTTCATCTCCCCACGAAGCAACCAAACATTATGATGGATTCCGCGAGTTAACAGCTCAAGGACACTCTAATGAAAGAGCAGGTGAACGCAGGGGAGTGCGATATTTACTGGACGCGGTCGAGCGCTTCGAGATTCCCCTGACTCTCATTGATCATAGGATCGAAGAATTACCAGGAAGTGAGTATCTCCGCTTTAACGAACGTATTCGGCACCTCGCTGGCAAAGGTTTACTCGATTCACTGTTTATGTTGGGATATGGGCATTTCATGCCCTGGCAACCCGACGATATTGACGCCATAACGATCAATATCGAAAAAGACCTTTTAGAAGGGCTTGACCTGCCAGTGTCGGATGTCTTCTACCCGTATGAGGGTATGCTCACTTCAGGGGATATCCAGGTAATAAAGGAGGCGGGATTTGAGGCTATTTTTGCGATTTTTCAGGGCCATTATTCTTTCTTCGGCTGGATCGACGATCCTGATTTTAACCAAGCTATCTATCAGGATGAGATTGAAATACTCCGTAAGATCCACCAGTTCAACGGCATGAAATTTTTCTTTCTCACAATGTCTGATTATAGTTTTTACATGGATAGTCGCTGGGAACCGATCGACTGGGAAAATTTTCCCGACACATACGGTTTGTATACCGGGACCAACCAGGGACTGCATCTCTTTTGGCGTAGAGTCTTGCACGATATGGCCTTGGATCCCGACCAAGATCAATACATCTCCATTAACAGCGATTTGAGTATGACGCCCTGGTGGTTTCAAGACGCGGCCGAATGGAATTTCCAATGGCTGGCCAGCCATCCGTGGATCGAGGTGACTACTTTCAGCGACATCGTCAACCGCAACTGGGAGGTAATTGATCATGGCGAGCTTGATGCAACCACGGATGAAGTTCTCATGAGATACCAAAATCCGGGGGATACGCACTACAACGCCTATTTCCCACAACATTATTACGGAGGTATCTCGGATGGGCACTCGCCAGTGATCCCAGCGGGGGTTGAAATCGAATCTTATTACGATTACATCCCCTATTTGCGGGATGGTAAATTGATCCCTAGCGGACGAATCATGGGGGATGACCAGACGCCGGACAGCATCGTCTACGAAACACTGGCCAACTTGCGCGCTGCACCCGACAATCCTATTACCACCATCGCTTGGCTGTCCTATTACAACCAGATTGGCGAACAAACCTTTCACGATGGGGAGGTACTAAGTGAAGTTTCGAAGAACAAGGCAAATTTCTTGAGCCAAGTTAACAAGATCGTTGAAGCAGCGCAATGGGTTGCTGAACTCGAGCAGGGTACACTCGCAAGTGACACTCAAGCTTTCGAGAAGGATCTAGATTTAGATGGTGAGATGGAGTACGTCATGTTCAACGATCAGGTCTTTGCCATCTTCGAAAATGACGGCGGCAGACTTGAATACGCCTTTGCCTATGATCCTGATTATGGTCCCATTCAGCTAATTGCCCCAAAGAGCATGTACTTATTCCAGCCAGGTCCCAACCAAGGCTTTGATTTCCACAATGGAGAGGCAGCCATTCTTTTGGGTTGGTCCTGGGAGGTTGACGGTGCTTTTGTGGAAGATTTCGATCTGGATGGTAATTTCGAATATGAACCGCTAACGGCCTCAATAGATGAGCAAAGCCTTACGTTCAGCTACGAAACTCAGCCTGTGTCCAAGACCTTTACACTGCAAGGGGACACGATTCACGCGCATTATGAACTCGGCTCATTTGAGACCCTCAATCTTGGTTTTGCTAATGCTGTCAATCAACTGGGGGTATTCGACAAAGACTGGATCTGGAATTTTGAGCCTATCGATATGCAGGAAGTCTTGGGCTGGCAGATGAGCAGCGGTGGCGCGGTGTTATTGAGACGGGAAGGGAACTATTCCCTTCAGACAGCCTCCTTCAGTGACTCGCCCGCCAGAGTTGAAATGCAGCAAAGAGAAGATGAAAGCAGCTATCCGGAAGGGCATAGCATGTGCTTCCCCTGCAGCTGGATCAAGGTTTGGGATACACAGGAAATCGATTTTTCGCTGACGCTCAGCGCTGTCCCGATTGATAAAAGCGCTTATACCCCGATATCTGCATCTGCCGTGGCCCCGTCTGGTCCAACAACTTCTACCGAGCAACTTGATGCTAGCCCTGTAGTTTATGATGATGAGCTGCAATCTGGTTGGTCGCTGGATCCCTGGAGCGGGACGGCTGATCTCTTCTCGTCCGCAAGCGTCTACCAGGGTTCGAATGCGATTGAAGTTTCGCTTGAGCCAAGTGGAGCCATTACCTTCGACGTTGGATCATTTGATACTTCGGCGCATGACTACCTGGTCTTCTATATCAACGGAGGCGATACCGCCGACCAAGCGCTTTACGTGGAGTTGAAATCTAGAGAAGGCACATCGATTGGGGATCGTGCAATTTTGGCCGATTATACAGAAGTTTCCCCGCTTCAACCTGGTCAGTGGCACGTGGTGATGGTGCCCCTGAGCACCCTCAACCCGGACGGAGGCTCCATGGCCTGGTTCGATATCGGCGATGCCTCGGGGAACGGCGCTTCTACTTTCTACATCGATGAGATGCGCTTTGTGGCCGTGGATCCGTAACGATATCAGGTGAGTGGCACTTTCCGAAGGACTTCCAAGTGTAGCACTGGAAGCGAAGTGCCAGTCACCTGCAACAAACCAATAGCTGGGTATAATCCTCTACATGTGAAAGGAGCCGTCATGCTTAAGAAACTCAAATGGATTATCCCGGCTATTTTGATTCTGGGTGCACTGGTTCTCTATTTCTATCCTGTACCCAACATCTCGTTCGAAGAATTATCATCTGCAGTTAATCCGGAAATCACCGCAGCATTTCTGGATTTTCGGAATGCACACCCACCCCAGCAGATGGAAGTCAATGACGCAAAATGGGAATATATCTCTTTTGGTCAGGGCGAAGAAACCATACTCTTTTTGCACGGCATGACCGGTGCCGCCGATATCTGGTTCCAGCAGATGCTGGCCATGAAAGATGATTATCGGGCAATCTCGCTGACCTACCCGCCAGTCGATAGCCTGGAGGCCATGAGCCAGGGGGTCTTGGCGATCCTTGAGCAGGAAAACGTGTCAACGATCAACCTGGTTGGCTCTTCCCTTGGCGGATATTTCGCCCAATATCTGGTAGCCAGTTACCCTGAAACGGTTGATCGTGCTGTTTTCGCCAACACCTTCCCGCCCAACGACCTCATCGCCGAGAAGAACAAAACTATCGGTATGCTACTGCCGTTCTTGCCAGAATGGCTGGTGATGAATGTCTTCCGGGGTAGCTTCGAGGGCGATGTCTACACCGCTTCTGGTAATTCAGAATTGGTGTTGGCTTACCTTTTGGAGCAATCCTATGGGCGTATGTCCAAGGCCCAGGTAGTAGGACGTTTCCACTGCGTAGTAGATCCCTTTACAGCTCCAGATGTTGAAACCCTTGGGGTTCCAGTGATGATCATCGAGGTCGATAATGATCCTCTAGTAGAGCAAGTTCTCAGGGAGCAGTTGAAAGTCACATATCCAGGAGCAACCGTCCATACGCTGCACGCTGTGGGACATTTCCCGTATTTGAATTCTCCAGATGAATATACCGCCCTGTTGGAAGGATTCTTCGGAAAATAACATTCATCAATCCTCCACTTTCTCTTCACAACTTCTTCATATGCACAAATTATCATTTAGTCACATTAACACCGACCTGGGCGGCAATGTCCCCAGGTCGGTGAGAAAAAATACTAAAGGAGTATTTCTGATGAAGAAAACTATATTGATCGTAGCAGTTGTTGGTGTTGTAGCTTTAGTTTTGAGTGGAGTAGGCTATGCCTACGCCCAGGATGATGATCCCTCTACCCCCTTCGGACGCGGTGGTTTTGGCCGCCATGCCGAGTTCGGCCACGGAATGATGGGCTGGGACGGCGACGGCGAATACGGCCCAATGCATGAGACCATGCAAGCCGCCATTGCCGAGGCTCTCGGCCTGACTGTTGAAGAACTGGATGCCGCTTGGGAAGAGGGCAAGTCCCCTTGGGATGTCGCTCAGGAACAGGGTCTCACAGAAGAAGAATTCAGCACCTTGATCTTTGATGCTCGCACAGCGGGCCTCGAGCAGGCCGTCGCCAATGGCGATCTCACCCAGGAGCAGGCTGACTGGATGCAGAGCCGTTGGGATGAGATGAAAGAAGCCGGTTTCGGCCCCGGTTCAGGTGGTTGTGATGGTGATGGTTTCGGTCATCATGGCGGGCGCGGCCCCGGTGGACGTTTCTCCGACTCTGATGAAGGCTAATCCCTAAAAGCTTATTCATATCAAAATGGGTGGCGCCGGTTCGCCACCCATTTTCCGTTATAATCAGTTTGTTGCTAATTAACGCTGTTTGAAAGTATCTCTATTATGCTGTCATTCTGAGCCCTAATGGGGCGAAGAATCTCTTTAACCAATGTGGGTAGATCCTTCGCTTCGCTCAGGATGACATACAGTAAGGAAAACTTGCACATCGAGATAAGTAAGACTTCCGATGTCTTTAAAAAGAAAACTATGTCAAAAATCCTGATCATTGAAGATGAACCCGAGCTGGTCAAAGTGCTGCGAGACTATTTAGAGAAAGCAAACTTCGACGTGTCGACCGCCTACCGCGGCGATACTGGTCTCTCTACCTGGCAGCACGAACGACCCGATCTGGTGCTGCTCGATCTCAACTTGCCAGGCATGGATGGCCTCGATGTGGCACGGGAGATTCGCCGGAAAGGCGACACACCGATCATCATGCTTACCGCCCGAGTCGAAGAAACTGACCAGTTGATCGGCCTGGAGTTAGGTGCGGATGATTATGTCACCAAACCCTTCTCGCCGCGCGTCGTTGTGGCCAAAGTTCGGGCCGTACTGCGTCGCTCGGCAGCTGAGACCAGCCCCACTCAAGTTCTGCGGATCGCTGACCTGGAGATCGACATGGACGCTTACGCAGTCAGCAAAGCTGGAAACCCTCTTGATCTCACCCCAACAGAGTTCGATATCCTTTCTACCATGGCTGCCAACCCGGGCAGAGCTTTCTCACGCATGCGCCTGTTGGAAGCCACACAAGGCGCGGCCTTCGAAGGCTATGAGCGCACCATCGATGCGCATATCAAGAACCTGCGCGCCAAGCTAGAATCGGACCCCAAAAATCCACAATACATTGAGACCGTCTTCGGGATTGGGTATCGCTTCGCCCGCCAATAATCGTCGCTGCTGCTTTCAGCTAGCAGCTTACAGCTATCATCTAATGGCTAACTAACCACTACCTATGACTCGCCGACTTCTACTTGCATTTTCCTTCGTTGTACTGATTACCATTGTCAGCCTGGTGGTCATCGTGCGTTTGAACACTGCGCAAACTGTGCGCACATTCATGTTCCGTGGCGGAATGGCAGGAGTAGAAAGTCTGGTAAGCGAACTCGAGGAACACTACACCGAATCTGGATCTTGGCATGGGAGCGACCAAGTTTTTCGCGGTGCGCCTGGCCCCGGACAGGGCGGCCCTGGTTCGGGGATGAAACCGGGTATGGGAATGAGAAATGAGGAGATGATGGGCCAGCATATTCGGCTGGTTGACTTGGATGGAAATGTCGTTCTGGATAATCTTGATGATGAGGGGTTTGGTCATGTTGAAGAAGGCGAGTTGGAATATGCCATTCCTCTCGAAGTAGCTGGCCAGGAAGTTGGCTACTTGTTAGCTGAAGGAGGGCAGCTTTTCACAACAGAAAACGAGCAAGCTTTGTTATCTCGTCTTAATCGCGCAGCTTTTACTGCGGCGGTGATCGCTGGCGGCGTGTCCCTGATTTTGGCCCTATTGTTATCTTATAGTTTGCTACGTCCTGTCCGCGACCTAACAAAAGCTGCTTCGCAAATGGCCGAGGGAGATCTCAGCCAGCGCGTGCGCGTGCGTGGGGATAAACCGCTGGCCACATTGGGGGTAGCCTTCAACCGCATGGCTGTATCCTTGCAGCAGGCTGGTGATCGGCGCCAGGCGCTTACGGCGGATATTGCTCATGAACTGCGCACACCCTTAGCCGTGCAGCGCGCCCATCTCGAAGCCTTGCAAGACGGCATATATGATTTGACTTCTGAAAACCTGGTCCCCATCGAAGAACAAAATCGTGCCCTGACGCGTTTGGTTGAAGATTTGCGCACATTAGCCCTGGCTGATGGAGGGCAATTGACGCTGGAACGAACCTCCACGGACTTCACTGCTCTCTTAGAACGGTTGATCTCCCGTTTCGACCCCCAGGCTGCCGCGCAGGGAGTTGAGATTGCATTGTCTCCAATGGGGGCGCCTGCGTTTGTGGAAATCGACCCCCAGCGCGTGGAACAGATCCTCAACAATTTGCTGAGCAATGCCTTACGTTATTCGCCGGATGGTGGCGTAATCAGTGTTCAGTGTTCAGTAACCAGTAAACAGTTGGGAGTAGAACGTAAACTGATTACTGAAAACTGGTTACTGATTACTGTAAAAGACACTGGCCCAGGCATTCCCAAAGAATCGCTCCCCCATATCTTCGAGCGTTTCTACAAAGCAGATCGCTCGCGCACTTCTGTAGAGGGGGGAAGTACAGGCCTGGGATTATCCATCGCACAAAAATTGGCCCAAGCACATGGGGGCGATATTACGGCCGAAAACCATCCCAATGGTGGGGCAATATTTACTTTGACTCTGCCAATCAACTAAATTAAGTTTCTAAAAATCTATAATGGTCAGTAGAATGTTGAACACCGCAGAGTCGCGGAGAGCGCAGAGAATTGCTTTTTCAAGAGAAAAACTCAGCGAACTCTGCGTCTCTGCGGTAAAAATCGTGTTCAAGCTATTGTTGACCAATACAAAGTTTCTAAAAATCTGATGAGTAACAGATTCATATCCCTGAGCAGACACTGAGCGGTGCGAAGTGGAAGTCGAAGGGTGAATATTGGTTCCGACTACTTCATGAACATCTGCTCAATGTTAAATGCGCTTGATTCATCAATCCAGACCTGCAACTTGTAACATTCAACGTTCAATGTTTTAGGGGTACAATTATCCCGCTTCGCTAAACGGAGAGATCCATGGCGCAAATGAAAATCCTGATTACTGATAATTTCACCGAAAACGGCATCGAATCTCTATCTGCATCTGCAGATGTAGATTATCAACCGGGTATGGCGCCAGATGATTTACTGGATTGCATCTCAGCGTACGATGCGCTGATCGTGCGCGGCCGCACCAAGGTGAACGCCGATGTCATTGTGGCGGCATCAAAACTCAAAGTTATTGGCAGAGCAGGTGTCGGTGTTGATAATATCGATCTGGCCTCAGCGCAAAGCCGCAATATCACGGTTGTCAACACGCCTACAGCCAACACCATTGCCGTAGCAGAACATACCCTGGCCTTGATCTTTGCTCTGGTGCGGTCTGTGGCACAGGGCGATGCCGCCATGAAATCTGGCCGCTGGATCAAAGATGATATTGTAAGCACTGAGATGGGCGGCAAGGTTTTGGGAATTGTTGGCCTGGGGAATATCGGCTCTGCTGTTGCGCAGCGAGCAGCTGGATTTGGTTTGAAAGTTATTGCCCACGACCCTAAGAAGACGGATGAGTTTCTATCCAGACATAGTGCTGAATCCGTCACGCTAGCAGATTTGTATTCTCGTGCAGATATTATCTCGCTGCATGTGCCTTTAAGCCCCAAAACTCAGCATATGATCAATGGGCAAGCCTTCGCACAAATGAAGAGAGGTGTTTACCTGATTTGTACAGCGCGCGGCGGCATTATCAACGAAACGGCGCTGCTCTCAGCTTTAGAAACTGGGCAAGTTGCAGGGGCAGCCTTAGATGTTTTCGCCCAGGAGCCACCCGGCCTGACAGCAGTAGTTTCGCACCCCAAAGTGATTGCCACGCCCCATATTGCTGCGCAAACCCATCAAGCGCAAATCCGCGCTGCTGCCGATATTGCTGACGAAGTGCTGGCAGCATTACGCGGTGAACCTCTGCGTTGGAAGATCGTATAAGAATTAGATTGTTGCATTTACACTGGTTGCACTGCTTTAGCGAGGCAACTAGAAATCAGTCAACCTTTTAGGAGCTTTCATGAAAGAAAAACTAAATAAGCTAAAAGAACTGACCGCCGAAATCATGGATATATACAACGCTGCGCAACTTTTAGAGTGGGATCAGCAGGTCAATATGCCTCCTGGGGGTGCTGAACAGCGCGGCAACCAGACTGCCACTTTACAACGTATCTTGCACACGAAGACTATCTCTCCAGAATACAGCAAATTACTGGAAGAGCTTGTTGCAAGTGCAGATGAACTCGACCCCGATTCGGATGATGCACGCTTGATCGAAGCCTGTAAACGATTTTACGATCAAAGGGCCAAGGTGCCGCCAGAATTTACTGCAGAGTGGTATAAGACAATTTCATTAGCATACTCTACCTGGGAGAAGGCCCGTGAAGCTTCCGATTTCAAGATGTTCCAGCCTGATCTTGAAAAGGTTGTTGAAATGCGTCGCCAATTTGCAGAATTCTTTGCGCCGTACGATCATGTCTATGATCCGCTGTTAGATTACTTTGAGCCCGGCATGAAGACAGCCGAAGTCAAGGCCATTTTTGATGAACTGCGCCCCCAACAGGTAGAATTGCTCAAGGCTATTGCCGATCAACCTCAAGTCGATGATTCCTTCCTACACATTGAATACGACGAACAGAAACAATGGGATTTCGGCGTCGAAGTGATTACCAAGTATGGCTACGATTGGGAACGCGGCCGCCAGGATAAATCAGCACACCCCTTCACCACGGGCTTCAGCGTCAACGATGTGCGCATTACCACGCGCGTCGACCCCTTGTTCCTCCCCTCAGCTTTGTTTGGGACTCTGCATGAGTGCGGCCACGGTCTCTATGGCATGGGCATCAATCCCGCCTATGAACGTACTCCCTTAGCCGATGGCGCTTCTTTGGCTGTGCATGAATCGCAATCCCGCACATACGAAAATCTGGTCGGGCGCTCGATGCCATTCTGGCAGCATTTCTATCCTCGTTTGCAAGAATTCTTCCCTGCTCAATTGGGTAATATCGATCTGCCCACTTTTTATAAAGGCATCAACAAGGTTGAACCCTCATTGATCCGTGTGGAAGCAGACGAGGCTACTTATAACCTGCACATCATGCTGCGCCTGGAAATCGAAATCGCCCTGATGGAGGGTGCCTTGGAAGTCAAAGATCTGCCTGAAGTTTGGAACACGCGCATGCAAGAGTATTTGGGTGTTACACCTCCCAACGACAGGCTTGGCGTTCTGCAGGATGTGCATTGGTCCAGTGGCTATATTGGTTACTTCTCTACTTACGCCCTTGGCAACCTGATCTCTGCCCAGCTGTGGGAGACAATGATTGCCGACATCCCCGATCTGACTGATCAATTTGCCCGAGGCGAATTCAGCGCCTTAACCGAGTGGATGAAGAGCAAGATCCATGTTTATGGTGCCAAGTACAAGCCGCAGGAGCTTGTTCAAAAAGTAACCGGCTCTCAAATTGACCCGGCACCTTATATGAAATATTTGCAAACAAAATACGGCGAGATTTACAGTTTGTAATTGTCCTAGAATCCAACCTGAGCCAACGTGAAAGCCAAGCGTTGGCTCTCTTTTTTTCTACCTCCCTCATGGTAGAATTTCACTGTAATTCAAAAAATACGAGGCTGTAAATGGCGCGGATCCTGTTCATTGATGATGATATTCTGACCCTGGAAACTTACGAGAAAATTGCATCGTATTTCGGCCATGAAGCTTTTTTGGCAGACTCGGGAGCCAAAGCAATCAAAATGGCTCGAAAGAATTCTGTAGATTTGATCTTGCTGGATCGACAATTGCAGGATATGGATGGTTTTCAAATTTTGAAAGAAATTCGCAATATGGATGTACCGCTGGAAGTTCCAGTGGTCATGGTTTCTGCCAGCCATTCAGGTTTCGCTGACCGGGCTGTGGCTGAGGGGGCACAAGAGTTTTTGAGCAAACCGCTGCTCACTGATGATCTATTAGAGTTGGTTGAAAAGTACACTTCAGGCTGAATTTATGCTTCGTCGCGGCGTTTTGTGGATATCTCTGCTATTCTTTGTGTGGCTGAGTGGGTGTGATGCTTTACCTGCCTCCAAAGAACTGCCTACTTTAATCCCAACAGAACAACTTCCCACCGTGATCGCCATGACTGCCGAAGCCATGGTGACACCCTCGAGCACGCCAGAGCCAACCTCGACTATAACCCCCACCGAAGTCGTAGTCATCGATGAACTCGATGAGAGTGACGCTGCATCAGAAACAAGCCCCGTCGAGGATTCAAATCCCTCCCCAACATCGCAAAGTCCCATCCCTCCTGCACAGATCGCCATCTTCAACCCCGGACCACTCTCCAAAGTAGTCTCCCCGATCTCCTTAGTGGCCTATGTTGTCCCTGGTGCGGATGAGCGCGCCCGCCTGGAATTATGGGGAGAAGACGGCCGCCTGATGTACCGTAGGATTTTCAATTTCACCACTTCTGCTCCCCAGGGGCGTATCGTGACTGATTTTGGTTTTGAGATCCCCGGTGTTGCCGAGACCGGGCATCTATCCATCCAAACCCAGGATGAGTATGGCCGCCTCTTGGCTCTGGCCTCTATCGATTTGATCCTGCTCTCAAGCGGAGATGCCGATATCAGCCTGGCTAGCGATACACTGTCTCCGATTGTGATTCAAAACCCCATCGAAAAAGAGTTGATCTTTGGCGATAAGATGCTGGTCGAAGGGGTGGCGCGCACAGCCTCAGACCAACCCTTGTTAGTGGAAATTGTGGCCGCCGATGGGCGCATCCTGGGTTCGCGTTTGGCTGGGGTGGTACCTACCGAAAAGGGCGAGCACAATCTCTTTGCAACAGAGATCAGTTACCAGATCAACGCGCCTACCTGGGTACGTGTGATCGTCTCGGAGCGCGGCGGGCGCCTGCCAGGGGCAGTAAATGTCTCCACGGTTGAAGTGTTGTTAAGTCCTTGAACGGTATTCAGTTTTCAGTAGTCTGTTTTCAGTAGTCTTGACAAATCGGACAAAAAGGCTACAATTTATATCAAGTTATTCATAAAAATTACTGGAGTAAAATAATGCCATTTAACTGCATCTGTATGGGGCGGGGATCGTAAGTCTACCCGTCTCGCAAAGAATTAGCGAACTTCCACAGCCAACGGACTGGCGAAGGGTAGGCACGACCCCGCAAAACACAAGTATTTTATAACTTGTTGCGGAGCTTCTGCTGCCCTTATTCTGCGAAGCAGAGTAAATTTCAAGTCTGTTGGCTGTTTTTGTTTTAGAGATTGGAGTCTAGAGATTGGAAGATGGAAGTAGGAAACTGGAAGTTAGACAATTGTGAATTGAAGAATATCGATTCCTAAATGCAATTTTGAACCTCCAACATCTAACATCTAACCTCCACCAAGGAGAAATCATGACCTCTAAGGTCAATACCATTACCACGAAACCCACAGTATCTGCCCATCAAGAGTCTGAAGTTGAAGGCATGGCGCTGCTCAAGGCAGTGGGCAATACGCCCTTATTGCCGTTGCGCCGGGTTACCAAAAATATCTCTCCGGATGTGAAAGTTTACGCCAAGGCGGAATGGTTCAATCCCGGTGGTTCGGTTAAGGATCGACCAGCATTCAATATCATCCGCTCGGCGCTGTACGAGTGCCGCCTGCTGCCGGGGATGCGTCTGCTTGATTCGACTTCGGGCAATATGGGCATTGCTTATGCCACCTTTGGCGCAGCGCTGGATATCAATGTCACCCTGGCAATGCCAGAAAACGCCAGCCCTGAACGTGTCTCTATCCTGCGCGCCTTGGGGGCAGAGGTGGTATTCACCGACCCACTGGAAGGTTCGGATGGCGCCATACTCGTAGCGCGACAGATGGCTAAAGAGCAGCCTGATCTTTACTTCTATGCTAACCAATACGATAACCCTGCCAACTGGCAGGCTCACTACAACTCCACCGGCCCCGAAATTGTAGAGCAGACTCAGGGCGCGGTGACCCACTTTGTGGCCGGTTTGGGAACATCCGGTACCCTCACCGGAGTCTCGCGCTATTTACGAGAGTACAACCCCGAGGTCGAAATTGTCGCCGCCCAACCCGATGCCGCTTTTCACGGATTGGAAGGTCTCAAGCATATGCCCACCGCTATCCAACCTGCCATCTATGATCCCAAAATCCCCGACCGCATTGCCGAAGTGACTACGGAAGCGGCGCATGAAATGGTGCGAAAGCTAGCCCGTCAAGAGGGTTACTTCGTGGGTATCTCATCTGGTGCCGCGGCAGTCGCTGCGTTACAGTTGGCCGCTGAATTGGAATCTGGTGTGGTTGTGACTGCCTTCCCCGATGCGGGGTATAAGTATTTGAGTGATGATGCGTTGTGGGAGACGCGTTGAACGTTTGAACGTTCAAATGTCCAACGGATAACAGAGTAAAAATGAAATTAGAAATTACCGCATCCTTGCTGAATAAAATTCATTCTCACGGTGAGCAATCTTACCCCGAAGAGGGGGCTGGTTTTTTGCTAGGACGAGCCGATGCGACCTCGCGGGTGGTGACTGAAATTTTGACCCTTACTAATTCCCGCGAGGATTCCGCCCGGCACAACCGCTACCTGCTGACTGCACAAGATATGCTGCGTGGCGAAAACGAAGCCGAACGCCTGGGCCTGGATGTAATCGGCGTTTTCCACTCTCATCCCGACCATCCCAACCGACCCTCCGAATTCGACCGCGAGTGGGCCATGCCCTGGTTCTCGTATATCATCACCAGCGTGCACGCTGGAAAGGCCATTGAATCCCGATCGTGGCGACTGGTGGATGATCGCTCGAAGTTCGATGAGGAAGAAATTCAAGTAATCAGTATTCAGTGACCACTAACCACTGACAACTGATCACTGTTTACTGGTATTTACAGGTAGAATCATGCACATAAACAAACTGACAAAAGTCGATCACACGGCTTTGAAAACAAATCAAGCACTGATTATCACGCTGAATGTGCTCGCTTTCATTTTGAACGTTCCCTGGTTAGCGTTGATCGTAACAGTGGTGATGATCCTTGGTATCTTAAGAAAAAAGCCCGGTTTCGGTTTCATATACCGATTGCTAAAACCCTCTGGATGGCCTAAACCGGATGTCATCATGGATAACCCTGAACCGCATCGTTTCGCCCAGGGTTTTGGCGCGGTAGTGATGCTAATTGGGTCCGTATCCCTTTACACCGGTGCACTTACTTTGGGTTGGGCACTAATCTGGTTGGTTGTGGCATTGGCAGCCCTGAACCTTTTTGCTGGATTCTGTATTGGCTGTGCGCTGTATTACTGGCTCAACCGTTTCAACTTGCCCGGATTCTCCAAATCTCCTCCCGAGGGCACTTTCCCTGGGATGAGGCCCAGCGCCTGATCGGCTATGGCTACAGAAATATTAACACGTACTTTATTAGCCCTGGCTATCACCGGTGTGGGCGTTGGGGCCTATGGCTTGGCGAATCGCTATGTGCTCAGGCGCGCCGCGCACAAAACCCGCGGCTTAGAAACCTTCCACCCTGGTGCCCCGGCAATCCTCTATTTCACTACACCCGCCTGTGCGCCATGTAAGACCATCCAACGTCCGGCCATCATTGAAGTGCAGAAAACGCTGGAATATGATGTCCAGGTGATCGAGGTCAATGCCAGCTCCCAAACTGACATGGCCGATTACTGGGGCGTGCTCAGTGTCCCAACCACCTTCATCATAGACAAAACTGGGCAGCCGCGTCACATCAATCATGGCGTGACTAGCGCCAGAGAACTTATCAAACAAATAGAAATGTACAAAAACTGAAATAAAATATAGGTAAAAACATGCCAATTTTACGAATCCCTACACCGTTACGTCCTTATGCTGAAGGACAAACTGAAGTAAACGTTCAAGGTCAAACTGTTGGTGAGGCTTTGGGTGATCTGACCGCGCAATTTCCTGAATTAAAGAAGCATCTCTTTTCTGATGCGGGCGAATTGCGCGCATTCGTTAATCTTTTCCTTGGCGAAGAAGATGTCCGCCACCTTGAGGGCGTCGACACTCCCCTGAGTGAAGATGATAAGCTTAGAATTATTCCCTCCATTGCTGGAGGGTAGTATGAAGTGCGATGTGCAATACTTTGGACATCGCACTCCGCTCCCCGCACACGAGGAACGACAACATGTTACCAACTCTATCTCACGAAGAAATTCATCGCTACTCGCGTCACTTGCTGATCCCCGAGGTTGGCTTGGAGGGTCAGCAGAAACTCAAAGCCGCCTCTGTTTTGATGATTGGCACGGGCGGGCTAGGCTCGCCGGTGGCATTGTACCTGGCCGCGGCAGGCATTGGCCGCATCGGTCTGGTCGACTACGATGTGGTTGATTTCTCCAATTTGCAGCGACAGGTCATTCATGGCGAATCTAAGCTAGGTGTGCTCAAAGTGGAGTCTGCCCGCGAGCGCATGCTGGATATCAATCCCGCTATCCAGGTTGATATTTACAACGAGATCTTCACCTCGGAGAACGCCCTGCGCATCGCTGAGCCGTATGACTTGATCATCGACGGCACGGACAATTTCCCTACGCGTTATCTGGTCAACGACCTGTGTGTGTTGACCGGGAAGCCCAATGTTTACGGCTCGATCTTCCGCTTTGATGGCCAGGCCAGCGTTTTCTATGCCGAAGAGGGACCTTGCTATCGTTGTCTCTTTCCAGAGCCACCGCCACCAGGGTTAGTGCCTTCATGCGCAGAGGGTGGCGTTCTGGGCATCCTGCCGGGTACCATCGGTAGTATCCAGGCGACGGAGGCCATCAAGCAAATTTTGGGCATTGGCGATTCATTGATCGGCAAGCTGCTGCTTTACAACGCTTTGGATATGACCTTCGACTTTGTCAAACTGCGCAAGAACCCCAATTGTTTGGTTTGCAGCGAAAATCCCGAAGTTACCGAATTGATCGATTACGAAGAGTTTTGCGGTATGCCCGCTCATGACCAGGATGAAGGCTCTGCGGGCGAAGGTTGGGATATCACTGCCAATGATCTGAAAGAACGCCTTGATGAAGGCAACGGCCTGCGCCTGATCGATGTGCGCGAACCGCATGAATTAGCTATCTCCGCTCTCGTAGGTGCTGACCTGATCCCGTTGGGACAATTAGCATCAAGGATGCATGAACTCGATAGCGCTGATGATATTGTGCTTTTCTGCAAGATGGGAGGCCGTTCCACGCGCGCTTTGGAAGTCCTCGTCAGCGCCGGGTTCCGTAAGGTCAAGAATCTCAAGGGCGGCATCAACGCCTGGGCCAAGGACGTCGACCCCAGTTTGCCAATTTATTAGCATATGCCTGAACAGATAAATGCTCGTGAAACCTCCTGGATGAGAATGGCAATTCCAGGAGGTTTTTATCTGATTGCCGCTTGCCACAGGTGCACTGGCCTGGGGAGATGCATACGATGCTCTACTACTTTAGAGTAACCCGCTTTTGCACCATTGAGCTCAATGATGCGCGAAGAGGCCAAAACTAATCAAATAATGCGCGCAGATAAAAAAATGTACTGTTCTTAACAGAATGGTTCTATGGGAATTGCCGTGAGAGACATCACATTTGGGGGTAGGGAGCGTGCGGAGCACGCCGCCTACCCCCAAATGTGGCCCCTTACCACGGCGATTCCTAGAGACCCAACAGAATTGTTAAATATGCATTGCTAATTATTGCTATAATTCCTAACCCGGACGAGCCGGAACCAAAAAGGAGAAAAGGAAAGAGAGAAAGTCGCT
>JACKQG010001091.1_pt1 | contig 38216 bp, 35 predicted proteins | sample 8237621 | NCBI WGS metagenome assembly JACKQG01 (sample SAMN15677084, study PRJNA649215) | marine metagenome | biome: marine; feature: Black Sea; material: saline water; isolation source: suspended particulate matter (SPM) from the Black Sea western gyre | collected 2013-06-09/2013-06-10 | depth... | reverse complement strand
GGGGCGGGAAAAAGACTAAACCGCCCCCAGCCCGACCCCCTTTTAAACTACAGGAAGAGATGAACAAGAAACACCCCCACCCCCCCTTTTTTTAAAAAATATATCATTTCAAAGTCTTTTGACCTGTATCTCACCGCCGATATTTTTTGCCCCCTGGCCCCATTTTAATTCAATAATACACTTGTTCCCATATTTATTAACAACATACTCTGCCACTCCATTTCTGGTATCTTCAACATTGAGCTGCACAATAATGGCACCATACCCATCAAAATACCTTAAATAGGTCTCAATTCTGCGATCAAGCTCAGGCGCTTTAACAATTTTCCCTTTTTTATCTGTCTGAGGACCAATTTCAGAATTTTTGTCCACGCCCACCACATTCTCACCGATCACAACCGGGATACCGATCAATGCGCCACCAATCGCAAAAGAATCCCAGTATTTTTCCGCAATAAAAGTTGACCCCAATGCACCCGTCATCATTGGCATGCGGATTTTTGTCTTGGTCCTTTTCCCAAACTCGGTTTCAAGGCTGACATTCGGAAAGATACAGTCATCCGGGTTATTTGTCAGATCTCCTGTAAGCCCGGTAGAACCATATGCATATCCTTGGATTCTAAGGGAATTATAGGATACCCCTACATGGGTGGTATTGTTTGCACCAGCCGTGACCAGACCAAAGCTTCTAGGATATAACAATTCTCTTCCTACCATGCTCGACAGCCATGTTTCACACTTCCCTGTGCAATCTGCCCGGCATAATGTGCAAAGACTTGATTCACAGGCATTTCCTCTGTTCTTTGTTCCCAGGGCATCATTTCCTTTTGAAAACCTCATTTCCATAACTCTTTCTCCTAATTTAAGTTCATATTTTACATTTCCTCTTTGAAACGATTTTCTAAAAATAAAAAGGCGCTTCCCCGATCATAACTCGGAGTAGACGCCTTTGTCATTTTGATGTTTATTTTTACGCCGTTGTAAAAATAATTCCAATTGAATTAAAAAGTATCTCTTACAAATTTTAATGTCAACTTAATATTTAAAAAAATGGCCTTAATGTATTTCCCTGTTAATATATAAACCCGTATCAATATTTCAAATTTGTGTAAAGAGATATTAAATTCAACTGGATATTTATCATAAGAAATTTTGCATAACCCGTTCCAGGGTGATCACCCTTCCACTGGTACTTTTATTAATAATTTCTGTTGTGACTTTGTGATAACTTTTCATATATTGCCTGGACTGTGAAAAACTGTTAGATAACTTCCATGAAAATACGAAATGCAATACTCAATGAAATTTGGATCCAAAGGTTTGATGCCCATGCCCGGGACGTATGGTTTATCTGGGGATCCAACAACTCCGGTCTGGAAGAATTCTTCCGGCTCATATCTGGAGAGGCCGGAGAAGATGCAAGGGCAGATCAACTTGATTTACCGGACAATTTTGGGATCGTTTCTTTTAAAAAACAGCAGGAACTCTATGAGTCAGAACTAAAAAAAAACGACACAGATTACCTGAATAAAATTGATCCCGGCACGCAGACCATGACTTTTTTAGAGGATCTCGAAAAATATGCAGGCCTGATTGAGGCATTTGAAATGACTGCTTCCCTTGATAAAGGTTATCGCCAGCTCAGCACGGGTCAATCCAGAAAACTCATGATCCTGTCTCAAATCTCAAAAGGCGTATCCTGCCTTGTCATACAGTCACCCTATGATGGACTTGATCCCAAAAGCTGCCAGGAAATGAATAAGGCTCTTTTTCATCTGCATCAGCAAAAGACACAGCTTATCATTTTTGTGAACAACACAGGGGATATACCTTCCTGGTGTACCCATGTCGGGGTGATGTCACATGGCCGACTGGCACATCAGGGGGAAAGGCAAGAAATAATGGAAATTCTTGAACAAAAATTACATACACAATCTCCTGATTTTCAGGCTTCGATCCAGGATTTATATAAAAGCCGGGTAATAGACCTGAAAAAGAACTCTGAGCATAAAGAGCAAACCCAATTGGTCCGACTGAATAAGGGATTTGCAGGTTATGAGGGGGCTACAATATTCCAGGATTTATCCCTTTCAATAAACCAGGGAGATCATACGCTGGTCACAGGACCCAACGGATGCGGAAAATCCACACTGCTTCAGGTTATTACAGGGGATCATCCAGCCTGTTACCAAAATGATCTGAAAATATTTGGTATCCAGAGGGGAACCGGGGAATCCATATGGGATCTAAAGCAACACATGGGTATTGTAAGCTCTGAGTTACACCGGAACTATAATGTACCAGGAACCACCTTGCACTGTATTATTTCAGGCTTGTTTGATTCCATCGGACTCTACCGCCCATATAGTAATCTTCAAGAGCAAAAGGCTATGACATGGCTTGGGCGCCTGAATATGGAAAGGGAAGCCTGCTCCCCTTTCAGACAATTGGAGTATGCCCAGCAGCGCCTGGTACTCATTGCCCGGGCTCTGATTAAAGTACCAAGGCTGCTCATTCTGGATGAACCCACCCAGGGTCTGGATGAATCAAACAGGAAAGCCGTTCTTAATTTCCTGGAGGATGTGGCCAAAGAAGATCTATGCACAATCCTCTATGTCAGTCACCGTGAAGATGAATACCGTGGCTTTTTCAATCAACATCTCAGGATGTGAAAATCTTGACAGACCTTTCCTCAAAAAAATATCACTTCGTCTTTCGGACTCGATGATTATTTAAAAAATGTTCCCATAAAAAAACTGAAAACCCTTGGTATTAGTGGCACGCCAGGATAGATTAGAACGGGAGACCTATGGATTCGAAGTCAGGACCTTCAAGTTTCCTAAACTCCTTTAAAAAAGTGAAGAGTGGGAGACCTGGAAAAGATATTTGCAGGAAAAATAAAAACACACCTTCTTGACATACTTAAAGATAAAGGAATAAAATAACTGCGGGTGAACGGCATAGCTTGAGATCAAGTATCGGTTCCAGGTCATCTTTCCGAAGCGCCAGATCTTGCGATATGCAGTAATGCGGTTTTCCGCAGCGCTCTGACCTGTTTAAGCATGCCGTTCACCTGTCTTGTTTAAAGTCTGTACGGCCATTTAATGAAGTATCCCTGTTTTTTTGCTCCGGACATTGCGTAGAATTGTTTTAACAAGGGTTATTTATACCTTTAAGTATCCACGTAGCGTGGGGGAATGGCTGCCCGGCTGCCGGGGTTTTTATATATTAACATTAGCGTGAAAGGATGGCGTATGGTATCGTTTCACGTTCATATATTTGAATACGGTTTATCAAAAATATGTAAAACCTTTTATGTTCTGAAATCTTATTGTTTTACAACTAAGTTTTGAATTGATATTTGTATAATACACCATCATTAAACAATAAAGGTTTTTAAAGTGAAAAAGAAAGAAATAATAACTTCAAATACTATTTTAGGAAAAGATTCAGATTTCGAAGGGAATATAAAATTCTTTGGAACTCTATTAATACAAGGAGCTTTTAAAGGAAAAATTTATGGAGAAGGAACTGTTACTATCGACAAAGATGCAACTATAAGATCTGATATTCATGCCTCAGAGGTTAATGTTCATGGAACAATATTTGGTAAAATGTCCGCTGAGAATAAAATCCATGTATATAAATCTGCAAAAATTTATGGTGATATCGAGGCGCCAGCTATCCAAATTGAAAAAAGCGCTTTAATTAAAGGAAAATGCCACACACATAAAATTGATCTGCCGAATGAAGAGGAACGGGCTATAATTAATACAGATTAAGAAACTATGGGTCCCTTTTTTATCGTGCAAGAGTACTATCCAATCTCATTCATTAAAACATCATGAACCCCACTTGCCATTGTAAGAGATGTCCATTCCCTGTTTGCAATTACCGAAGGTTTCGTTGGTGCCGTCAATATTGATGAGGGCCTCTTTCTTGAAATTCTCTGGCTGTTTTTCCCATATCCTTTTGCGGATGGTGTTTTTCACATCCATCAAATCAATGATATCTTCCTGGGAGAATCTATGCAGAAAGTCTCCTGCCGTTGTCGGATCAGGGATTATCTGTGCGACAAGAGCATTCAGCCAGACATTGTCATTTCTCAACAATTCAATATTCTGGAGGCAGGTGCCACCGGCAAGAATATTATAGGCCATATTGTTGAGGTAATTGTCTCTTTGGCCAGGTTATAATGCTGATCGCTTATTTCTGTCTGATAATTCTTTGTGGTAATAAATATGAACGTCATTGAAGTGACAGCCATAAGGCCAGTAATAAAAATAAGTATTTTTTGATCTTATGGTTTTAAACACCTATCCTCTCTGTTATTGACAAAACTATTGGGAACACTTTTATTTTTCATTTTCTGGTTTTTCAATGGTTTCATGCATTTCAAAGGCACCAGCCAAGATGTCAAGTGGGAATCGGAACCCGATTTTTTTTGCACTTTCCAGGTTAATTGCTATTTTAAGGGGGCTTTCAAATTTCTGGGGAAGATCTCCTGGTTTTGCACCATTTAATATTTTGGCAAAAGTTTGGACATAAAATTTTGCGTCAGCTTTAAACTCAGATCTGGCCGCCCCCATCAAAATCCCATTTTTTACCAGATCATACCTTGTTTGGACAAACATCGGCACCTTGTATTTGAACAAAGGAGACAAAAGTTTTGTGATACTCTTTTCTGATAACCCGGCATAATCCGTTATATATATTGCATCAATTTTGGGGGCAAGCTGTTCATGACATTTGATTAATTCTGTTCCCTCATTGCCACTTCCATGATCTATTGGCAGATGACATTCAATTACTTGAAAACCAAGTTCCAGGGATAACTTCATTATATCTTCTAATGAAGCATATGATCGCCCATTTGAACTATTCTCATAGGCTAGACCCAATCTTTTGAAGCCTGTGATTTCATGGAAAAGGCGAAGCTGCCGTTCAGTTTTATTAGGGTCTATCCAGGCATGTAAGTGATCAAATCCAGAATCTTCAACGCTTTTTATAATGCCTGATTGAATTGCGTTAGAAGCAGATAATACAATTGTAGGGGTGTTGTGTTGATCATTTGCAAGGTCTTGGCCGGCCCATGTACCAAAAGCAAGCATTAGATCAATATCTTTATTGTTCTTTAATCGTTTTATTGTGTCTTGTTTTAATTTTTCACGTTCTGCATCTTTCCATTCAAAGGTCCAATAGGCATCAGAAGGGAACTCGAGGTAATCGCTTTGAATTTTTGTGGAAAGAAAGTTCCATAAAGTCCTGGTTTCGCTTTCATCCTGACATTCTGGAATTGGTGCACGTTGTAACCAGCCTGAATCCATTAAACTGGCGGTAACAGACTTTAAAATCGACTGATAATTGGCATAAGGGCCACCTTCAAGATATCCGATGCGCCACTTTTTGCCATTATTTGTTATCGGCTTTGTTTCGTAGGACTCTTGAGCGCACACATCCATCTGGAACACTGCTAATAGGCACAGGATACCTATTGCGATGGGTTTTATTGATCTTTTCATTCACTCCTTTGGTCTTTTGTAATAAATACTAAGGTATTTGAAAAATCCCAAAAAAAAGTTCCCATCAAAAACCGAAAATCCTTGGTATCAGTGGCACGCCCGGAGGGATTCGAACCCCCGACCTATGGATTCGAAGTCCAGCGCTCTATCCAGCTGAGCTACGGGCGCACAGGGTCATGAAGACGATATTAGATAGCACAATGAAATATTTTCTGCAATGGTCTGTTGCATCTTTAATGCCATAAACACATATTCACCATCATGAAAATCAACGGTCAGGCTGGCCCGTCTTTCTATTGACAACAATCTGCTTTAAAAGTAGAACCCAAAAGTGAAATGAAAAAAAAGAGAAAAAAAAATGCCTCCTGGATCTGGAAAACACTATTTGTAATTGTGCTATTTCTGTTTTGTTTTACGATTGTTCAGGTTCTGGCGCTCAAATTCATTAACCCGCCACTTACCCCTAATGTGGCATGGGAATGGGCAGACGCCATCATTAAAAAACAGCCTGAAAGGCGCTCGAAATATATCTTTAAAAAAATTGAGTACATATCACCCCATCTGAGAAAGGCTGTTATTGCGGCTGAAGACCAGCGGTTTTTATCCCATAACGGGTTTGATTTCAATGAAATAAAAAATGCTTTAAAAACCCTGATCAAAAGAAAAAAATTGCGGGGAGCCAGTACCATCAGCATGCAGACTGCCAGGAGCGTGTTTTTGTTATCCAGCAAAAGCGTGTTCAGAAAAATAGCAGAGATGTATTACACTGTTTTAATTGAACTCTTCTGGGACAAACACAGAATTCTTGAAATGTATTTAAATACAGTAGATTGGGGGACAGGTGTCACTGGTGCCGAGGCAGCCGCACAAAAATATTTTTCAATAAGCGCTCAGCAGCTGAGTTCTTCGCAGGCTGCCTTAATGACAGCAATTCTGCCGAACCCGCACAGATGGTCTGTTAAAAACCCCAGCCCCTATGTTCGGCTTCGGCAGGCGAAAATCATGAAAGACATGGCCCTGATGCCACAGCTTTAGAAAAGGATTTACTTAATTTTATTTAAAGCAGCATCAAAACTTGCCTGATCAGTTTTAAAGGCCAGGGCATCTTTTCCTATTCTGATAATGGTTAAGGCATTAATTTTATCCCCTTGTTGAATCTTATTAACCACATCCTGACCTTTAATCACTTTTCCAAAAACGGTATGTTTATTGTCAAGCCAGGGAGTGGCTATATGGGTAATGAAAAACTGGCTGCCATTGGTTCCGGGCCCTGCATTGGCCATGGAAAGAATCCCTGGGGAATCATGTTTTAATTCATCCACAAACTCATCAGGAAACTTATAGCCAGGTCCTCCCCTGCCCGTTCCTGTGGGATCACCGCCCTGAATCATAAAGTCTTTGATCACCCTGTGAAAAACAATCCCGTCATAATATTTTTTTGAAGGATTCTGGTTCGAAGCGATTGTCCCAAGAGCCAGTCCTGCAAAATTAATGACTGTTATTGGGACCTGTTTATAATAGAGGACGGCAATAATCTGTCCTTTACTGGTATCAAATTGAGCATATAGCCCTTGTTTTAGATCCTTGGATAGATCTTCAGAAAAAACAAGACTGGGAATTAAAAGCAGGCCCAGAAAAATAAATATTATAAGAACTTTTTTGGTTGAGAACATTTTGACTATCTCCTTCCTCAATGAATTTTGGTTTTCTCCATAATCAAAAAAACCCGAATCTCAAGGCTTTTGAGTTTCGGGTGTTAATGAACAATCTTTCTACAACTTTTAAAAAAATGGGGTGAGTGACGGGGCTTGAACCCGCGACTCCCAGGACCACAACCTAGTGCTCTACCAACTGAGCTACACCCACCGCAAATAACTCACCTTAACTATCAGATCTTGATCTGTTTTTCAATACTTTTTTCATGCAGCCGAATTTAATCATGGTTTTTTTATTTCATCAAAATTATTGGGTGCCCCAGGCCATGACCTATATTTTACATTGACCTTGAAGTATTGTTTGACTATTATCTCTGCGTATAAATATTTCATTAAAGGAACTTGCATATGAATGCTTTTTTAATATTTGTTGTCCGGCTAATTTTAGGTCTTGTATTTGGTATATTCCTAATCCGGTTGTTCAGACCGGAATTGGGTATTTACCATGGGGTTGCCGCAGGATTCATTCTGGTTGCCCTGGCCTATGGCATGGCGCTTTTCAGAAAAAAGAAACAAAAATAGAACCCGAGGTTTTTTACAATTGGAAAAAAATATAATTTTAGGGACGGCAGGTCACATTGATCATGGAAAAACAAGCCTTGTCAAAGCGTTGACAGGGATTGAAACAGACCGGCTCAAAGAAGAAAAGGAAAGGGGCATTACCATTGAACTGGGGTTTGCCTGGCTTGATCTTCCCAATGGGCAGCATATCGGCATCGTGGATATGCCGGGCCATGAAAAATTTGTAAAAAATATGGTGGCTGGTTCCAGTGGGATTGATGTGGTCGCAATGGTGATTGCAGCAGATGAGGGTGTCATGCCCCAGACAAGAGAACATATGGAAATCTGCAATCTCATGGGGATTGAACATGGAATGGTGGCCTTGACCAAAATAGATATGGTGGACGAAGATCTTTTAGAGCTTGCCCTTGATGATATCAATGATTTTGTACAGGGCACTTTTCTTGAGGACAAACCGATCTGTCCTGTTTCATCTGTCACAAATCAAGGGTTGGATGAATTTATCAAAACCCTTGAAACCATCTGCAGCAAAATTCCCGAAAGAAAATTTTCCTCTATTTTCCGGCTGCCCGTGGACCGTGTCTTTTCAATGAAAGGATTTGGCACGGTGATTACCGGAACCCTGGCTTCCGGCAGTATCAGTGTTGGAAATGACATCATGGTCTATCCCAAACAGATTGTCTCCAAAGTAAGGGGGATCCAGGTTCACAGCTCAGGTGTTGAAACGGCAGGTCCTGGAACCAGAACAGCCATTAACTTTCAAGGACTTGACAAAGAAACAGTCAGCCGGGGAGATATCCTGTCTACTCCTGACACTTTGATTGAAAGCTATATGGTGGATGCCCATTTCCTTTATTTAAAAAGCAATGCAAAACCGGCAAAAAACAGAACAAGGATAAGATTTCATTCAGGAACCAGTGAGATACTGGGTTATCTTATTCTGCTTGATAGAGAGGAGCTTTTGCCTGGAGATGACTCTTGTGTTCAATTTCGCTTAGAAGCCCCTGTCTGCTGTATCAAGGATGACAGATATGTTATCAGAAGCTATTCACCTGTGAAAACAATTGGCGGCGGAGCCATATTAAATCCAGCTTCCCAAAAGCACAAGCTGTTTGATAAAACTGTTATCCAGGGGCTGGAAAGCTTGGTACTGGGTGATAATGAACAGATCATTTTATTCTTTCTATCCTTGAAAGGATACCAGGGACTGTCCTTTTCCCAGCTGCGTGTCATGACCAATATCCCGGACAAACGCCTAAATACAACTTTACAGAAAATGCTTGCCAAACAGCAGGTCATCCTGACCGACAAAGAAGCCCAAAAATTTGTCAATGGTTCTGTCTTTGATGATTTCAAAGAGAAACTCATTCAAAAACTAACCGACTACCATGCCAGGAATCCTTTAAAAGAAGGCATGCCCACCCAGGAACTTAAATCCAAATTTCAATATATTGATGACACAAAGTTTTTTAATATTCTTTTTACAAAACTGTCCGGGGAAAAGTTAATTGTTCTTGACAAAAACATTGTAAAATTATCTGCCCACAAAGTGGCGCTCCAGGTTGATCAGCATGAAGTAAAAGAAAAAATCAAAGGAATCTATCAAATATCCGGCTTGACCCCCCCCTTCTTCCGGACCATATGTCAGGATCTTAACCTGGACAAAAAGACTGCGATGGATGTTCTCCATATGCTGATTGATGAGAAATCCATTGTCAAAACAAAAGATGACCTTTACTTTGATGCCAAAGAAATCAATAACCTTGAACAAAAGCTGACAGCATACCTGAAAGAAAAAGAATCCATTACCACACCGGAGTTTAAGGATATAACCTGTGGGGTGTCCAGAAAATATGTCATCCCCTTAATTGAATACTTTGATTCCATAAATCTGACCATAAGGGTGGGAGATACTCGGCAGTTGAGACGAAAAGCCTAAATAGTCTTTTCAGCAAAGGTTTCAACAATACTATCCAGTCTTATTTTCCCTTCCAGAGTAAGTGCAAACCGTTGATCTTTAATAAACCCTAAGGAGTCTGCAAAAATTCGTTCCAGGATATCTTTATATCTGTTTTCAAAGGAGTCGTGAAATAAAGCCTGAAATTTTGCAAGATCCAGGCCTTCAAGGGTACGAAGCCTGAGCATGATCATTTCCATCATTTTCTGGTTTCTGGTAAGAATCTCCCCGTCTTCAACGGGAAGTCTGCCTGAATCCAAATCCGTTATATATGTGTCTATATTTTTAGGATTCCAGGATCTTGTTTTTCCATCATAGGAGTGTGCTGCTGTCCCAAACCCATAGTAAGGGGTCATGTCCCAATATTTTGAGTTGTGTCTTGATCTGTTCTGCCTGCCCCTTGAAAAATTGGAAATTTCGTAATGCTCATAATTGTTATGGGTTAATAATATGGCAGTTTTTTTAAACATCGTCGACATTGCTGTGCTGCCAAGGGCGTTTAGCAGGCCTTTTTTCAATTGTTCATCAAGGGCCGTACCAGGCTCAATTGTGAGCATATAACAGGACAGGTGGGATGGTGTCATCCCAAGCGCTTGTTTTAAATCTTTTTCCCATATATTTGGGGTTTCAAAAGGAAGTCCGTAAATGAAATCCATGCTGATATTGTCAAAGCCTGCTGTCTCTGCATCCTTAATCGTTTGGACTGCCTGTCCGGCCGTGTGGATTCTACTTAAAAATCTAAGCTTATCCTCGTTAAATGACTGGGCGCCGATGCTAAGCCTGTTAATTCCTGTGTTTTTTAATTCTTTAAGGTAATTTAAATTAATAGTTCCCGGGTTAACTTCAAATGTGATTTCAACATCCTGGGAAACTAAAAACTTGTCTCCAATGGTCTGCAAAAGCATGTCAACATCTTTAACCGGTAGAAGAGATGGGGTTCCGCCGCCAAAATATATAGTGTTGATTTTTTCCTTTGAGTCTGATCTTTTTTCAATCTCTTTTTGAAGGGCTTTAATATAAGCCGGGATCAATAAAAGATTTGTCTTAGAAAAAAAGTCACAATAATCACACTTTTTAACACAAAATGGGATATGGATATAAATGGACTTTTGATCACACAAAACGCTTCATCAATTCATCAATCACGGAATCAACATTTTGGGGCGTTACCCCATAATGATTACAGGCCTGCTTTACCCTTTCAAGATGTGGACTTGTATCCATATCTTCGGGTCCCCGGAAAAATCCCATCCGTCTGCCGACCTGGTATAAAATCCTTTTTTCCGGTTCAAACTCAAAAAACTGATCAATAATACCAATCATTTTTTCTTTATCTTCCGGCAGTTTTCCATTAATGGTCTCAAACAGATTCAGGATATGATCGCTTTTGATATAGGAATCGATCCCGTCAAGGCTTTCGATAAACAGCCTTAACTCCTTGGCCATCATGACATCCGTGGGTTTTTCAAACTCTCCTTTTTCAGCTTCTTTGGCAAGAGCGGTTCCGTTTGTCACTGCCAGGGTCCTGATCCTGATAAAATCAGGATTAATGCTGTTGAGGGCAGAAGCCGTTTCCAGGGCATGTTCTATGGAATATTCGATACCTCCAAGACCCGGCATAACGTATTCCGACAATTCCATCCCTGCCTGCTTTACCTTCAGACCCGCCTTGATATGGACAGCTTTGGTGGTCCCTTTGTTTATTTTCTTTAATACTATATCAGATCCGGATTCCATACCCACATGAATGCGGTTTAATCCTGCCTTGGCCATCCGTTGCAGATCATTCTGCTTGATTCTGGCAATGGTATGACTTCTTGCATAGGATGTAATCCTGTCCACATCTGGAAAACATTTTTTTATATGCTCCAGCACAAATACCAGGTTATCGGGCTTCATGATCAAAGAATTGGCATCCTGTAAAAAAATGGATCTCATCCCTGATGCATACCAGTTCATGGCAGCATTAAAAGCCATCCGGTCTTTTTCTTTAAAACTATTGTAAAGGGTGTTAATAACCTCACTACTGGCATATCCACCCGGCTTAACAATTCTTTTGACCCCTTCAATATAGCCATGCAGAACGTCAATATCTTTAATAATATTTTCAACTATTCTTAAAGAGAATTTCCCTTTTTTATACACCCTGCAAAATGTACATTGATTCCAGGGACAATTTCGTGTCAGCCGTATTAAAAGACTGCTTGCCTCACTGGGAGGACGAATGGGACCCTGTTCAAACCCTTTGTACTTATCTATTTTATTCTTTTCCATGAAAACCCTTCATAACTACATATTTTTTTCATCCCTACCATTTCAACCTAACCCACTCACCGTTCACCATTTGCGAATTGCAATCTGCAATTCGCATTTTATCATCTGAACACCCAAAGTCAATCCCGGACTTTCTGTATCATCATCACACCTGAAAGTGACAAAACCATACCCAGGATAAACATGACACCCAGATCCTGATCACCCGAAAGATATCCTGCTGCCGATGCGACTGCCACAAGAAGTGTGGTTGCAAGCGGTTGAGCATTGGTTGTAATTGCCACCTGGACAGGTGTCAGGTGCTGCAAAAGGATGTTCCATAATATCATCATCACAGTGCTGGTAATCACAATCATATATCCTAGCCCAAACCATCCCGCATTTGAAACAGCAGAAAAATCAAATGTCATCATTGGTCCAGCCGCCATGGGCAGCATGATGAGAACACCTAAAATCAGGCTCCAGGCCGTGACCATCACGGCATTCTTTTTCTTGCAGATGTCACTTGCCAGGATTGTATACAGCACCCAGGAAAAAACAGCACCGATCAACCAGAGATCACCGGTTCTCAGTTCACTGACCTGCCCTCCGGATGCCCATGGCCGCAAAACAATTATCACCCCTGAAAAGGCCAGGAAAACCCCTGAAAATTTCTTCAAAGAAGGCATTTTCTTAACCCGGATACTTGACAATAAAAGCACACCAATGGGGGTCATGGCATAGATAAGTGCGGAATGCCCAGGAACACTGAGCTCAAGGCCTTTTAAAAAACAATATTGATTCAAAGGAACCAGCAGCACCCCCAGCCCCAGAAGCAAAAACCATTCTCTTATGGTAAAATCAGGCTTAGGAATTTTCCATCCCGTAAATATAAGAAAAATAACAGCACATCCAAGACCCCTGGAAACGGTTAATACCATGGGGTTTGCAAAACTTATGGCAGCAGCTTTGCTGAGAATAAATGTGCCGGCTGCACCAAGCACATGAAGCACCATGAACAGATACAGAAGGTTTTTAGAGCTATCAGATTTTTGATTCAATATTCATTCCTTTTTTCAGGGGGCCGGTTTCAGACCATCTGACGGCAGTGGGTCTCTTTGGTAAAAAACAGGAGTCCAACAGATAAAATAACCCATGCCATCATGGGAATAAAACCATACTCATAAGCATCAAGAGAATAAATTCTTACCCCGTCCATCATCTGACCTGTCCAATGATAATCCAGTATACGGCCCACAAGCGGCTGGAGCAACATAGGCCCCATCATCACCCCCATGTTGGTCAGGCCTGAGACTGTTCCGGACAATGATGAAGGAACAGATTCAATGACAAACGAAAAACTGACAATCATGCAACCGGAAAAAAATCCGGTAAAAAAAAGAATCATACCCAGTTGAAAAAAGGAAAGGCTTTCGTAAAAAAGGATCAATGACCATCCCAGAGCAGCCACCATGGTTCCTGCAATATACAGGGGTTTTCTTTTTCCCATCTGATCGGACAGCCATCCGAAAAAAGGAGAGCCAAAGGCCCAGCCAATGAGCAGAACAGAGGTCAGGGAAGCCGCTCTTCCCGGGCTTAAGCCGTGATGAGAGATCAGATAAGGCACACCCCAAAGACCGGAAAAAGTAAGGATACACCCCACAATTCCGCCGGGAATGACAAATAAAAGCCAGGTATTCCGATATTTAAACACATTGAAAAGATCCTGCCATATTCTATACGAAGACAATGATGCAGACGTTGGTATCCTTTGTGTAAAGCCCGGATATCCCTTTTCCTGGGGCCAATCCCTGACAACAAACCAGATCACCCCGCCCAGAACAAGGGTCATCAGGCCAGTGACACTTATGACCTGGCGCCAGTGAAAAGTATCCATGAGGAACCGTAAAGGAGGGCCTGCTGTCACAGCCCCGATGAGCCCGATGGATATGGCATTGCCCGCAACAAAGGCATAGATTTTTTTTGGAAACCAGGAAGAGGAGAGCTTTAGCAGTCCCACAAAGGCAACGGCCACAGACCCGCCTATGAGAAGCCGGCCAAGCCCGGCCCAGAAAAATCCCGGGGACAGGGCAAAAAGCAGGGTGCCCAGTCCCGCCACCATGCAACCAGCTGTCAAGAGTTTTCTCGGACCCAGGGTATCGGCCAGGATCCCCGTGGGAATCTGCATGGCCACATAGGCATAAAAATATAGCCCGGACAGATGGCCCAGACCCGAGGCAGAGATATGAAAATCCTGCATCAGCTCCTGGGTCATGACTGCCGGGGCCACTCGCTGAAAAAATCCGGCCAGATAAAAAAGGGCACCCAGGCCCCAGATAAACCAGGCCAGCTTCATGGGCGGCCCGGTCAGTTTATTTGATTCCATTAATAGTTGTATTTCTCCTTGTACAATACAAATAATCGACTTTGATGTGTATCAGCCCCGTAATTCTAAGGCAAGTACATATTATGTCAATGATATAAATAGTGCTCGACTGAAAACCGTCGATTTTTCAGATATCCCGGCCAGGGGATCTGTCCTCCCATGTTTTTAAGCTATCTGTCTCTAAATCTGCATTTATTAAATTTCATTAAATTGATAAGAAAAAACCTGAAATTAGAGCAAAAATAAAATCGAAAATAGCTCAATTCAGGAACAGTTTTTTAGGATATTTTTAAAAATTGCTCTATTAAGAAATGGTAAGTTATGTTAAGCGTGAGAAACAACAGAATTAGTTTTTAATAAAAAGGTGAAATGAATAAAATATTTATCATTATTGTTTTTTTAGCTTTTGTCTGTGCAGGCTGGCAGCAGATTATCTTTATTCCAGGTCAGGCAGATCAGATGCCCATGGAGATCCTTTCAAAGGCAATGATTGATTCTGCCGGTGCAGCTGTTGATCTCGCCATTGGCCTTGTTGGGGTGATGGCACTATTTCTAGGATTAATGAAGGTAGCTGAAGTCGGTGGAATGCTAACCATTCTGGCAAAATTGATACGTCCTTTAATGGTCAGGCTCTTTCCAGATGTGCCAGCAGATCACCCTGCCATGGGAGCCATGATTTTAAACCTTGCTGCCAATGCGTTGGGACTGGGTAATGCAGCCACCCCTTTTGGCATACGGGCCATGCAGGAGCTGGACAGGCTCAATCCAGTGAAAGGTGAGGCCACGAATGCCATGGCACTTTTCATGGCTATAAATACATCTTCCGTTACGCTTCTGCCCACGGGAGTGATTGCCCTGAGGGCCGCAGCAGGTTCCATTGATCCGGCTGCTATTTTACCTACAACATTATTTGCCACCATCGGTTCCACAAGCGTTGCCATCATTGCTGCCAAAGTTTATCAACGTTTTTTTCCACAAAAACATGTAGCTATAATAAAAAAGAATGGAAGAGTGGCTTGCGACACGTCAACAGATGACACACTAAAAGATGCTTCTGATGGATATCCCTTGTGGGTTTCTATCTTGGCTCTTGGGGTTCTTGCTTCCCTGATTCCAGTAGCAATACTTTTTGGACATTCAGTATCACCCTGGATTTTACCCGGTTTGGTGGTTGGGTTTTTAGGATTTGGCTTAATTAAAAAGGTTCAAATTTATGAAGTCTTTGTCGAAGGAGCTAAAGAAGGTTTTCAGGTGGCATTACGAATTATACCCTACATGGTTGCCATCCTTGTAGCAGTAGGTATGCTGAAGGCCAGTGGAGGGTTGCAGATTATTGTTAATGCTCTTTCAAGTGTTACAGAAAGTTTCGGTCTTCCGGCAGAGGCATTACCCATGGCATTAATGAGGCCGCTTTCCGGATCTGGTGCCTATGCCATCCTGGCATCTATTATTAATGATCCAGCTATAGGGCCGGACAGTTATACAGGGCTTCTGGTTTCTACCTTGCAAGGATCAACAGAAACCACATTTTATGTTATGGCCGTATATTTTGGAGCAGTTCAGATAAAAAGGATCCGACACGCCCTTGTGACAGCCTTAACTGCAGATGTGGCCGGCGTCCTGTTCGCAATCCTGGCTTGTTCATTGTTTTTCAATTAGACGTTTATATGAAAGTATTGAGATATGAGTTTTGAGTAGTGAGAAAAAACTGTCAGCTTAGCTTCCCTCACGTCTCACATCTCATTACTCTTTCATAATTTGTTGTGCCCGCCAGGGCATGGCTGTTTATAAATAAGAATTTCTTGTATTCAGCCAAAATGCCAGGATTGGCATTTTGGCTGAATAGCAATTACCATGATACATGGTCAGGCGAAACCCGGCCCTCCAAAAGAACCTGGTCGAGGTTAATTTTCTTTCTTAATAAAACAATTTTCTTAGGTTTGTATTCCTTTACTTGCCTTTGTCCTGCAATTTATTTGGGCAGACCTTGAAAATTGGTTGTTTATTATGATACTTAGTGCCTGACTTAAAAAGATTAAACTATCAATGTATTATAAGAGGAGGAAACCATGCCTGGGTTTGAAATATTTGGTGATGAGGAAAAAAAAGAAGTGGCCGATGTTCTTGAAACGGGTGTTCTTTTCAGGTATGGATTTGAAGGGGTCAGAAACGGACATTTCAAGGCCCTTGAGTTTGAAAAAAAACTTTGTGAAATTACAGGTGCCAAATACAGCCACCTGTGTTCCAGCGGCACGGCTGCCCTTTGCACAGCCCTTACCGCCTGCGGTATAGGGGCCGGAGATGAAGTCATTGTGCCTGGCTTTACCTTTGTTGCTACGTTTGAAGCCATAATCAATGTCGGTGCCATTCCTGTTTTCTCAGAAATTGATGAGACTCTGTGTCTTAATCCTGACAGGCTTGAAGATGTGATCACCTCAAAAACCCGTGCTGTAGTTCCGGTACACATGTGCGGTGCCATGGCAAGGATTGATGAGATTAAAATATTTTGTGATAAAAAAGGATTGATTCTTATTGAAGATGCATGCCAGTCTTTAGGGGCTAGCTATCAAGGCAAAGCCCTTGGAACCTTTGGGACGTCAGGATGTTTTTCCTTTGACGCGGTAAAAACTGTTACCTGCGGGGAAGGCGGCGGTATTATTACTGATGACAAAGACGTATATGAAAAAGCGGACCAGTTTGCCGACCATGGGCATGACCACTTAGGCGGCCCTGACCGGGGGGCTGATGACCACCCCATTATTGGGACCAATTACAGGATCAGTGAATTGAACGCGGCAGTAGGACTTGCCCAGTTGAACAAACTGGATCAGATCCTTTCCACCCAGAGAAAAAACAAGCTTGCCATTAAAGATGCCATGGCAGACCTGCCTGGAGTCAGTTTCAGATATATCCCCGATGCAAAGGGTGATTCAGCAACCTTTTTAAGTTTTTTTCTACCCACGCAAGAACGGGCCCGCCAGATAGCTAAAAACCTTGCTGACAACAAAGTGGGGTGTCCTTACTGGTATGACAATAACTGGCATTATTATAAAAAATGGCACCACTTAAAAGAGATGAAACGGTCTGCTAAACTTGCTGTTGAGCTTGCAGACAATCTACGGGATTATACAAACATTGTACTTAAAGAATCTGATAATATCATGAAACGAACCATTTCCATGCAGATCATGCTGTCATGGTCAAAACAAGATATTGAAAACAGAATTCAGGCCATAATAAAATCATTTAAAGGATAAACATGTTTAGAAACTTTAAGCTGGTTCCAAACGTCATATTTGGAAGAGGCTGTTTTTCACAGCTGGATGAAATTATAGAAAAACAACGTGAAGATGATGATGCATGGGTTGTGTTTGTCACAGATGATGTTTTCAAAGGAAAACCTTTGGAAAAAAGGATACCCCTGCATGACAATGATATGCTCTTATGGGTTAACGTGGATGATGAGCCCAAAACAAAATATGTTGATGAATTGACCATTAAAGTAAAAGCGTACAGGTCAAGTCTTCCCTGTGCCGTCATCGGTATAGGAGGCGGCAGCAGCATGGACCTTGCCAAATCCATATCCCTTATGCTGACAAATTCCGGGTCTTCCACTCTTTATCAGGGATGGGACCTGATTAAAAATCCTGCTGTCTGCCACATGGCCGTTCCCACCCTTTCGGGAACGGGTGCAGAAGTTTCAAGAACAGCTGTTCTGACAGGCCCTGAAAAAAAACTCGGCCTTAACTCTGACTATACAGTGTTTGACCAGGTGGTTCTTGATCCTGAGCTGATCAAAAATGTGCCAAAGGATCAGCACTTTTATACGGGCATGGACTGCTATATCCATTGTATTGAATCCCTTGAAGGCACCTATCTGAATGAGTTCTCCAAAGCCTATGGAGAAAAGGCTCTTGATCTTTGCCGGCAGGTTTTTATAGATGACCATCCTGATCGCGACGACAAGCTAATGATGGCCTCTTTTTTCGGAGGCATGAGCATTGCCTATTCCCAGGTCGGCGCCTGCCATGCACTTTCCTATGGGCTTTCCTATGTACTTGGTACCCATCATGGAATCGGATGCTGCATCGTGTTTGATTATCTGGATGAATTCTATCCTGAAGGGGTAAAAGAATTTCGAACCATGATGGAAAAATGCCGGATTGAACTGCCAAGAGGTCTTGTTAAAAATCTTAAAGAAGATCAGATTGAAAAAATGATCACCGTAGCCCTTGGCCTTGATCCATTATGGGAAAACTGCCTGGGAAAAGACTGGAAAACTATCATGACAAGGGAAAAAGCCAGATCCTTGTTTCTTAAAATGTAAATGAGAAACCCATGACAATTGCGGTAATACCATCCAGGTACGGATCAAGCCGGTTTAAAGGAAAACCTTTGGCCCTTGTTGCAGGAAAGCCTATGATACAAAGGGTGTATGAACAGACTCAAAAATCACCTGCTGTTTCAAAAACAATCGTGGCAACGGATGATGAGCGGATATTCAAGGCAGTTGAAGGTTTTGGCGGTATTGCCGTGATGACATCCGAGGAATGCCGTTCCGGAACTGACAGGGTGGCTCAGACTGCTGATATTTTAAACCTTGGGCCAGATGACATTGTTGTCAATATCCAGGGAGACCAGCCCGTGTTTAATCCCTTGACCATTGATGAAATGATTTCACCCTTTTCTAATGATCCTGACCTTGTCATGTCAACCCTTGCATTCAAGATAACAGATAAAAGAGAAATCACTGATCCCAAAGATGTAAAGGTGACTTTTGATAACAATGGATTTGCCCTGTATTTTTCAAGGGCCCAGATCCCCTATCCAAGGGACCCGGAGACAAAGGCGGATTTTTACAAGCACCTTGGCTTTTACGCCTACAAAAAAAGTTTTCTGGACACTTTGGTTGCACTTCCCACAGGAACCTGTGAGCATATTGAAAAACTTGAACAATTAAGAGTGCTGGAATTCGGCTATAGAATCAAGGTGGTTATCACCCAATACGATTCTCTGGAAATTGATCTGCCTTGCGATATAAAAAGGGTTGAAGAAAAACTTTTATTTCCTTAATTTAAGAATGCAATCTCATTATAAAAGACTTCATACCACCTGTCATACCCAATGGGGGGTCTAGAAAAAAAATGTATGGAAATCAAGGCTGAATGAATAATGAGCAATGAAATAATTTATAAATTACTTAAACTTTTTATTATTTTATTGGGGTGCCTTCCGCAGTCGGTTGCAAAATTTTGTTCCAATATTATCGGGCTTGTATGGTTTAAAACGGACAAACGTCATAAAGATATTGCCCTGAAAAATATTTCCAACGCATATAAATCAGAATTTTCTCCTGAGCAAGTTTTCAATCTCGGCAAACAAGTGTTCCAAAATACGGTCCATATGATTTTTGATATTGCATGGGCTTTTAGAATGGATCAGGAAGAATTGTTAAAACATTATACAATTAAAGGATATGAAAATTTAAAAAATGCCCTTCAAAAAGGCAGGGGTGTTCTTCTGTTGACAGGCCACATGGGAAATTTTGAACTTTTAGTGGGTGCGTTTGGTAATGATCCTGATTATAAAATGTATGGTGCGTATAGAAAATTTGATTTTCAACCCTTGGAAAGGCTGATGCTTGAAGAAAGACAAAGGTTTGGAGTCACCATGATTCCCTTAAGAGGAGCTGCTAAAAAAATTGATGCTATTTTAAGGAACAAAGATGTTGTGGGGACTTTGCTTGACCAAAACGCTGATTGGTACAATGGAGTTTTTGTTGATTTTTTTGGCAGACCTGCCTGTACTAACAAAGGGATGGCAATTCTTGCCATGAGGACAAAAGCACTGGTTGTGCCTATGTATATTGCTAAAACAGACAACACCTATGTGGTGGAATTTTTACCTGATATCCCTTTACAATCCACAGGAGACATGATCAAGGATATTGAGAATAACACGCAGAACTATACATCTGCAATTGAATCAATGGTACGAAAATATCCTGATCAATATTTCTGGGTTCACAACAGATGGAAAACAAGGCCCTATAGTATCATATCAAGAAAGGAATCGTAAAAAATGGGTATGGCTGGGCATAAAATAACACAGGAAAAATTTGACAAATATGTTGCAATCATGGGGGCTCTTCTCCCCTTTGGAATTATGTTGGGGCCAAGTGCTTTTGAAGCAATAATAGCATTAACCTCAATCATATGGATTGCAGCACAAATCAAATTCAAAAACAATTCTCTGAAAACTCTACTTGAGCAGCCCTTCATTAAACCACTGATAGCAGTATACATTTCAATTCTAATCAGTGTTCTTTTAAATGGAGGTGGTGACAAAGGTTATCTCCATGACGTTGTGATCATAAGACACCTGCTTTTCATAGCAGCAATGGTAGAAACATCTCAAAGATTTCCTGTCTTTAGATATCTTTTTTACGGAATTGTTGCAGGGTTTGTTTATGCACTGCTGAATATTGCATTTGTCCATATATTTGGGTTTGATTTCATGGGGAAACCGCTTACAAGGTATCTTGAGAAAGAAAAAGAAGGGGTTCGTTATCCAACCATGATAGCTTTCTATACACTTTTTTTTCTTACATGGGCTCTTTTTGATACGACGCAAAAAAACAAAGTAAGGGCTTTAATTTCCATTGCAGCTATTACAGGTTTGTGTTTCTTGACACTATTTCATATTCGGACACTCCACTTGGCCCTGTTGAGCAGTATTTTGTTTGTGCTATTTTATTTCATGTTGAAAAAAAAAAACTATTTGTTGATTCTCTGTGGCATAGCTTCTCTTACAGGCATTTCTTATTACCTTTATACGACAAATAATTTCAGAAACCTCGCTTCTGTCTATGAAAGAATTTTTATATGGAAAACTTCATTTTTATTGTTTTATGACAATCCTTTGTTTGGTGCAGGCATATCATCATATATGAGTGCCATTACAGAACTCATACAAAAATCAGATATAAAACCATACATTGACCCTAGCGGCATACAATGGCATCTTAAAGAAAATATTTATCATGCCCATAATAACATGCTTCAAATCTTATCATGCACGGGTATAACCGGGTTTATATGTTCATTATGGCTGTCCATTGTTGTATTACAATCAACATTTAAGAATATCACTTCGCACCATATTGGTTTTATAAGTTGGCCTATATTGTATTTTGTTATATCCTTCGCCGGATTCAGTATCTATACCGGATGGTATCTTGCATTGGCATCGTTTATCATTGTCTGCGTTTCTACGAAAAATCTAACTCCCCATTAACAATTTACAAAGGATAATTTAATTTCCATGTATTGCTATTATTGTAAAAAAAAACAATATGATGTGATCGGAACAAAAAAAGATTGTACAATTGTCAAATGCAAATCGTGTGGTTTTTATTATATGACCCCATACCCTACTGAAGAACAGATGAAAAAGGTGTATGATATTTATGATGGGAATGAGAGAAATCTAAAAAATGTTAATTGGAAAATAAAACGTTTTAAAAGAAAGCTTTGGCTTTTAACAAAATTCATGAAAGGTAAAGACTTTCTTGATATTGGATGCAATATCGGTTTTGGTGTTGAAGCAGCAAAAAGCTATGGACTGAATGCAACAGGGATTGATTTAAGCCCGGATGCAATAAAACATGCCAGAAGGTTATTTCCTGATAATAAGTATTACAATATGACTTCCACAGAACTTGCCGAACAAGGTTATAGGTTTGACTTGATTTTATGCTGTGAGGTAATAGAGCATTTAACAGATATCCACAGTTTTATGGAATCCATCAAAAAATTGCTAAAAAAAGACGGCATGTTATACTTAACCACACCAGATGCCGGGCATTTTAGAGTCCCTAAAAATTTCATTGAGTGGAAGGAAGTTCAGCCTCCGGAACATATCGGTTTTTTTAACAAAAAATTGATAAAAAATCTTTTTGATGAATACCAACTTAAAATATTATTTTTCCATCCAATGTTCAAACCAAACCTTCGGGTTTTTGCAAGAAATATAAGCTGAGAAACAAGCTGACCCGTCAAGCTACCTGTTTGAGATTCTCCAGATATAACGCCAGAGTCTTCTCGCACATTACTTTTTTTGTGAACATCGCCATTACCCGAGATCTGCCTTGTGAACTTAAAGCCGTGTATAATTCTTTGTTCTCAATAACTTTCTTGATTGCATATGACATATCTTCCGCACTCCCAGGCTTAACAAGAATCCCGGTCTTGTTATGGCTTATTGTTTCAATAGAACCACCGTGGGCTGTGGCAATAACAGGTTTGTTCATTGATTGGGCTTCAACTGAAATCCGCCCAAAAGATTCCGGTTGACAAGAAGATGATACAACAATATCGGACAATTTTATTGCAGCTGGCATATCTTCACAATTGCCTGGGAATAATATACGATTTTTAAGTCCTTTTTTTAAAACCATTGCCTTAAGATCTTCTAAATATGAAGATTTCAAATCACTGCTGCCGGCACAAACTGCAATCCATTTTAATGATCTTATCAAACTGAGACTCTCTATAAAAATATCATGGCCTTTAAGCCTTGTGATACGTGCCGGCAAAAGAATCACCAACGGACCTGACTTATCAAGACCCCATTTATTTTGAATGGCATCAAGCCTTTTGTTGTCAATTGCATCAGAATCAAATTGATTTTCATCTATTCCTTCATATATGATTTTAATGCGGTTTTCCGGAGTGTGATATTCTTTTTTAATATGATCTGCAATGACATTGGAAATGGCTATTACCTTCTGGGCTTTTGACATAATGGCACTATATGCATTAATTGAATAAAAGCCGTGGAAAGTTGCAATCAACAGCGGCCTTTTATTCACGGGAATACTTTTCCATGCAAGATATCCGATCCATGCAGGAAGGCGAGATCTTAAATGAAGAACATCAACTTTTTCTTTCAGCATAAATTTTCTAAGCCATGGGATATATTTTAAGCATCTTGGACTTTTTTCCCCGATATAGTCACAGGGGATATGCTCACTTCCATTTTTGATAAGCTCTGGAACAAGACGTCCCCCCTTTGAAATAACAATGGACCTGTGTCCTTTTGCTGCCAGGAAAGATCCGAAATCAAGGGTTACCATCTCCACCCCGCCATTGTCCATTTCAGGCAAAAGCTGAACTATTGTAAGCTTTCGGGACACCATCGTCTCAAAATCTCCCTTGCACATTTATCTGACTCGTTTATGCTTTTGCCGCATTTGCTATATCCTCTGTTTTGGATCCACTTATTATAGGAAATTGCAAGTTTATTCTTATAGAGGTCTTGTTCGCTAAAAGAAAACTTATTCCCCTTTTGTTTCCACTCCATGGGGATAATATATGTAGTGCAACCGGCTGTTAATGCTTCATAAATCATGGACATACTGTCTGCCGTAACCCATACTATAGAGGATGCATCATATTGCTTTTCCACCCATCCTTTTTTTGTATCGGAAAAACGAAAAAAAGAAACTTTCTCCATGCCTGCAGTGAACCGGCTTATTTTATTTTCCATCTCTACCGGCGTTCTGGGTGATGACGAAATAGTCCAGTTTATGTTTTCAGACTCTGATGATACAATTTTCTCAATATATCCAAGTATTTTATCCGAATCCCACACATGACTTTTATCATCACGCCCCCCGATAAGAACCAGTCCTTTGTCATTTTTATGAATATTTTTATTTTCTGAAATATTGGGAGGTCCTATAGTTAAAAAAATATTTTTACTAAGTTTAAATCTATCATGATTTGGGACAAAACAAAGATCAAACATCTTTATCAAAAAAAAAGCCGGGGACATACAAATAATTTTTTTAGCTCCACTATCATTGCCGATTTTTATAACATGGGGATGGGTATGGGTACCTGTACCAATAACAAAATCGACATCATCGGTTTTGCCGGTCTTCCAATAAAACCCGGCAAATGTCTTTAACCAATTAATAATATCTGAAAAAAGAGAGATCTTTATTTTTAAATATGTGATTTCAACAGGAACATACTTCTCAAGAGCGTTTATTATTCCTTGTGTCTGTTTTTCGTGCCCTGGTCTGCCATCTAAAATTGCGGTTATTTTATAAGTCTTCAATTAGTATCATCCAAAAAAAAATTACAGATAACACCTGCCATAAGTGCTACCTTTTCAATACAATAAATCACTCTTTTTTCTATCATTCAATTCAAGTATTTTACTGTATTTCATCATTCGTGCATATGCATATATGCTGCTGAAAACTATCCCATACAAACCATAAATAAAAAATCTCTGGAAAAAATATGCTTGAAAAAATGAAAAAACCATTCCAAATGCGACTTTAATTACAGGCGTTTTTTTACCGTTTTTGACTGCATCCTCAGCCTGCATTGAAGAATACGTATTAATTTTTTCAGTCCATTGAAAAATTGACAAAAAAGACCTGTGGGAAATCTTGTGTTTGAGTTGTCCGACAAATTTTCTTTCCGCAATGGTTTTATCTTTTACGCCATCTATTATCACACAATCATGGACACTGCTGTTTCTGAACCCTGCTGTTTCTTTGTTATAAAGCCTTGTTTGGTTTGAACAATATGCAAGTTTTTTGGGTTTTTCTTCAAACCAGAAGGTATTGGCAATCTTAATCCTATAACCACACTTTGTTTCAACATGACCTGTCTCAAACATCATTTGAATTTCTATTGCAAGCTCTTTGGTAACTTCTTCATCAGCATCGATATTTAAAATCCATTTGTTTCTGCACAAAGATTCACCAAAAATTTTCTGCTGACCATATCCTGCCCACTCGTTGTGGACAACGCGGGCTCCTGCTGCTTTTGCAATTTCAACAGTTCTGTCACTGCTTCCAAATTCAACAACAATCACCTCATCAACAAATTGAATCACAGAGTTAATAGCCGATAAGATACGAGCTTCTTCATCTTTTGCGATTATAAAAACAGAGAGGGGTAGTGGCAATTTTATAGTCATGGATACCTTTGTTGCATTTTATAAACCATCATATGTATAAACCTGAAAAGAGATATCATATGTAAACTTTTTAGAATACCTGAATGGGATATCCTTTTGCACAACCCCTGAAGATTCTTTTAAATTAAGACCCTTTAGAAAATTTATAGGATTTCTTGTTTGCCATACAATTAGCACTTTTTCTTCTGGTTTAAATTTTTGTAGAGGTATGGATGGGCTTATTATGGTTGAATCATTTAAAAATAGTTTTAGATTTCCACCTATAAATTTATCTTCTGTTAAAATCAACCCTTTATCAAATCCAATACTTTTAATCTCTTCTGACAATTGTTCAAATGGGTAGTTTGCTCTATGAGGTTTTTTGCCCATATCCACAAACATAACTCTTAATGGAATCATTAGTATAACTATAGAACAGAAAAATAAACCTGTTGATATAAAAACATTTATCTTTTTCTGGGAGATTGATTTTATATCTGTGAGCATAAAGGCTAACAAAGGTGCTATATACAAATAGGGTTGAAGCCAGCGCTCTTTTATGTTTGTTACCTGCATAATTAGAATTATGACAAAAATAGATATAAAGCTTATCAGTATATAGTTGGCTAAAACTTTGGAAGGCCTGTTGAATTTTTGAATAAATGAGTTCCTGAACAATGCAATATAAAAGATCAGGAATGGTATAACAAATGCCAAATAGGAGATTATAAGCTCAACTATTCCATGAAGTATATCTGTAAAATAACTTCCATTTTGATCTAAACTCATTCGTTGCATAGTTTCTAATGTGGCAAGATCTTTGTTTGATAGAAACCATAAAAGGTGTGGTAAAACCAGCAAAGTTGTTACACTTACTGATACAATTAATTTTTTAGTAAATATCTTTTTTCTATAATCTGCCACAAACAGAGTCGCCACCATCAAAGCTAAAGCTACTAAAACAAAATTATATTTTGCTAAAACACCGCATGCTGAAGCTAAACCAATTAGGATAAACCCGGTTAAATTCTGTTTTTTCAGGGTATAGAAATAAAAGTAGAAAAGAGCTGCAGTTGATGTAGTCAGTAATACAGTATGGATCTGATCAATCTGTGCTTCCCATACTATTTGTGGTAAAAAAAACAGGGAAAACGCACTTAACGCAGATACTTTTTTATTTTTAGTAATCAGAAGTCCTGTTTTATATGTAAATATATAGGTAGAAAAAAGCAGGAAATTTTTTAGAGAACTTATTGCAAATATATTTTCACCAAAGATATTAAAAAATATTCGTTGAACCCAGGTGTATAAAGGCGGTTGAGCATTATACCCAAGTGAAAAGTATTGAGATAGCATCATTTGCTCGCTTTCATCAATCTCAACTCCATTGGTTGTAATTACCCTTATTAAAATTTGCAATACAAAATAACAAAAAATAAACAGGGGAAACCTGTTTAAGACAAAGTCTGAAACCCTGTTTAACATGGTCGATCCACCTTATCCTCTTTATGTCCAAAGGCAAATTTTCGGGTGAAGTAATTATAAAAAAATATAATGCCGATGGTAATAATTTTGGCAATTATAGGGATCTCTTTTAAAATGGTATAGTTGGTAAACAGGTAGATTAGACTTGTTCCAAAAACAAGTCCACACAGAGAAAAAATCAGGGATAAAATAAATGACTTAAATATGGGATTACTTGGATTAAATACAAACTTGTGCTGAAGTGTGAAGTTTATCAACAGCCCCACGCCAGCACTTATTATATTTGCAATGGTGGGTGTCAAAAAACAGATCAGACCACTGTAAAGCGACAGATCTGCTCCTGTGGCAATTACTGAGGAACCAAAAAACTTTAGAATTCTCATTCAAGGTCATCCAGGACAGAATAACTATCCAGATCCTCCCTCTCTTTATTATGGACAATAAGCTCTGCTACCAAACCTATAATAAATATCTGGATACCATTACCTAACATAAGTATAGAGATAGAAAAGAGCGGGCTTGTACCAACGGATTCTCCAAATATCCAACGCCCGAAAAACAGGTATGAAAATATTAAAAGACCTGTAAAAAAGAAGAATGAACCAACCCAGCCAAACAAGTGCATGGGTCTTTTCAGGTAGTTTGTTATAAATATGACAGTTAAAAGATCAAAAAAACCTCTTGCATATCTTTCAGGACCAAATTTTGAAACTCCAAACTTACGTTCGCGATGTTTTACAGGGATCTCTTTTATCTTAAAACCCTTTTTGTGTGCTAGAAATGGCACAAACCGATGTAACTCACCATAAAGTCTTACTTCCTGGGTTACCCTTTTTTTATAACACTTAAAACCGCAATTATAATCTTTAAGTTTCAGACCACTCATTATAGAAACAATGGTATTAAAAACCTTGGATGGTATTGTTTTCTCTTTTGGATCCTGTCTATTGACCTTCCACCCAGTTACTAGATCTGCGCCCTCTTCTATTGCTTTTAAAAAATTTGGAATCTCTATTGGATCATCCTGCAGATCTGAATCCATTGTAAAAATAAGATCACCATTAGCTCTTTTAAATCCAATATTAAGAGCTACTGATTTACCAAAATTTTTTCTTAAATTTACGGTTTTCACTCTATCATCAGTTGCGATAATCTCTCTTATTACTTCAGGGCTTTGGTCTGTACTTCCATCATTAATAAATAAAATTTCACAGGGCTTTCCCACCTCTTTCATAACTTTAAAGATGTTGTCATGGAGCTCTTTCAAAGACCCCTCTTCATTATATACCGGGATAATAAATGAAATCATTTTTATATTTAGATATCCTCTCTCATAAATTTTGAAATCTCTTTATAGTGGACCCCAATGTCAAGACAGTTTTTTGCTTAATTTCACCGTCAGTTTTGGTTGAATTAGAGACCACTTAACCTTGATCCGATAAAATTTTTAAACTCTTGTGCATTTTCAAAGGTTATCCTGATACCGATCACAGCCAGATCCACACTCCATTTAACATCCCGGCCCAGTTTTACCCAGTCCTTTTCCGTGGTGATGATCAAATCAGTTCCGATTTCCCAGGCTCTTTTTTGTATCATTAAAATATCAGCCTTCTTATACCTGTAATGGTCTTTAAATTCAATATGATCCACTACATTTACCCCAAGCTCCTCTGCAGCATACTTGAAGGATTTATTATTGGCAATCCCTGAAAACAAGAGTCCTTTGCGATCTTTAAGAATATCTGGACAACACAGGACAGGGTCAGATGTTTTTTCCCGGGGCAGCATTTGCAAAAGAAAAGGAGTGTGACAGGTTTTAAAAAACGGGGTCTCATCAAATTGACTGATTATATCCTTCACCTGGTTTTCAGAATTATCTTTTCCTGAATTATTTTTTTCGGGGCAACGGGTAAAAGCAATGGCATGGACACGATTTTTTGACATGGCCGGTGTTTCCCGCAGTCTGCCAGCCGGCAACATCCGATTGTTTCCCAGGGGACGGTCATGGTCAAATAAAAGGATATCCAGATCTCTTTCCAGCTTCACATGCTGAAAGGCATCATCCAGTACAATAACATCCGGGTTTAATTGCTCAATGGCAAGCATCCCGGCTGTATACCGGTCCTTTCCCACTACAACAGGAAACGTTTTTCTCCTGGCCATCATATAGGGTTCATCTCCTGCTACATCAGTATCCAAAAAAATGGTTTCACCGTTGCTGACAATCCCTGCACCGGTCTTAAGGTTTCCTTTATAACCCCGACTGATGACAACAGGCCGTTTGCCCATCTTTGTTAAAAGTTCAGCCAGGTAGATGGTCATGGGGGTCTTACCTACACCGCCGGCCATGATATTGCCAATGGAGATAACAAAACAGGGCAGGCGTTTGGATTTTAACAAACCAGACCGGTACAGCTTGAGTCGAAGACCTGAACCGGCCTGGTAAAGGCAGGATGCCATCACCAGCAATTGTTCAAAAGAAAAAAAAGCAGGATAATAGTCCTGATCCGAAATTCGGGTAATTTTTTTTTCCAGCCTGGAAAACCATGGTTCAGACAAGGTTAAGATCCTCCATCTTGTTGATGATCCTGTCCACAGCCCCTGCATTGCCGGCAAAAAACCTGTAACAGGCTTCCCCCATCTGTGCTGCCAGGGCAGGGCTTTTCAATATCCTTTCCAGTTTGACCGCCATTTCCGATGCAGTTTCAACCCGGCAGGCCCCATTCTCTTTCACCAACAGGTTTGAGATCTGTAAAAAATCCGTCATATGGGGACCAAACAGGACTGGTTTGCCGAACATGGCAGGCTCAAGGGGGTTATGCCCGCCTTGGGGCACCATAGAGCCACCAATGAATGCAATATCACAGATCGCATAGGAGGTGGCAAGCAGCCCTATCCTATCAATAAAGATAAGGTCATGATTTTTTATGCCCGGCTTTAACTGTGAAAACAGAACTGGGTGATAGGGATGGGATGGGATCTGTCTGATCAGTTTTTCACTTCTTTTAGGGTCCCGTGGTGCCAGGATCAACTTTAAGTTTGGTATCTTTTTTTTCAAGGTTGCAAAGGTATCCAGGATAATTGGTTCCTCGCCCTCATGTGTGCTGCCGGCAATCCAGACCCGGTCTCGGTCCTGGATACCGAACCTGGCTTTCAATTTTGCCATCTTTGGTTCATCTATATTAGCCAGCTCTTTGTCAAACTTGATATTTCCAACAACAGATATTTTGGTCCTATTTATACCTAAGCTGTGAAATCGTTGTTTATCCAAAGGGGTTTGTGCCATAATATGTGATAAATAAGAAAAAAACGTTAATGAAAATTTTCTAAAAAACAGATATCCGTTTAAAGACCTTTTCGAAAGCCTGGCATTAATTAAGATCACCGGGATTTTGTTTTTCTTCATTTCATATAAAAAATTGGGCCACAAATCTGTTTCAACAATAACCACTGCATCCGGTTCTATTTGCCGAATTACTTTTTTAACGCAATAACCCAGATCAAACGGGAAATATCCCAATTGATCGATCAGCCTGGTGTTTTCTTCTAGAAGCAATTGCTCTGCCATATCAAACCCCGTCTTTGTCGAAGCTGTAAAAACAATATCCAATTCTTTGTTTTTCGCTTTTAATGCTTTAATAAATGGCAGGACTGATATGACTTCTCCCAGGGAAAGGGCATGTACCCAGATTCTTTTTTTCCCGTCCTGTCTTTGTCTTAGGCCGGTCCTGTACCCGAGTCGCAAGCTTAAGCTTGCTCTTCTTTTTTTTGAAAAAAGATAGATAAATGGCAGAAACGGAAGGACAATGATAAATAAAATATTAATTATCGTTTTATACAAAAAAATCATTTGGTTTGCTTTTCTTTGCCATTATTCCGCATTGATTAAATAAAGGATTCCAAAACACAAAAAAAACAGATTTGCTGTCCAGGCACTGATGACGGGCGGCAGAATGGTCCCATATCCCAGTGACAAGCAGAATCCATACATGGTCCAATACATAAATGCGATCACAACACCAATGGCTATCGCCGCCGGGATATTTCCTTTTACAAAGGATCTCATACCTGTGGCTGCGCCTGTCAGAACCATAATAATACAAATAAAGGGGAATGCAATCTTTCCATTCAAATCAACCTTATAGGTTGTTGCATCATAACCTTCTTCTTCAACCTTTTTGACAAATTTTTTCAATTCAAAAAAACTCATCTCTTCAGATTTTTTTAAAACCTCTACAAGATCTTCAGGTTTAAACGATAAGGGGATACTTTTTTTATCATATAATTTTACATCATAATCCATGGAATTTTCAATATGGGTCTGTTCTATAATATTTTCAAACATCCAGGTTCCCTGTTTGAAATAACCTTTTTCAGCATCAATTCTTGACACAAGACTAAAATTTTTTCCTAAAGATGTGATGGTTACACCGGCAGCGGAATGGTTTACAGGGTCATAAAAATTAATGTGAATCAATTTGTTTTCAGACTTTATCCATATATCTTTTCTTGCAGAATAAATATTATGACTTTTTTTTATAACACTGTATTTTATATAATTAGACCTTGCCATGGTAACCGGGATAATAGTCTCTCCTAAAAAAAACATGAGTATGGCAAGAATCACCCCCACAAAGAGAGCCGGCTGAACAAGAAAATATACACTGATACCACTGGACTTGATGGCCAGAAGTTCATTGTTCCTGTTCATCAATCCAAAAACTATAATTGTTGCAAGTAAAATACTTGCCGGTGTCAATTGTACAAACATGAAAGGGACTTTTAGAACAACATATCCCAGGGCACCAATAAGGGAAATATCAGAATTTAAAAATCTTTCCATCCTGGAAAGATAATCAATAAATACAAACAGAACTATAATCAGCAACTGAATGACGGAAAAAAATTTAAAAAATTCCTTTATCCAATATTTATGCAGACATGTCATGTTTTATATTTTTCTTCTAAACCAATTTTTTATGTCTTGTGCAGCCTTATTGAAAAACACAGGAAGCATGACCGGTTTTTCCTTTGCATTCCTGACAAGAAAAAAAACCCCAACTCCCCCCATGATTACATTTGGCAGCCACATGGCGATAACAGGAGGATAGTTTCCTGTTTCTCCTGCCGACCATCCCGTAGCCAGAAGAAAATAATAGAGCAGAAAAAAGGAAATTCCAAAACCAAATCCTGAAGACCGTCTCAAAGATGCTGCCTGAACCCCCAAGGGAAAAGCAAGGATACCTAAGGAAAGGCAGGCAAAAGGTATAGAAAACTTTTCATGCAATTCCATCAAGGCATTTATCAACCGGGCTTTATCTTTAATCCCCGACCTTATTAACCCTATCAAATAAACCAGGCTTACCTCATCCAGATCTTTTGATATTTTTCCTTCACCTTTATTCATGATGTTCAAATCAATATTGATATCATAACTTTCAAATTGAATGCTACTTACAGATCCTTCATCAACATCCACCTGATTGATCGCCCCATTATAAAGTCTTATGGTATACACCTGCTCATCTTTAAGCCTTATCAATCTTCCTGAAGGTGCAATAGAAATATTGACGACACCTTTTGTTCTTCTGTCTTCAATAAAAATATCATTTAATGTCTTTGTTTTCATGTCCACATTGGAGACATAAATCATGACATCTTCCAATTTAGAATTAAATTGCCTTTCCTGCAGGGCTACATCAATACTTGATCTTGCAAGCTCAATAGTCTTTTGCTTCAGAGATAATTTTCCCCAGGAAACGCCAAAGACAGTCACCCACATGGTCAAAAAAATTCCTAAAAAACAGAAGGCCAATACCGGCGGCAAGAGTTTATACAGTGAAACACCAGCGTTTTTTAAAGCAAGAATCTCATTTTCACCTGACATGCGCATAAACGTCAAAAGGACGGATATCATTACAGACATGGGAATAGTGAATTCCAAAAATCTTGGAAGCGTATAAACAACCATAAGTGCAATAGATGAAATATCAGCATTATAGTTCACAACCATATTTGTGATTTCCGGTATACGTGTCATCAAAAAAACAAATGTCAGAAAAAAAAGGCTGATGGCAAAGGGGGACAGAAATTCCCTGAAAATATACCTGTTTATCATATTAAAACTTTTCATTTCCAGGAAAAATATAAGTTAGCGGGCAAATAGTCAAGATATGTTAAAAAGATTAGGTTTTCATTCCCTGGGTTTCATGATACTAAATTGCCTATGAAATGTGTGATAATAGCCAATGGTGACCTTGACTACACTAATGAAACTATAGACAGGATCAGGGGTGCCCAACTAATTATAAGTGCCGATGGCGGCGCCAGGCATTTAAGAGCTTTAAATATTTTACCCCATGTAATGATTGGTGACTTTGATTCAATCCATCTGGATGACCACCGATTTTTCAAGGAAAAACAAATAAAAACAATCACCTTTTCTTCACGAAAAGACCATACTGATACGGAACTTTGCCTATCCTGGGCTTTGGAAAACAATGCAACAGATATCACCCTTTTAGGCGTCACCGGCACCAGGCTGGATCATACCCTGGCCAATATTTTTCTGTTAAAAAAACTCACCGGGCAGAATATCCCTGCCAGAATCATAAATAAGAATAATGAAATTCATGTCGTAACGGATTTTATAGAGCTTAAAGGTGGGCCCAAAGACTTTTTATCCATAATCCCAATTACAGAAAAAGTTAGCGGAATAACCCTTAAAGGGCTTGAATATCCTCTGGTTAATGCAACCTTGGAAATGGGATCTTGTCTTGGTATCAGCAATGCTTTTAAGGAGACTTTCGCATCTGTTTCCATTAAAAAAGGCACACTGATTGTAATAAAATCAAAAGATTAACTTAGACTGGCTTGCAATGGCAAAAACTATATCTGGATTAAAAAGAAAAGGCGGTCAAAATGAATGATCGCCTTTTCTTTTAAAAAAAAACAAACCTGTTAATCCCCACAGGTGCCGCCGGAGCCACAACTTCCGCATCCAGAGGATTCTCCCATGTCTATATTGGAATCAAGATGAAATCCCATACCGGTAAAATCGATTTTAATATTTTCAGCTTTTTGCATAAAATCTTTGTCAACAACAAATTTTAACCCTTTAACATCAAAGGTATCATCATTGTCTTTTGGCTCATCCAGAGCCATGGCAAGAGAAGGCCCGCCTCAGCCGCCTGAATTGAGAAAAATCCGGATGGGGGTGGGTTCTTTACCCTGGAAATATTCGTTTATCTGCACTTTTGCAGGATCTGTCAAATCAATCATTGTAAAACTCTCCTTATTTATTTATTTATTCTTCAGGGTTATTCTAAGCCTGAATAATCTAATTCTAATCATACCCTTCCAGCATGTCAATGTTTTGGTATATATTTTACTCGAATTCTACGGGTTTTATTTTTCTTTTATTCTTTAAAAATTGCCCATTATATGTTGCTTTAATTCATCAGCTCATTGTAAAATACCTGGCATGAAAATGTCTGTCCCCTATATACCAGATGAAAAATACACTTTTTTTTTAAAAGCCGCCATAAAAAAACCTATAATGATCAAAAAAATATGAGGACTATCTATGAAAATTCTAGTTACGGGTGGTGCCGGATATATTGGAAGCCATACCTGTGTTGAGCTTTTAAATGAAAATTATGATGTGGTTGTCCTGGATAATCTTTCCAATAGTTCTGAAGAATCTTTATTCCGGGTAAAAAACATTACAGGAAAGTCCCTTGAGTTTTACAAAGCAGATCTTTTGAATAAAAAACAGATCTTGGCCGTATTTTCTGAACATAAAATAGATGGGGTAATCCATTTTGCAGGCTTGAAAGCTGTGGGAGAGTCCGTGTCGATACCGCTAAAATACTTTCATAACAATATTACGGGAACCTTGAATCTTCTTGCCGTCATGAATGACTTTAATGTAAAAAATATTGTCTTTTCTTCTTCTGCAACGGTTTACGGAGATCCTGCCTCTCTTCCCATAAAAGAAGAATTTCCCCTTTCAGCAACCAATCCCTATGGCCGGACAAAGCTGATGATAGAAGAAATTCTGCAGGATCTTTACCATTCTGACAAGAACTGGAATATAGCTTTGTTAAGATATTTCAATCCAATGGGTGCCCACAAAAGCGGTGAAATCGGAGAAGATCCTTGTGGTATCCCAAACAATCTTATGCCTTATATTTCACAGGTAGCCATAGGATTGTTACCCCAGGTCAGTGTGTTTGGGAATGATTATGATACCCCGGACGGAACCGGAGTCAGAGACTTCATTCATGTGGTTGATCTGGCATTGGGCCACATTAAAACCCTGCCAAAACTCTTCACCAATCCCGGCCTGGTCATTTATAATCTGGGAACAGGTATTGGCTATTCAGTACTTGAAATCATTAAAGGATTTGAAGCGGCAAGCAATAAAAAAATCCCTTATAAAATTGTAGACAGAAGACCAGGCGATATTGCTGCCTGCTGGGCAGATCCGACCAAAGCAAAAGAGGAGCTTGGATGGAAAGCAAACAAAACCCTGGCAGACATGTGCAAGGATACATGGAACTGGCAGAAAAATAATCCAAATGGATACGGGGAAAGTCTATAAAAGAGCTAAATATATATGATTGCCTTCCCAGCCTGGGGAAAAAAAAGGACCTGAACTTGAACATCAGACCTGTTGCCCTGGGAGCCAGGTTAAAACAATACCCGTCAATTCAAACCCTGGGGTTTAAACCCAATTTTCAGGATTATTCTAACCAGGAAAAAAATCTTATCCTGGGCGCAAAAAAAATCTATTACCCTACTGCATTTTATGCAGACCTGTTTAATGCCATGGGGAAAGAAACCTTTCCCAGTTTTCATACTTATAAATTCGCCCTGGACAAAATAAAACAGACGGCAGCCTTTAATATGCTTGGTATTCCCCACCCTGAAACAAAAATTTTTTATGGGAAAAAACAAAAGAAAACCATCCTTTCCTTTTTTGCCTTCCCTTTTATTGCAAAAAAAGCCAAAGGATCGGCCAAAGGCAATGATGTGTATCTGATTCAAAACACTGAAGATCTTTTCCTGTATTTAACAAACAAAGGCCCTGCCTATATCCAGGAATATTTTCCCATTGACCGGGATATGCGGGTTATTATTATCGGCAAAAAAATCAGACTTGCCTATTGGCGGATTGCTGCCAAAGACAATTTTAAAACAAATATTTCCCAGGGAGGCACCATCAGCTTCAATCCTTTGCCTCAAAAAGCCCTTGATCTTGCACAAATGGCAGCTTTAAAATGCGGCTGGGATGATGTTGGAATTGATATTATTGAGCACCAGAACCAATTCTATGTTCTGGAAGGCAATATGAAATATGGAACAAAGGGGTTCCAGAAAGCCGGGATCAACTATAAAGAAATGATGGCAAATCTCATCCTGGAAGGCAAAATTTGAGGTTTACAACAGGCCTGCATCGCGTTCATCTTCTTCCCATTCAGAAAGATATGTTGTAATGGCCGCATTTTTTGATGAGCCCTGGGGTTTTAAAAGCAGATATCCAAGCTGATCAATACAGTTTTCCAGGCATTGAAAAAAAGTTGTTTCAACCAGTTTGGGTTCTATCTTTTCTTCAGGTATCTTGATTCTTTCAACCACCTCCAGGGTCAAATATCCTTGGGGAACAAAGATATCACAAATAAAAGCATCCCATTGTTCAGGGAAATTATTAATCTTCCATGAACTTAAATTCTCAGGACGTAATATACTTTTATTGGCAGGATTAAAAGGGGCTCTGACAACCTTCATTTTGAGTTGATCAAACTGCATTAATTCTTTTAGAAGTATCTTGATATCATCTGAAAAAATCCACTCTTCTGGTTCCAGCAGTACAGGAGGAAAGTCATTGCTGGTCAAGGCATATTTAAACGGGCCTTTTTCTTTCCAAAATTGTTTAAACTGCTTTGAATTGGGTAATATTTCCCTTATTATCGATTCAATAGCCATTTAAACCTATCCTTTCTTTGCGACCAACTCTTTATTTATGACCAACTCTTTATTTGTGACCAACTCTTTACTTATGAATGGTAAGCTGGGGAAAAGGGATCTCCCAGTTGTTTAATGTGCAGGCATCCACGCACCATCTCTGAATTGCCCTGGACAAACGTTTATACAGAGGAGCCAACTCGCCTTTAAAATCAGCAAGCACAACAATATCAAGGGATGAAGCGCCTGCCTGCTGGAATTCAACACCAAGATTAAGCAGATTTTTTTTGTACCCTTCTTTTTCGATTTGCTCTTTGATATGTGCTTTTAAAATTTCCAATACTTTTCCCGTGGAATCTTTCTGGAGATTATAACTGATGCCAAAAGGAATTTTAAGCCTGAAATTAACGGAAATATTCAAAGGAGTCTGACCCAGAAAATCAGAGGTCTGATAGGTCTTACGAGAACCACCACGCTGAACCAATTCAACCATCTCATGGGAAAGACTGGTGACAACACCTCTGGTGCCGTCGGAAAGGATGACCCAGTCATTGCGTTTACAGGGAAACCAGGGTTCGTCTTTATGAAAAGGCCGGGATGTTTTTCCAAGAAGTTCTTCAATGGGTAATCGCAGCTTCACTTCCAGGTATGGATTTTCAAGCTCGCTGAATACATTTATATTTTTTACAAGCCAGGGTACGCCATTATAAATAATACGCTCCCCTTCCCTGACCGAGCCGATATTCAGCATAAGCCGGCTCTGATGCCAGAACTGAGGAAGTGTATGTTTGGCTGCCCAGCCAATTCCCATGATGAAAATAATGGTTAAGCTGAGCAATACCCAGTCTTCCACCGCATAAAAAACAAAAATAAGAACTAAAAAAACCATTACAAAGGCCATGATCCTGGAAAGAAGACTCAACAGCCTTGCATGAAAAGGCCTGTATTTTGAATGATATCCAGGGATGAACCGGACCATAAGCCTTGAAAATAAACGCAAAAAAAATAATACTCCAAGACAGGCAATTAAAGCGATAAAAAGAAACAGGCCCCGAGTGCGGAAAAAATTCTTTATAGAGTTCTGGGATGTTTCAATTATGGATTTTTCCTCTCTATCCATCTCAGCCAGACGCATACCAGCCATTTCCGCTTTATTCAGAATTTGTTTTTCAATGCTTTTCCATTCAGGTAAAAGCTTTTTCAGATCTTTTTTCAGATCTTTGTCCTTAGTCTGGGTAATCAGCTCGTCAATATTTTGGATGGCCTGACTGGCAACAGGTGAAAGATCTTGGTAATAGGAGAGTTCATCTTTTAATTTTGTTTTGTATCTTGCCCTGACCGTAAGCCTTTTTATTTCCTGTATCCCAGGTTTAATCAATCCAACCAGTTCATCTTTCCAGTCAAATTCTTCAGCTTTTTTTTCAGCA
>JACKQG010001090.1_pt1 | contig 38223 bp, 38 predicted proteins | sample 8237621 | NCBI WGS metagenome assembly JACKQG01 (sample SAMN15677084, study PRJNA649215) | marine metagenome | biome: marine; feature: Black Sea; material: saline water; isolation source: suspended particulate matter (SPM) from the Black Sea western gyre | collected 2013-06-09/2013-06-10 | depth... | reverse complement strand
GGATCGAAACCCTAACTAAGTATCCTCTATTGGACCCCCGTTTTCACACAGCCTCGTAAGTCGGGTGCTTAAGGCATCAGTTCCTAGAAGAGGTAGTGAACACCAAACTGCATCTGCCACTTTGAGGCAATTGAAGTGTCATCCACATAGGAGTCTTCCAGTGAAGTGTTAAAGCTAAAATACGGTACACCATTGGCATCAACACCATTCACTGTGATTGGATTCCAGGTTGTAGAAAGCTGGCGAACACCCCATGCGGAGTTGATCATGTTGCCAACATTCAAAATATCAAGTGAGAACTGAAGGGTGTGATCCATACCACCCAGCGCCAGAGAAACTTCCTGAACCGCTTTGATATCAAGCTGGCTGAACCAGGGCAACATGGCACCATTACGCTCGGCGTATTCACCACGGCGGGTGCTCAGATAATCATCCTGTTCGATGAATGCATCCAAGGCTATCCACTGTTCGTCAGCATCGGAAGCTTCAATGAGAAGGCCAGTAGTAGCATCAACGGTTGTTGCAAAATGGATGTCACTGGCATCTTCAGGAACATAGAGCAGATCATTGTTTGGAATAGCATCACCATTGAGATCACCGGCATAGGTAAATGAATAGCGGTTGCCAACGCCTGTTTCAAAGAACATGGCCAGGGATGAATTCATTTTGCCAAAGCTCTTCTTATAAACGGCCGAGGAAATAATCCGGTGTTTCAAGCCATAGCGTGAGTATGAGTAGATCGCACTATTCGGTCCATCAACAATAGGATTTCTCTGAAAGGCATCTGCAGCGATCTCGGCAGGAATAGATGTAAGATCCTTTGAGGTAATGTTGGTATAAGAAACATTGGCAATCATTCCAAAGTCAAACTTCTTAGCCACTTTACCAGTGAAGGACTGCTGGAAACCCTGGTCCGTATTATCGAGTACAATTGCACCTGCATCGAGGAAGGTGTTTGAAACACCCGCTGCCGAGTAGATGTTGACTTCATTAAACCCTGCGAACATGGGTCGAGTATCACCAGTTCCAGAGAGGTTGGCCGATGGAGCCAGCATGTTGTAATTGCGATGAACCACGGCGTTTACGTCTTTGGAAAAAATAGCTTCCAGTGATACAAGCCAGTCTCCCGCAAAGGCCTTGTCAACAGCGACATCGGTTTTCCAAACCTGGGGATACTTAAAATCATCAGCAGTATCATTGATCTGGAACGTGTAAAAAGGGCTCAGCTTGGCATTTGATGCTTGATTACCCAGCCATACAAAGGGGATGCGACCTGTAAATATTCCTGAACCACCACGTAGCTGCATGCTTCTATCACCATGCACGTCCCAATTAAAACCAAGACGGGGAGCAAAGAGTGGTTTGGCTTCAGGCCAGGTAGAAGGATCCACTTCTGCAGCATTTCCGTCTTCATCAACCCAACCAGTAAATCCCGTGATGCCAGTATCCTCATCAATTTCATTGAGATATAGGGGATAGTCCACACGGAGACCCAGGGTTAGTTTAATATCGTCACTGGCACGGAACTGATCCTGTGCATAGACTCCTAATTGACCAACATCTACATAAGCCCAGGCATAGTCGTTGGCATCTGATGCAGCAGCTTGTGCATTGAAATCAATTTCAGTGTCATCATTATTCAGAAATTCCTGAACGGAACCAAATGTATCCCAGGGATAAAAGAACAGATTGAAAGAGTTGTCAAACTTGAGGATCTCAAGATTCACGCCTGCAGTCAGGGTATGTTTATCCATGTAATAGGTCAGGTTGTCAGTGAATTGAAACACATCCTGATAAAGCCTGTTATGTGTGGAAAACATCTCTGATCCCATGGATATGGCCAGGTTACCACTACCATCGAAGATATCTACCACAGGCCATCCAACAGATTTTGGTTCGCGCTCATCGCGAAACATGGTGTAACCAACCATTAACTTGTTGGCCAGCTTATTTGAAAAACGAGAATTCAACTCAGCCACATACGAGTTGATCTTATTGAAAATCCGATATGATGAATTCTCAAAAGGCAGTCTGAAGCTGGTTGGACCGCGGCCGATTATAGCCTCTGGATGGGGGAGAATGTCTTTCCATGAATCCAGATAGTTATAGCGAAAGGTCAGGTTGTGAGACTCGTTGATATTCCAGTCAATCTTTGCCAGCAATTTATTGTTAAAGGTCTCGTGGTTATAGCCCTGGTATGCACCAGGTTCATAACCCCAATAATCTCTAAGGCGGGCTTGAACCATAGCTATAGAATCAGCATCTACAGAGGTCACATTGGCACCTGTGCTGCCATCATCAGCGATGAAATTATGAGCGAGTTGATCGCGACGTTCTGCTTCCAGGTTGACAAAATAGAAAAGCTTGTCCTTGATAATTGGTCCACCTAGCGAAATCCCGCTTTGGGATGTGGCAAAGTCAAGATTCTCTGCCTCCACATCACCCACCTTGGTTCCAACCAGGGCTTCATTTCTAAGATAGTGATAGACTGAAGCTTTGAAGGTGTTGGTTCCAGATTTGGTCACGGCATTGATACCGGCACCGGTAAAACCACCCTCGCGAACATCAAAGGGAGCTATGGATACCTGGACCTGTTCAATGGCATCCAGGGAAACGGGTTGTGCTTCTGTCTGACCACCAGGAACGGCATAATCAAGACCGAATGGGTTGTTAAATATGGATCCATCAAGTGAGAAGTTGTTATAAAGATTGTTGCGACCCCCAAAGGAGTTACCATCACTTTCAGGTGTCATGCGGGTAAAATCTTTTTGTCCACGCGAAATGGTTGGCAAGCTCTCAAGCAGTTCAGTGTTGATGTTTGTTTCTGCACCAGTCCGGTTGGGATTTATCTCACTTTGCCCTGCGGTTACGATGACAGTACCGCCCTCCATGGCCTCTTCCTGAAGATTGAAACCGTAGAATTGATCTACATTAAGAGCCAGAAACAGGTCATCTTTTCTCTGATCAGAGTATCCGATGTAGCTAGCTGAAACTATATAAGGTCCACCAATCTTCATGTTGGGGATATAGTAGTAGCCATCGGTCATTGTCGAAGCACCATAAACGGTACCCGTGGGAACGTGTAGTGCAATAACGTTTGCTCCGACCAGCACCTCACCATCAGTATTGGTAACCTTGCCGCTGATAGCGGCTGTGGTGACACCCTGGCCATAGATTATGCCGGTCAGAAGTATCAACATCATAAACACCCGGCCGATGAATAGCTTCATACATTTACCTCCTTCATTGTTTACTGCAGTTGTTCAAGGTAAAAAGATGCGAAGGAATAAAAAACAACTATCTCAGTGACTTGGTTTATTTTGAATAGAATATTCTCGGAAGAATAAAAGCCTCCCAGCAAAAAAAGTCGAAAGGAGCTCCAGGAAAAACAAAATTTCAGACTTATCCAGCGGAATGATATACGATTGTGCCGTTGCATTTACTTAGCATTGACAATAGTTTCGTAAGACCCAAAATTTGATTTGATATACTGAAAGGACAATCATGAAAACAAAAAAACTATGGTTCGTGGCCATTGCAGGGCTGATGATCCTGGCCTGCGCAGAAAAAGAACCAGCCTATCCCTGGATTACCGATGCTTCCGTGCAGGTGGAAACCAATGGTAAATTGGTGGGATATGAATTCTTTGCAAAGTGGTGAGGCTCCTGTAATCGGCTGGACGCCGAAACATTTATTGACCCTGCGCTCATCACGTTTGCTGAAGAGAATTTCATATCCTATCATCTCAATGTAGACTCCACCCAGAACAAAGAACTTAGCAAGAATTTCAACATTACCGGCATTCCCGCGTTTGTCTTTGTGGATGAAGAGGGTAATGAGGTCGATCGCATTGTTGGCTATATGCCTCCCCAGGAATATCTGGCTGAGATGACCCGTATTCGAAACGGCATCAACACGGTTCCAGATCTTATCAGGCAGCTTGAGGATGATCCAGACAATGCAGACCTCCTGGTTAATCTCGCTGGCAAAGTGGAATCCATGAGTGGTCTCAAGGTTGCCATGACATACTGGGAAATGCTCTTCGCTTTAGATGGTGTAGATCCAGTGCTGCATTCAACGGCAGCCTTAAAAATGGCTCTTTACCACGCCAAAGAGAATGAAGACCCTGAAACCCTGGTGTCCTTTATCAATAACGAGACCAATACAGAAGTTCTCCCCAAGGCCTATGATGCACTACGGAACTTTTACCGCGGGGCTAAAGATAAAGAAGCCGAAGCAGACACTTATCGCCGTTATGTTGATTTTATGTCTGGCGTGCACAAAGAAAGCACAGGATTTTTGAATGGTTACGCCTGGCGCATGACCGAGCTTGAATTAAACCTGGAGAATGCCCTGGAGCGTGTGACCCAGGGAATCGACATGCTCGCCGAAGATGCAAGTGCTCGTGAAAAAGCCCAGGTCATGGACACAAAGGGCGAAGTGCTCTGGAAGCTTGGTCGCATTGACGAAGCCGTTGCGATCATGGATGAATGCATAGTACTTCAGCCTGAAGACGTCTACTATCAGGAACAAAAAGCAAAGTTCCAAACACCCAGTTAAACTGATTCTACATTGAGAAATGAAGGAGGCCTCGATTTTCGAGGCCTCTTCTTTTTATCACGCATGTCGTGGAGTTGTATTTATATAGAGGACATCTTTTCCAACATGTCGATGCCGTTTTGGTTGTCTGGATTGATGCGAATAGACTTCTTATAGTATCGTTTTGCTCGCCGAATATCGCCCTGGTTCATATAGGCCTCTCCAAGACTATCATAGACATTGAAAGACTTGGGGTATTCTTTCACATTTAGTTTGAAAATATTTATAGCATCATCCAGGCGGTCTTTTCCAATCAAATAATAGCCCAGCATGTTGAGAGCGTTTTCATTAAAACCATAGTCGTCAGGATTCGATTTTTTTAAGTCTCGATAGACTTTGATGGCATCGCTTCCCGTGCCTTTTTGTAGGGCATGAAAAAGAGGAGCGGTTAAAGACTTTTTCACTCCGTTATTTTTCATGGTTAATCCTCGATTGACTGTTTGAATCCAAAAGCCCTGGTTTGGGTATGCATGATCGTCATCTGCCAGTACTGAAAGAATGTTTTCATCAATCATGTTTTTTGGGGTTTTTCCAGCAGTCACGGCCCTCTTGATCAGGGGGACACTTTTTTCCAGTCGTTCCACATATTCGGTGGCTTGGGTATAATTGAAATTATCGCCATGGGATTGAATAAAAGTTACATCCCCAGGGAAAAAAGAAAGTGCTTTACGGGCCAGTTCCGGAAAGCCTCTAAAATCACCGCCACGGGCAAAATCAACCATGGGGTAGGAACCCGATTTGAGAACACCACCAGTGCAGGCGACTTTTGATTGGGGAAAATATACCAGGAGGTCATCTTTGCAATGTCCCCCGGCTACTGGAATCAATCTGATTTCCTCTCCGTTAAAGGTAAAGCTGGTATCATCATCAATAGATATTGAAGGGAAGGCTTTTTGAGGCCACTCAACCAGGACGTCAAGATCACCCTGCATGAGCTCTGTGCTCGCCGCATGGGCCACAATTTGAGCCGTTTCACCAAGGTATTTATTCATACTGGTGTGATGATCATGGGAGTGGGTGTTGATTACCTTGACCACGTTCATGTCACTCAGTTCTGCCAGAGCTTTCATGAGTTCTGTGTGGGATTGCTCCATGCCGGGATCTACCAGCAGAATGCCATCAGGTCCAATGGAGGCAAGTGTACTAACGGGATAAAAAGTGGTGACCTTAAAATGATACAGGGTCTCTGACATCTTTGTGGTTTCAATTGATGTCTTTGGCTGGGCCAGGATCATGGTTGAAATCGCCAACAATCCCACCAGAAGCAATATCGATTTACTTGTTTTCATCAGGAGTCCTTCCTTAAGTGTGTGTCATGAGGGCAAGGTACTCCAAAGCTCCGGCGAGCGGCTTTTTTTTCGCCAAAGGGTCACACCTCTCGATGTCTGGCTAAAAAAGGATGTCAAAAAAAACGCCCCGCAAAAGCAGGGCGTTTGATTTATGCAAAGCGGTGTTGTATCTAGAAAGAAAAGCCAGTTTCGATGCTTGTCTGAGCAACAACTTCGCCTGAACCGGATCCGGTATCAATTTCACCGTCACCATTCAGATCAATGTAGCTCTGACGGAAGTCCCAGGTCAGTGTGGCTCCACCACCCAGACCAACCGTCACTTTGTATCCCAGCAAGGTTCCTTCGCTGACAATATCAAAGGGATCATCAACATTCATACGCAGGATATAGGCATTAGCTCCTTGTATCTTTGGAATTAGGTTTGGTGCGAGACCGATGGAACCCTGAATACCCTTAACGACATCATCTCCCGAAGCCATGTGCTGATAGCCAGCCTGCAAAGTTACCAACCCAAAAAGGTCGGCACCGAGACTACCAAAAACACCCATCATGGATGGATTATCATAGAGCTTTTCATAACGGGTACGTGGTGTTAATCCCATTCCGGCATAGTTGACGAAACCAACTCTCTCCAGATCATAGTTGCGATCAAACAAACCGTAGATAAAGTTGCCTGTAGGAGTAATTCTGAATTCCAGACTGGCTGTGAGGAAATTAAATATCTGTGCACGTAGACCAGGAGCTGTTGCGCCCATGCCATAAAGCACTTCTTTCTTTCGAATCACATCATTATCGTCATAATACATGGAGTCAGCAGTACCAAAATACTGACCAGCCTCTGCAAAGATGATCAGCTTCAGCTTGTCCATATTGAGAATGGGGTAGGCCATATCAACGCTTACACCCCCCACAGTACTGGGGTTTTCGCTGATATCAAAGGGATCTGGTTTGCGTGTGATTTCATCATCCCAATTTCTGGTGGGATCTGGCGTGTAATTATCTGTTTTACCATCACCGTCAATATCCCATTCATCATCCGATGCATCTGGGCGTCCATCCCCATCTGTATCCTTAGAATAAGCGGCATCATCGGGAAAATCATCCACCAGATTGGGGATATAATCCCCATCATCATCCTTCAGACCCAGGTACTGATTATTGTCCATAACAACAGTGCTGCCAAAAGTGAGTTTTCCTAGTGAAAAGGTTCCACGTAAACCCATGATTCCCAGGCCGGTGCTCTCCCCACTAAAAGAAAACTCCTTGTAATTGGCGACGACATTTTCAATTCCAAAATTCCCGAGTTTAAAACCAATATGATGTCCCGTCTTTCTAACAGAGGGGTATTCCATCATGTTTGAATAACCATTCATAAACAACCCATATCCGAGAACTACATTTTCAAGAGTTCCCACTCGGACATAAAGGGGATCACCAGGTTCGCCCCAGCGGACATACATAATTTTGTCAATGACATCCTTGGCGTCATTCCACTCATCTTTTCGAATATTTCCATCCTGATCCATGTAGATAACCACATCCAGACCAATCCCGAATTTACCGATTGAAAAATCTGGGCGTAAGGCGATCTGGTTATAGAGCTGACCATCAATGGTAACCGCACCAAAACCAGCATCCATGGCAAGACCGCCACCACCACCGCCATCTTGTTCAGCCTCTTCTTCTTCAGCCTCTGGTGTTGTTTCTGCTACAGCTGACGGGGGCACTGGTGGCATATCATCAGTTGTTGTGTCACCCTCTTCTTCAACCATTTCGGTTTCTGTTGCTGTGGAATCTGATCCAGCATCACCAGTTTCTTCTTCCACTGCAGGTGTCTCTTCTTCAGGGTCTTGAGGAATCGACCCCTCTTCAGTCTCACCTGTCTGAATATATCCATCAGTGGTAGAGCTAACCGTTTGACCGGGACCAGCCGTGCTGATCATACCGGTGAGGTTATTCATCACATCGACCTGACCTTCAGTGACAATCACTTGATCACCTGTTTCGGGGTCAGTTATGGTCCAGAACGCAGTTCCTTTAATGGAGGCAACAGAAGTTGGTGTATGGAGTTGAAAACCGAAATCAGCACCCTTTTCATATTTTGTAAGGGCTTGACCATATTCGAGACGAACATGGTAACCGGTTCCACCAATGTCTTCTACAAGGGCGATAGCGACTTCTGAATTCTCGCGAAGCTTTACTTGGCTTTTATCATCAAGAAGCAACATCACGGCAAAACCGTCATTTACTTTGATCTGATCATTGTTTTCCAGGATCATTCCCATGGTTACAGGGGTGTTATAATCGAAATCTTCTGCCTTTTGTATCAAGACATCACCTTGAACCTTGGAGATCACCGCGACCTTCTCGGCGTAAACGCCGCTGGCCAAAACCAGAGCAAAGACTAATAGGGTAACAATTCTTTTCATGTGTGCTTCCTCATTCTGTATGGATTTATATCCTTTTGATATCAGTGCCGAATTTAACAAACAGCCAAGACCCACCAAGCTTTTTCCTTGTGATTTAGAATATGGGAATTCCTGGGCTTTCCCGATTTTTGAAAGCGCTTTGGCAAATACACAGCCATAGAAAATAGAGGCGCTAAATCCGATTTTGCTTGCCCAAGTTATTTAAACACAATAAGTTTGTTTATCTGGGGTAATTAACCATGCCTGACACCCGGGGGAGAGCTCATTTGGTGCTCACATATAACGTGCTAAAGCCAGTCAGAAAGGAGAATTATGGGTTTTGAAATAACAGGAATATTTGTCCTGATGATTCTCGTGCTGGTGCTTCTGGTTCTGGAGGTCATCCCCATTGATGTTCTGGGTTTGGGTCTGCTGCTGGTGCTGTGGTTCACGGGCTATGTAGATAGCGATCAAGCTATTGCCGGGTTTAGTAACAAGGCCGTTCTCACGGTTGCAGTAATGTTTGTGTTGAGCCACGCCCTGGTTAAAACCGGTATCCTTGAAAATTTCGCCAAATATTTTATAGAGCTGGAAAACAAGGTGAAGTGGCTGGGAATAGGGTTATTCTTTGTTACTGTAAGCCTTTTTTCTGGTTTTATCAATAATGTGGCGGCTGTGGCCATTTTTATCCCAGTTGCCATGCATATGGCCTCAAAATTTAGAATTTCGCCCTCTAAATTACTTATACCCCTCTCCTATGCAGCCATCTATGGTGGCACCATTACACTTATTGGAACCTCAACCAACCTGCTTGTCAGCGCTGTTGGTGAAGACCACGGCTTACCGGCACTTGGTATGTTTGAGTTTTTACCTCTGGGGCTTGTCTTTCTTGTGGTGGGATCCATCTATAGTCTGTTTGTTTTGCCCCGCCTGTTGCCGTCCCGAGCTCCAGTGAGCACCCTGGTGGGTAAATACCACATGTCGACCTATCTCACTGAGTTCAAGATTGACGAGGGCTCACCCCTCATTGGATCGAATTGTCGAGAGCGACAGGTCAATGAACGTTATGAAATTACGGTGCTGGATATCATTCGTGATGGTGTTCACCTGGCTGGCAATGTAGGTGAACTCACACTTAGACAGGGCGACATTTTACTGACCAAAGGTGCCATAGATAAATTTTTAAAATTTCACCAACAGGAAAAGGTCCTGGCACTTTCGGATGTAAAACTGGGCGAAGATGAACTCCAGGAAGGTGACAATGTTTTGGTTGAAGGTCTGATCGGACCAGAGTCAACGCTTTACGATAAAACCTTGAGTGATCTGGATTTCAGGAAGAGATATCAAGCATTTGTGTTGGCAATCAGTCGCAGGGGTGGCACGATCAAACAAAAGATAGCCCATATACGCCTCCGCTTTGCTGATACCCTACTCATGCTCATGCCTGCTGACCAAATCGCAGAAATGCGCAATGATCCAGATTTGATTATCCTCCAGCACCATGAAATTAATATGCGCAAAAAAAGGATCCGCTGGCTGGCCGTCATCATTATTCCCATCATTATGCTGTCGGCAGCCACCGGCTTCGTCGATATTCTGGCTGCTGCCCTGGCTGGGGCTTTTCTTCTCCTGGTAACAAAGCATATCTCAACCCGGGAAGCCTACAGTGCTATTAATTGGCCCGTCATTATCTTTATTGCGGCTTTTATTCCCTTTGGAACCGCCATGGAAACCAGTGGTGCAGCTCATTTGGTCGGTTCAAGTGTAACCGCCATGGCCAGCGTCTTTTCAGACAGGCTTGCGCCTTATGTGCTGCTTTCCAGCCTCTATTTAATCACTGCCATCATCACGGCAGTTGTTTCAAATAATGCCGCCGCCATTGTGTTGACCCCCATTGCCATCGCAGCAGCAAACAACATGGGTATCGACTCCAGGCCACTGATATTCACCATCTGTTATGCAGCATCAGCCAGTTTTATGACGCCCATTGGATATCAAACCAATCTCATGGTCTATGGTCCCGGAAAATACCAGTTTATGGATTATGTGAAAGCCGGTGCTCCCCTGAATTTTATTTTCTGGGTAATTGCATCTGTGATGGCGCCAATTTTCTGGCCTTTTTAAGAGGTTAGGAGAAAATAGAGATTACTTCAAAAGCGTCATACGCTTAATCTGTGTTTCAGAATCAGACTCCAACCGTATAAGATAAACCCCACTGGCCTGATCCTTGGCATTCCAGACGAGCTGATGGTCTCCTGCCGGCAGGTAATCGCTGATCAAAACGTCGATGAGCTTGCCAGTTAAATCATATACACTCAACTCAAGATATGTCGCAGCAGGTATTGAAAATCTCAAGCTGGTTGAGGGATTAAAGGGATTTGGAAAATTCTGTTGCAGGACCATTTGATTGGGCTGTGTATTTTTCTCTTTTTCGTCCAGAGCAACAACCGTTTCGTCCGGGAAGAAGGTGTAGGCTACACCCCCCTTGGTAAACCAGGATTGGGAGATTGACGTTTTGCCGTATTCATAACCTTCACCGTTTTGCCGTGCTGGATCATGAACTAATGGATCACCCTGGCTATCAAAGCCAGCCAACATCATGAGGTGTCCCGAATAAAGCGGGGGTCCAACCGACATGACAACCCGTCCGCCGGCAGCAAGTGTGTCATACGCCTGACTCCAGGTGCGGTACCGGGTTACAGCTCCATCCAACTGGTGTCCGGCCGCATTCTGAACCGCTCGAGGCCATATGCCGAAGAGGTTCCAGTAATCATCATAGTTATCAACGGCAAAATCATAAGGATCCACCTCTATACCATAGGAGCGGATAGCCAGGACAGTAGATGTGGGTGAGCAGATGCTGCCGCCAATTTCAGGGTCCACGTTGTACTGACATACAAAATTGGTTGGGATATATATTTCAGGCGGGTCATCATTCACAATGGCCGAAAGGTTCATGTTGTCAGTGGTAGCCTGGTCACTCACATAAAAACTGAGCTTGTCAATGGAGGGAGAGGGATGGTCGGCCTGCAGGCGTTTAAAATCAACACGCCACTGCCAGATCGTATGAAAGTCATCCAGGACCACATAATCATAGTCAATTTCCCCTGCTGCATAGGAGGTCGAACCATAGAATGGCCAGATATAATTTTTCCAATAGCCCACGGTTAACCAGGGGGACCAGGTCGAGCTATACTTAAAACGCATGGAAATTTTGAAACCACAATCTTCATGAAGAGCCTCACCATTCCATGAAGGAAGTCCACGGTTAAAGGAGGCTGGAAGGGTATCTGGAATTAAGGTGAAGAATCCTGAAACCACCCCATCGGCTAATTGTAAGGATTTCCCATCTTCACTTAGTACGACATTGCTGTTGCTGCTGATGTGAGCCCACATTTCAGCTGTCCTGGATACCCTGGCCTGGTCTGGGTAGTCAGCCAGGATAGTCGAAACCAGAAATAGAAAAATAATGAGAGGGTGTTTCATGTACCTGATTCCTCTTTGGCGAGACGTATCATGACTTGTTTGTGAATGAGAACCCATGCTTGGGGATGAACATAGATATGAATTAGAGCTTTCCATAAGGATTTTAGGTGTACTCGAGTTTGAGGTGAAGAAAGACTTCATTCTTGATCTGTTTGTTGCTCAGAATTTTTATGCGGGGTGGTTTTATCAGACGCTGTCCACCCAACAGGGCCGGCGCCTTCTCGTCTCCAATCACCGAGGGAACCAAAGTCAGATAAAGCTCATCAAGAATTTGGGCGGTAATAAATTTGTGAAGAATGTGCCCGCCCCCTTCCACCAGTAAATCGTTCACATCACACGTGGCGATATGTCTCAGAATCTGATCCATTTGTCCGGATTGATCAGGAATAGAAACAATATTGACATGATCGGGAGGGGGTTGTCTGGGTTTACCATTATCTGAACCGGAGAAGATGGTAACAGGTATTTCAGGATGCTGAAAAAGCTCGGCTTCAAAATCCAGATCCAGGCTGCGACTCATGATGAAGTGATGAGCATTCTTGCCTGGGTTGTTTCCACGATGAACTTTGGGCCAGGTTCTGAAAGTGCTGGCTCCAAATAGAATGCCATCAGCCTCATCGCGTAATGAGATGAGATTTTCCATATCATATCTTGATCCGATGGCCACAAAATGGTCTACTCCGGCCGGTCCGATTTTGCCATCCGATGTGGTTGCCATACAAGCGAAAACTCTCATGTTTTTGGGTGCTCCATGCGGGAAAATAGCTCCGGAGATAAGAAAAGCACAACTTCGATTTGTTTTTGGGTTCACATCGTGTACTTTCAGCTAATGAAATGGTTTATAATTACATTGTTTGCAGTGATTCTTCTGGTAGGATGCGAACTGTTTACCCCACGTGATTCAGAGTCCCCTATTGATGTTCTTGATCCCTACGCCTGGGTTCCTCCAACGTCACCAGAATTTGTACTTCAAAATCTTGCCAATGCCTTCCCGGCCCAGAAGCTTAATTATCATCTTGATGTCCTGGGCAACTCCGATGAAACAGGCGAGGCCTTTGCTTTTTTCCCAGATCAAGGTGTAGCCAGCTCCCAACCCGGTGTTTTTGACAACTGGGGATATGTGGAAGAGGAAAACTTTATTACCAAGCTGTTCGAATCACTCAATGCAGAGGGCCTTCAGCGTCTTGAGTGGGAAATTGAACAATTATCACCCATTGATGATCGCTATGAGATTATTACGGACTATTATTTGACATTATCGTTTGGAGAATCGGAAGCCCCTTTGCCGACTCAACTCAGGGGGCAGGCCACGCTGACCCTGGTGCAAAATGTAGATTTATTGTATGAAATATCTGTGTGGCAGGACCTGAAGTCTGATTCGCTGCCCTGCTGGAGCGATCTTAAAACGCTGGTACAATAAGCCGTGAAAACCTCAACGCCTACCCTTCTCCCTATCCTGATTGTCCTGATTGTCCTGATTTTTCTGCAGGGCTGTTGGAACCCTTTTGCACCAACAGAAGGTGTTTTGGAGGGTGAAGCAAACCTGATCCTTACCGAACAGAAATCGCCAGAGGATGTTTTGCAAAATTTCCGCTATGCCTATATCTACCGTGATAGCCTGGTTTATAGCGAACTCTTTGATACCAGTTTTGTCTTTCTCTACTTCGACCCCGATATAGGAGGGGTTGGCGGTTATGACTATTGGGGTAGAGATACTGAATTGCGCACCACAGGGCGTCTTTTTCGCGCTTTTGATCACTTTACGCTGGTATGGAATGCAACCATCGCCACCGATACTTCCCAAACTGGTGAAATCAGCCTGACCAAGACTTTCGACCTATCCATAGGAGGTGAATTTTTCCTTTCAGGGAATGCTGTATTCGATTTTGTAAGTGATCCAGAAGGAATCTGGCATATCGCCCGCTGGCAGGACCAATCATTCTTTTAGAACTGTTGTCTTGGATTTCCAACAAAAGCAACACCTCAGTAACTCATTAACTCAGGAGCGCAGCAGCTCATTTTTTTAAACTCACCCTTACAGCGTTTGACATTGGCACCAACCACAATAAATTCATAGCTATAACAAAGGAATTGATATGATCGTTTTGAATAAAGTGTTTCACTTCTGCGCTGCCCATCGCTACGGAAATCCCACCATGAGCGAAGCAGAAAACCTGGCGGCTTTTGGAGAAGACCTCAATATCCATGGACACAATTATGTGCTGACTGTTTCAGTTAAAGGCAAAGTAAATCCAGCAACGGGATTTCTTGTAGACCTGGGGCATCTCAAAGAGGTGGTAAAAGAACATGTTATCCAGCACGTCGATCATTCCCAAATAGAGATCGATATCCCCTGGTTTGAAGGCCAACAGCCTTCAACGGAGAATATGGTGGTGTGGATCTGGGAGCAGATAGCAAGTCATCTACAAGAGGGCCAGCTGCATCGTGTCAGGCTCCAGGAAACACCGACGATATACACGGACTATTACGGTCCTGAATAGGCATCAACCCACACTCCCAAAGGCGTGTACTTTAGAATCCTCAAAAAGGATGATATATGACGGTATATAATTCAAACCCATCCCCTGAAATTGTTCAAAGAAGAGAGCGGGTTTTTCTCGTTTTGGCAGGGCTCTTTCTGGGCACCCTGGCCATGCTCAACATACTGGGCATTAGTCGTTTTATTAAATTATTTACCCTGAGTTTCGAAAATTACGGCGATGTGGTATTTGCTGTGGCAGTCGGTGTTTTGCCCTACCCATTAACTTTTTTAGCCACGGATCTTATCAGTGAGCTCTATGGCCGCAAACGGGCTAATTTCGTGGTTTTTGTTGGATTGATACTCAACCTGTGGGTCATGTTTATCATGTGGCTGGGTGGTGTGGTGCCGGGCTTTGAAACGCTGACCGCCACGGGAGAAATCGCCCGAGATGCAGCCGGTCGCCTTCCCGTTTTTTATGAGGTGAGAGCCCTGACCTTTGGTGCCGTCACGGCTTCCATGATTGCCTATCTGGCAGCCCAGTTTGTTGATGTCTATATGTTCCACTTCTGGAAAAAACTGACCAGAGGTAAGCACCTCTGGCTGAGAAATAATGGATCTACCCTGGTGAGCCAGTTGGTAGATACAGTTGCTGTAATTCTGGTTACCCACTATTACGCCAAGGCCCTGCCCGTAGATATGGCAAAACCGATCTTTAACCAACTGCTGGTCTTTATTGCGTCAGGTTATACGTTTAAATTGTTTGCAGCACTTGTGGATACCGGTCCTTTTTATCTCGGCGTGCACTATCTTTCACGCTATCTGGAGATCAACCCTCTAGCTGATTTTGAAATTGAAAATGAGTCCCCTGGACAGGAGTAATAAATGAAAGACTTAAAGAAAATTGAAGATTTAACCCACAGCCTCTTGACTGAGATTGGTGAAGACCCCTCGCGTGAGGGATTGCTTCGCACTCCACTACGGGTGGCCAAAGCCTGGAAATTTATTGCCAAAGGTTATGACCAGAATTTGAAGGACGTGCTAAACGATGCCATCTTTGAGGATAAATGCTCTGAAATGGTGGTTGTACGAGACATCGAGTTCTTCAGTATGTGTGAACACCATATGCTCCCCTTCTTTGGTAAAGCCCATGTGGCCTATATCCCCCGGGGAAAAGTGATTGGTTTATCAAAAATCCCCAGAATCATTGAGATGTATTCCCGCAGACTTCAGATTCAGGAGCGTATTACCCACCAGGTGGCAGAAGCACTTATGGAATTATTAGATCCTGCAGGTGTGGCTGTGGTATTGGAAGGTCGTCACCTTTGCATGCAGATGCGCGGTGTTGAAAAACAGAATTCCTTTGCCACCACATCAGCCATGTTGGGTGAATTTCATGATGAAGCTGAAACAAGAGCGGAATTTCTAAGTATTATAAGCATGAAGAACCTCTAAATCACCCATTTGTCTCGTCACACCGAGCGGAGTCGAGGTGCAAGAGATTATTGATAAAGCCTGTTTTTAGATCCTAATCCCTCGACTCCGCTCGGGATGACGAGGGACCAAACAAGAGAGAAACTATGCCTGAAAAACTAAGAAAGCTGTTTGAAGATCATTTCAAGGAAAAGGTCGTTGATCTGAATCCACTACCAGCCCATGGGTCCAATCGTGAGTACTTTCGTCTGAGTAATGACAAGCGCTCTGTGATTGGTGCAAAAAACCGGGACCGGCTTGAGAACGATGCCTTTGTAAGCTTTTCCAGGCATTTCCTGGCAAAAGATCTTGATGTACCAGAAATTTATGCTGAAGACCTGGACCAGGATATTTATCTCCAACAGGATCTCGGTGATATTACCCTTTTCGACTATCTCCTGGAGGCAAGAGAAGGGCGTAAAGATTTTCCTGAAGGCCTGTATAAAACCTATGAACAGGTCGTAGAATTGTTGCCTCAGTTCCAGATCAAGGGTGGTCAGGGGCTGGATTACGGCAAGTCCTATCCCCACCACAGTTTTGATCGTCAATCCATGATGTGGGACCTGAATTATTTTAAATACTATTTTCTCAAGCTGGCCCACATCCGTTTTAATGAGCAAAAGCTGGAACAAGATTTTCGAACATTTACCGACTTCCTGCTTCAGGCTGATGGCAATCATTTCCTGTATCGCGATTTTCAATCCAGAAATATCATGCTAGAAGATGGTAAACCATGGTTCATTGATTATCAGGGAGGTCGCAAGGGTGCCCTGCAATATGATATCGCCTCTTTGCTCTTTGATGCCAAGGCCGATCTGCCATTTGAGGTGAGAGAGCGCTTGCTGGATCATTATCTAAATGAGGTCGCCAAGTTGATCCCCATTGATCGCGAGGTTTTCACCAAACATTACTATGCCTTCGTGTTTATTCGCATTATGCAGGCCATGGGCGCCTATGGCTATCGTGGTTTTTATGAACGCAAAACCCACTTCCTCCAGAGTATTCCCTATGCCATTAGAAATCTTGAATACCTGATGCGTAAAGTGGATCTACCCATTGATATCCCGGTCATGATGGATGTGTTTCAGCAGCTGATTCAATCCTCGGCCCTCAGGGAATTTGGGAAAGCGAACTTGCGTCTCAAAGTTCGCATCACCAGCTTTTCATATAAAAAGGGGGTTCCCGTTGACGATCGTGGCCATGGCGGTGGGTTTGTCTTTGATTGTCGCTTCCTGCCCAATCCCGGACGAAATGTTGCCTATAAAAAGCTATCAGCTAACGATCAGGAAGTCATAGACTGGTTTGCCCACAAGGCAGACATGAATCGCTGGTTGAAACGCATGTTTACCATGGTGGATGCAGCGGTTACCAGCTATGAAGAACAGAATTTTACCGACCTGATGATTTCATTCGGATGTACGGGGGGTCAACATCGCTCTGTGCATTCTGCCAACAGGCTGGCGGATCACCTGAAAGAGACACACGATATTGATGTGGTGCTCTATCATAGAGAATTGGAATAAAGCATTAATTTTCAACAATCAGCGAGGTCGCTCAGATCGTCACCTTGAGCGGAGTCGAAAGGTACAGGTGTTTATTGATTAAGGTTGAATTGGAAGGTACTACACCAGGCAATACCCATAAAAATAAGCCAGAGTCAATTATCTCCGGGAGTCTCGCTTGAAGGCCATGCTCTTTGCTGCGGGTCGGGGAACGCGACTGGCCCCCCTGACGGACAGGCATCCCAAGTGCCTGGTTACTGCTGGTGGTAAGACCCTTTTAGAGCACAATATTCTCAAAATTCAAATGGCCGGGGTTGATACCCTGGTCATCAACACCCATCATTTTAGCGACCAGGTTAAAGATTTTGTACGGACCAGAGATTTTGGATTGACCATCCATATCTCAGAAGAAAAAGACCTGTTGGGGCAGGGTGGCGGATTGCTTTATGCCTCCAAATATTTCCAGGGAGAAGACGCCTTTCTGGTCTGCAACAGTGATATTTATTCCGAGCTTGATTTGAACGAACTCCTGTCTGCCCATAATAGGTCCCAGAGTCTGGCCACACTGGCTGTGGCCAAGCGCGAAACCTCACGCTATTTGAGATTCGACCAAAACAATAATTTATGTGGTTGGGAAAACCAGAAAACCGGCGAAAAAATCTCATGGAACACCAACAGCTATGAAAAACAGGCCTTCAATGGGATCCAGGTCATATCATCTGGAATTTTTGAATATATGAGTGATCTTGGGACTTCTTTTTCCACGATTCCAGTCTATCTGAAAGCAGCACAGTCCGGCGAAAACATCAAGGCCTTCCCCATGGACCAGTCCTATTGGATTGATATTGGAACGGTTGAAAAACTGGAAACCTTGCGACAGCATTTAATTTGATTTACAGGCGAGGATTCGAATCCTCGCGTACATATGTGAGGATCAATTATGGGTTTAACAAAATATGATATTGCAATCATTGGTGGCGGCCCCGGTGGGTATGTCGCTGCAATCAGAGCTGCTCAGCTTGGGAAAAAAGCAGTGGTGATTGAGCGCGCCGATCTGGGTGGGGTGTGTCTGAATTGGGGCTGTATTCCTACCAAGGCCCTCTTAAAAAGTGCAGAAGTATTACGATCTGCCCAGAAAGCCAAAAAATTTGGTGTCGTAGTGGATGGTGTTGAGGTGGACTTCCCCTCGGTGATTCAGCGCTCAAGACAGGTCGCTGGCTCCCTTTCAAAGGGAGTTGATTTCCTCATGAAGAAAAATGAAGTCGATGTAATCCATGGTTCAGCCATGTTGTTGGGTGGAAATAAGATTCGTATCAATAACGATGAAAAGATTAGCGCCGATAATATTATAGTGGCTACAGGGGCACGTCCCCGTCCCATGCCGGGAGCCGCTTACGATGGTGAAACCATTATCTCATCCAAAGAGGCCATGAGCCTGGAAAGCATCCCGGAAAAACTGGTTATCGTCGGGGCTGGAGCCATCGGTGTTGAGTTTGCCGATTTTTATGCGGCCATGGGTAGCCAGGTAACCATGGTTGAAATGTTACCCCACCTGCTTCCCATTGAAGATGAAGAGGTCTCTGCAGAGCTGGAAAAAATATTTAAGCGCAAAAAGATCAAGACCCACCTGGAGTCAATGGTTGAATCTGTTTCTGTTTCAAGGGGACAGGCTTTTGTCAAAGTAAAAACGAAGACAGGAGATGTCCTGGAGTTGGAGGCAGACAAGGTTCTCATCGCAATCGGTGTCCAGGGAAATACAGAAGATTTGGGGCTGGAAGAAGCTGGAGTACAACTGGAAAAAGGCTGGATTAAAACCAATGGATATATGCAAACCAGCGCTGCTGGCATCTATGCCATTGGAGATGTAGCTGGTCCACCCTGGTTAGCTCACGTCGCCTCACATGAAGGCATTACAGCAGTTGAGCATATCGCTGGATTGAATGTAAAGCCCATGCGGTATGACAATGTCCCTGGCTGCACCTACTGCACACCCCAGGTGGCCTCAATTGGACTTACAGAACGGGCCGCTATCGAAGCAGGTTATGAGGTGAAGATTGGCAAGTTTCCATATCGTGTATCTGGCAAAGCCATGGCATCAGGTGAAACGGATGGATTTACTAAGCTTATCTATGATGCCAAATATGGAGAACTCCTGGGCGCACATATCATAGGGGCTGAGGCAACTGAGCTTATCGCAGAGATCGGAATTGCCCGTTCACTGGAAGCGACACATGAAGCCGTGCTTGAAACTATTCATGCACACCCCACGTTGTCAGAAATGACAATGGAAGCTTCCGGTCTGGCATTGGATCGCGGTATCCACCTTTAAAAAGCGAGGAGACCCTTCCCAATTAACTGGGATAGCCACAATATATTGATTAAAACCAACAACTTCTTCCTATAGATAGTGCTTTGACGGCTTCCCTAAAAATTGGGATATTTGATTTTGTAACACAGGGTCAGTCAATAATCAAAAGGGAAGCTCCTTGGTATGAGACCTCAAATCGTTTAGTATGAGCGCAAAAAAAAGAGGATATTCAAGAAGATGCCGTTTCCCCATATAAAACCCCTGCTCAACTCCATAGATACAATCATTAGCGACCTGGATTCCAGGGATGACATTCTACAAAAAATATCAGAGCTCCTTTCAGAAAGAGTCGACCACTACAATTGGGTTGGTTTTTATATCGTTGATGAATCAGGTACCAATCTCATTCTGGGTCCCTATGTAGGCGATCCAACCGACCATGTTAAAATTGCCTTTGGCAAGGGAATTTGTGGCCAGGTCGCAGTCTCTCAAATGAGTCTCATTATTCAGGATATTTCCCTGGAAGACAATTATCTGTCATGTAGCTCAAATGTCCAGTCCGAGGTGGTTTTTCCAATTATGAAGGGCGATAAGTTTGTGGCAGAGTTGGATATCGACTCCCACGCCATCTCACCCTTTACGGAGCTGGATACGAAACTGCTTGAGGCCATCTGTGAGAAACTGGCAGTTATATTTTGAATTTTTCAGGCTATAGACAACGCTTATGTCATCCCGAGCGGAGTCGAGGGATCACACACATCAAGCAATATGAGAAAATGAAACACGCTTTCCTTGGCTGATCTGCACGTCATAAAAAAAGGGCTGGTCCCCTACAAGGAAGCCTGGGAGTATCAACGACAGACCCATGCCATGAGACTGGCTGGTGAGATTCTAGACACCCTTATTCTGCTTGAACACCCCCCGGTTTACACCTTTGGGAAAAATTCTGACCAATCAAATCTGATGGATGCCCGCGATGCTGAAATCATCAGAAGCGACCGTGGAGGAGATATCACCTGGCATGGTCCAGGTCAACTTGTAGGATATCCCATTATCAACCTGGAAGACCATAAGAAAAGTGTAAGCTGGTATATGCGGAACCTGGAAGAAGTGATAATTCATACCCTCAAGCACTACGATATCGTGGGTGAACGCATCTCTGGAATGACCGGTGTATGGATTGGTAACCAGAAGGTTTGTGCCATGGGAGTACGACTTTCCCGTTGGGTCACCATGCATGGATTTGCCTTGAATGTGAGACCAGATATGTCATATTTCAACGGCATGATCCCCTGTGGAATAAAGGGCAAGGGGGTTGTGAGTATGCAGGAATTGCTTGGCTCTGAAATAACGATTAAAGACGTTACCCAACCATTGATTCAGGCATTCCAGTCGGTATTTGAATTCGATAAAGTTATAGATTAACCGCGGAGTCTTTGCGTGTCAGCGAGCCTGAAAGGATTTCAAAAAGAAGCGTTACTGGGCATTTTCAAAACCATGGCGACCTCGCGTCGTACAGATGAAAAAATGCTCACACTTTTGAGACAGGGAAAATCATTTTTCCATATTGGTGCCTCGGGACACGAAGGGGCTCAGCTGGCCTGTGCCATGCAGATGAATTCAGATCTGGATTGGTCCTATCCCTATTATCGTGATCAAACCATGGTCATGGGTTTGGGAATGACCACAGAAGAGCTTTTTCTGGGATTTCTAGCCAAGGCAGATGACCCTGGTTCGGGTGGTCGCCAACTGCCCCAGCATTACGGACAAAAAGATTTGAACATTGTTTCCCAGTCCAGCCCAACAGGTACCCAATATCTACAAGCTGTGGGAACAGCCATGGCGGTCCGTCAGACCGGCAAAAAGGCTCTGGTATATGTGTCATCCGGCGAGGGCACTACCAGCCAGGGGGAATTCCACGAAGCGCTTAACTGGGCTGGTCGGGAGAAGTTGCCCGTTCTTTTTCATATTGAAGACAACGGTTTTGCCATCTCGGTTCCCAAATCATCTCAGACTGCCGAGGGGTCTGTCTATGATATGGTCGGCGGTTACGGAAACCTGAATAGATTTGAAACAGACGGAACCGACTTCTTCGAATCCTACGCCACTTTCAAAGCAGCTATTGAAAGTATCCGGGCTGGAAAAGGTCCGGCCATCGTGGTTTCAAATGTAGTACGTCTTTTGCCCCATTCATCTTCAGATGATCACCGTAAATACCGAGACGCCAAGGAGCTTTCAGAAGAACAAAAACGAGATCCTATTGAAAAATTCAGAGCTCAGTGTGAGCTGGCTGGTATTATTAGTTCCGAGGAATTTCAACAGGTTTGGAATGATGTTTTGCTGGAGGTTGACGAAGCAGCTGAAAAAGCACTCTTAGCGCCATTTCCTGAAAGGGCTGATGCAGATACCCATGTGGTGGATGAATCACCTGTCTCCATCCCTGCTTCTGAACCGGCAACGACCGGATCGGAAATCGTCATCGTCGATGCCGTCAATCATGCCCTCCACGAGGAAATGAGACGTAATGAAAACATGATCATTTATGGCCAGGATGTGGCAGATGGAAAAGGGGGTGTGTTTACAGCCACAAAGGGCCTCTCAACTGAGTTTGGAGACAAGCGTGTTTTCAATTCCCCGCTGGCCGAGGCATCCATTGTGGGAACCGCCGTTGGCGCGGCCGTCGCCGGTCTTAAGCCTGTGGTTGAAATTCAATTTGGAGACTATATCTGGACGGCCATGATGCAGATCAGAAACGAAGTCGCCACCATCCGTTATCGCAGCAACAATTCTTATTCATGTGGTATGGTTATTCGAACTCCTGTTGGCGGATACATTCATGGTGGCTTATGCCACAGCCAGAGTATTGAAGGCTTCTTTATGCATCTGCCAGGTATTCATATCGTTTATCCATCAAATGCTGCTGATGCCAAGGGCTTACTCAAGTATGCCTGTCGTATAGATGACCCCGTACTTTTCCTTGAGCACAAGGGTATGTATCGCCAGGGCTTTGCCAAACGGCCAGAACCGGATGAGAATTATCTCCTGCCCTTTGGTCAGGCGGCTGTGGTACGTGAAGGACGCGATCTCACCATCGTCACTTATGGTTTAATGGTTTACAAGGCTATCGAGGCGGCTAAATATCTTGAAAAAAGCACAGGCGCATCAATTGAGGTCATCGATTTACGAACACTCAGCCCTCTTGATAAAGTCACTATTGGACAGTCCCTCCAAAAAACCAGCAAAGCCCTGGTTGTATACGAAGACACGCTGACAGCAGGTCCCGGTGCAGAAATAGCAGCCATTATTGCCGAGGAGTATTTTGAGTATCTGGATGGTCCTGTATTGCGGGTAGCAGCCAAGGATGCACCAGTCCCCTTTAACTGGGACCTGGAAGATGAGATATTACCCCAGACAGAAGATATCCGTCTGGCTGCAGAAAGACTTTTGGGGTATTAACATGGGGTTAATTCAGCGGGGCACGACGATACGCTATCAGGCACGCGAGGATTATAATCCTCGCCTGGGAAACCGGTCAGCAATATTTTCTGAATGGGACAAAAAGGTGATCTTATGATATTCGATATCGTCATGCCCAAAATGGGAGAATCCTTAACCGAGGGAACCGTTCTGGAATGGAAAAAGAAGATCGGTGAGAGTATAGACAAAGATGAGACACTTCTGGAAATTGCCACAGATAAGGTTGACGCTGAAATCCCCAGTCCTGTCTCAGGGACCCTGGTTGAGATCATTGGCGAAGTCAACCAGACCTATGATATAGATACCATCATTGCCCGGGTAGAAACTTCAGATTCTGTTGAAGCTCCTGTCAAAGTTGCGAGTGGTAGTCAATCGCCAGAAGGGACGTTGCATGCAACGTCCCGACCCCAAAGCGCACCTCAGCGCCCAGCTCAAGCACCAGTGATCTTTGATGACAACCGCGTCTATTCTCCTCTGGTGAGAAGTATTGCTGCCCAGGAAGGGATAACGCCAGCTGTACTGCAACAGATACCCGGTAGTGGATTTCGGGGGCGGGTATCAAAAAAGGATGTGCTTTTTTATCTAGAGACTCGTGGCTCAGGTAGTAAAAAAACAGAGTCAGTTAGCGGGTTGGAAGAAACGGGTCTGGCCGAAAGGATGTCTCCAGAAGATATTGAAATCATTGATATGGATAGCATGCGTAAAAGCATTGCCAGGCATATGCGCAAGAGTGTTGACACCTCAGCCCATGTTTACTCGGTCAGCGAAGCCGACATGACACACATCATGACCTTTATATCTGAGAACAATGAGGCCTTCAAAGCCAAACATGGCCACTCCCTCACCGTCACCCACTTTATTACCCAGGCGGTGCGAGATGCCCTGCTAAACTTTCCCATGATTAATACCTCGCTGGATGGCACCAGGATTATTCGACACAAACACCTCAATATTGGTATTGCAGTCGCAGTAGGAGATGGGTTGGTTGTTCCCCCGGTCAGAAATGCTGAGGAAAAATCACTCAAAGAAATTTCAGATGATATTTCAACCATCGTCAGCAAGGCACGGGATAAGAAGTTGACCCTTGAAGACCTTGAAGGAGCCACATTCTCCATTACAAATTTTGGTGTTTTTGGCAATCTGGCAGGCTACCCAATTATCAATCAACCCAATGTGGCCATTCTGGGTGTAGGGGCTATCAAGAAAAGACCTGTCGTTATTGAAACAAAAGCTGGCGATGAAATCGCAATACGCCAGATATGTGTCTTTACCCTGGGCTTTGATCATCGTTTAGTAGATGGCGCCATGGGTGGACAGTTTATTGAAGAAATAATGAAGAACCTTGAAAGCGTAGATCCCCAGAAGGAACTCGCTGGAATACTCAGATAACATGGTCTTCCTAAGGTTTGAGCCATAATGGTCATTGCGAGAAGTGAAGCGACGAAGCAATCTCGAAATATTGATAGTGGAAAATATAGAGATCGCCGCGTTCGTACTTCACTCGCGATGACGAGTGCTAAAAAGAAAGCATTATAAATGTCAATTCAGTATAAAACTAATTCTCGCAAAGAGCGCCAAGACGCTGAGATTTTTTGGGATGGACAAAAAACGCTGTTTCGTCATATTCCTTGTAAAAAGAAATCAGTCTTCAGTGATATGGCTGATAGGAGTATCGCTTAATGTCTAAGCCCTCCAAACCAGCCTGGCTTAAAACCAAGTTACGCAGTGGCCCAAATTTTCAGGACCTGAAGAGTATCGTATCAGACCATAAGGTTAATACAGTTTGTCAGGAAGCCATGTGCCCCAATATCAGCGAATGCTGGGAGCGTCGAGCTGCCACCATCATGATTCTGGGAGACACCTGTACGCGCTCCTGTGCCTTTTGTGCTGTTAAAACGGGTCGACCTTCGGCTGTTGACCTGGATGAGCCCAGAAGGACCGCTGGGGCCGTTAAAAAGATGGGTCTACACCATTGTGTCATTACCTCAGTTGATCGAGATGAGCTGGAGGATGGCGGCGCCGGCATCTGGGCTGAAACCATTCGCCAAATTCATGCTGAAGTACCGGGCTGTTCCATAGAAGTGTTGACACCAGATTTTCAAGGTAATCCTGAAAGCATCAAAATCGTTCTGGATGCCAGACCTGAAATCATGAGCCACAATATGGAAACCGTGGAACGGCTCCATCGCAGAATTCGTCCTCAAGCTCAGTATCAACGATCCCTGGATGTTCTCAGACAATCCGTCTCAGAAGGTTTGCAGACCAAAACCTCTATTATGGTTGGTATCGGTGAAGAAAAGGCAGAGGTTTTTGCTCTCATGGATGATGTGCGTGAAACCGGAACCCAAATCTTTTCCCTCGGACAATACTTGCAGCCAACAAAAGAACACGAGCCGGTTCATCGATACGTCCATCCCGATGAATTTGCCGAGTACAAAGCCTACGGAATGAAAATAGGGTTCAGTTATGTAGAATCAGGACCGCTGGTGCGTTCATCCTACCATGCGGATGAACAGGTCTTACACAACCAAATTCTGCATCCCGCTCATGATCAAGAGGTTGTCCCGGGATAACTGTCCATGCAGGTTACCTATCGTGAAATGCGTCTTGACGATCACCAGTTTCTCCATGATTTGTGGGAGAAAACACCGGGGTTGTGTATTAGAAAAGCCGACACATACGATGGCTTCGCTTCTTTTCTGGAGCGAAATCCAGGCTTCAGTTTTGTAGTCGAATCCCAGGGTCAGTTGGTGGGTGGAATATTGGGCGGACACGATGGTCGTTTTGGTTCCATTCATCATTTGGTGGTTCTGCCGGCGTTCCGAAAACAAGGGATTGGAAAGCGACTTGTTTCCCTGAGTCTGGATAAAATCAAATCTGCTGGCATAGAGAAGTGTCACATCTTTATCAATAAGGACAACCAGGCCGGAGTGAATTTTTGGAAAAATATGGACTGGGTTGAGCGAATTGAACTCACCATGGCGTCCTACACTTTTTAACTTCTCATTAAAATGTTTTAGCGTTGTAATTAATGTTTCATGCAGGTAAACTAAAGCCTGTTTACGAAATCTATCAGACATAGCAGCATAAAAGCAGGGTGGTATTTATGAATTTTCCATGGAACATGTTTCTGGATCTTGGTGTTATTTCAATGGCATTATTATTGGCAACCTTCCTCAGGGCTCGAATCAATTTCTTCCAAAAATATCTCATCCCCAATGCCCTGACAGCCGGATTCATTCTCCTGCCCTTTTACAATTTTCTGGCCCCTGTTGTGGGCATGTCAGAAATTGGTCTGGGAGCCATCGTATATCATCTTTTGAGCATATCCTTTATCTCAATGAGTCTCCGAAAGCCAGCCTATACCAAACGCAAGGGAGATAAAAGTGTCTTTGGTACTTCTGTTTCTATAATTTCCCAGTACTCCCTCCAATCTCTGGTTGGTCTGCTCCTCACCTTTTTCTTCATGAGTACCGTTATGAAGGAACTATACCCGGCATTTGGATTTTTCATGCCCCTGGGTTTTGCCCTGGGACCAGGCCAGGCTTATGCCATAGGTGAAGGGTGGGTCAGTATGGGTTTTGAAGGCGCACCAGATGTAGGTCTCACCTTTGCAGCTGTGGGTTATATGTGGGCTTGTTTTGGTGGTGTCATTTTGATCAATATGGGGATCAAGAGGGGCTGGTTGGGAAAAGCCCAGATTGAAAAAATCCATGCAAAACGCTTTCGTTCTGGTGTTATGGGCCGCGATGAAGAATTACAGGTTGGATCCAAGTTGACCACAGAATCTGAAGCCATTGATTCAGCCAGCTATAACATGGCCGTGGTACTCATGGTCTATCTCTTTAGCTTTCTAATGCTCAAGGGGCTGGGTGGACTGCTCTCATTTGCCGGAAACCTAGGGAACGATCTGGCGGTAAACCTCTGGGGTATCAGCTTTGTTTTTGCAGCCATGGTGGCTCTCATTGTAAAAACCGCCATGATTAAACTCAAGCTGGAGCACACCCTGGACAATGGTTCCCTCACGCGCATTGCTGGTAACAGTGTTGATATCATGGTTGCTGCAGCAGTAGGTGCAATCTCGCTGACAGTCGTGGTCCAATACTGGCTGCCAATCCTGGTAATCTCTCTTGTTGGTGGCTTTGTTACCTTTATTACCGTGATCTGGATCAGTTCACGAGTCTTTGAAGATTATCAATTTCACAGGGCTTTGATTATTTATGGCGCCTGTACGGGTACCATGCCCACAGGCCTGGCACTTTTACGTGTCGTCGATCCTGATTTTGAAACCCCTGTGGCAACGGACTATATGTATTCAGCAGCCTTCACCTTTTTTCTGGTGATCCCCTTTATACTATCCATTAACCTCCCGGCTTATAGCATAACCAAAGCCAATCCCATGTACTTCTGGGCGGCAGTTGGTGTTGCGCTTGCTTACGGACTATTTTCTCTGATTTCTCAACGAGCCCTTGGTGGCAAACGGGCGTTTGCGAAATTTACTACACTCTGGTATGAGAAATAAAAATCAGGGGCGCCACCACTCGTCTACAGGACCAGTAAAGCCAAAACCAAGGGAGTAGAAGATATTCCCTGGGTCAGACTCATCCTGGTGTAGACCAAAAAGCGGTGAAAAAATATAATCATTCTCTTGCATGTGAATATGATATCCCAGAAGTAAATCCTGAGTTTTTAATATGCGGGCACTTGAGCGGACATAATTGTACTGTGCCACGCCAAAAATTTCCCCATTTCCTACAATGAGTGCAGGGTGATATCCCACAGAAGCCAGAATATCAATATTCGTCCAATACGACAGTCCAAAATCCAAAGCAACCATGAGGGGCTCTTGAACCACCTGCCATTTTACATCGGTCATAATGGCGCCACTGGCCCAGGGTCGTCCGACAAACTTGATACCGATTTCAGTATCATGGTCAAAGCCTCTTCTAAACAGGACGCTACCGTCAGCCATGAAAGCTTGCTCATTGCCAGAACTGGAGTCATCCAGGGCGGTGATGTTGGTCATCCAGCTTATGCCCACCCCCATGGTTTCTGTTCCCACAGGCAGAACCTCAGGCCCCTGAAAGGTTCCAAGTGGATAGCAGGATACAAGCAACAGCACTGAAAAAGATAGAATTAGCAAATTTTTAAACATTTTATCCCCGGATTAGATGGATAAAGTTATTTTTTACACGATTCAGATGAAATAGAAAATTCAGAAAGCACTATCCATAATCGAAGTAGATAAGGATTTACTATGAAGGCTGTCCAATTTTCAGAGCATGGTACAAGTGAGGTCTTAGAACTTTCGACCATGGAAAAACCGAGTCCCCAAGATGATCAGGTCCTGGTTGAGATCAAGGCTGCCAGCCTCAATCATCTTGATCTCTGGTTGCGGCGGGGATTGCCGGGATTGAGTATCCCCCTGCCTCATATCCCTGGGAGCGATGCTTCTGGTGTCATAGCTGAGGTGGGTTCAGAAGTGAAAGATTGGAATATCGGGGATGAAGTTGTTATCCAACCCGGTACCTTTTGTGGCGACTGTGAACCATGCAGGGCTGGTCGAGAAGACATGTGCGCATCCTACGGCATACTAGGTGAAACACAGGGCGGGGTGCAAAGACAATATGTTTGTCTATCTCCAGTGAATATTGGACCCAAACCCAAGAACCTCAGCTTTGTTGAAGCCGCCGCCTTGCCCCTGGCTTCTCTTACTGCCTGGAATATGTTGAAAAACAGAGCGAAACTTCAAGCAGGAGAAACGCTGTTGGTCCTGGGGGCTGGCTCAGGAGTGGGTGGCATGGCTGTTCAAATGGGTCGCTATCTGGGAGCTCGAGTCATTGCCACTGGTGGATCAGAGGAAAAACAAAAACTGGCCTTTTCTCTGGGGGCTGATGAAGTTCTGAATCATCGACAGGAGGGATTTTCTAAACAGGTCAGGGCTTTGTCAAAAGACAGGGGTGCGGATGTGGTATTTGAACATATCGGTGCAAGTACCTGGGCGGATTCCATGAAATCCCTGGCTGTGGGTGGTCGGATTGTGACTTGTGGGGCTACCACGGGGGTGAAGGGCGAAATAAACCTCAGGCATTTATTTTATAAGCGTCAGTCTATCCTGGGGTCTACCATGGGCTCGGTTTCCGATTTTTACGAATGTCTCCATCTCGCCGAGCAAAAGGTCCTGGTTCCAGTTATAGATAAAATCTTTTCATTTCAGGATATTCGCGGAGCCCATGATCATCTTGAATTTGAGCATGCCTTTGGGAAGGTGGTTTTGGAGGGTTGGGATTGATTTTAGTTAGGAGTTAGGAGTTAGGAGTTAGGAGTTAGGGCTGGCTCAATCCTTTTCTTGGTCTTCACTACCTTGATTATCTTTGGTTTCGGTCTTTTCCTTGTGGTATGAGTGAAGGGCAGCGCCGATAGCCAGTCCAACGGCAATCCCAACTGCAATATTTCCTGTCGCAATGCCCACGCCTGCTCCAAGAATAAACCCCGCGCCGATAAATCGGGGAGGACGCTTCTCCTTTTTATCTTTTTCCTGATCCGTATTCATCCAGATACTCCAGTTTACAGTTTAAGCGCGCTTAGGTTTTTATAGAGTTCAAGCGATTCAGGGTTGGCCAGAGCTGACCGATTCTGAACCTCTTTGCCCCCGATGATTTTCTTGACTGCAATCTCCACCTTTTTCCCATTGATGGTATAAGGGATGTCAGCCGTTTCCAAAGTTATGGCCGGGACATGCCTGGGGCTGCAATTCTGACGGATAACAGTTTTCAGCTTTTTCACCAGGGCGTCATCCAGGACACCGCCTTCAGGGAGTTTTACAAAAAGAATAACTCGCTCATCATCCTGCCAGGCCTGGCCAACGACGAGACTGTCTGCTATTTCAGGAAGATTTTCTACCACAGTATAAATTTCAGCGGTTCCAATGCGTACACCACCGGGATTCAGGGTTGCATCGGAACGCCCATGAATGCGAACACCCCCGTGGTCATTGATTTCAATAAAATCGCCGTGACGCCAGATTCCAGGAAAATCCGCGAAGTAAGCGGAATGATATTTTTGACCATCAGGATCATTCCAGAAGAAAATAGGCATAGACGGGAAAGCCTGGGTACAAACCAGCTCCCCATTTTCATTGAACACACCCCGACCGGATTCATCAAAGGCTTCCACCTTCATACCCAGCCCCCGACATTGCAGTTCACCGCGATATACCGGCAGGGTTGGATTGCCCAGGACAAAACAGGAAACGATATCCGTACCTCCAGATATGGAAGCAAGGAGGACATCCTGTTTGATATCCCTGTATACAAAGTCAAAACTTTCCTCTGAAAGGGGAGATCCTGTTGACAGGACTGCACGCAAGGCCGGCAGGGTAAAAGCTTTGCCGGGTTTACAACCAGCCGACTCCAGAGCATCCAGGTATTTTGCACTGGTCCCAAACACGGAGATGTCCAGCTCCTCGGCCATCTTCCAGAGACCTTCTGGTCCAGGGTGAAAGGGGTTTCCATCATAGAGGACCAGGGTGGCTCCTACAGCCAGACTGCTCACCAGCCAGTTCCACATCATCCAGCCACAGGTCGTGAAATAGAAGATGGTGTCATCGCGTTTTAAATCGCAATGGAGCATCAATTCTTTCAAGTGTTGGATCAGTGTGCCGCCAGCAGAGTGAACAATAGATTTAGGGAGGCCCGTTGTGCCTGATGAATACATAATATACAGGGGATGATCAAAAGGCAGGGGTGTGAAACTTACTTCAGTGGCATGGTTATCGATGAAGTCATTCCAGTGCATGCTGTTGGGAACGTCAGAAAGGTCCGGGGTTTGTGTATAGCTGATGACCACCACTTTTTCTACAGACGGTAGTTCATATAAGATGTTCTGAAGTTTTTCAAGAGAATCGAAACGCTTGCCGGCGTAGAAATACCCATCAGCCGCAAAAACGATCTTTGGTTCAATTTGGGAGAAACGATCAAGAACCCCCTTTATGCCAAAATCGGGGGATGAAGATGACCAGATGGCTCCCAGGCTGGATGCAGCAAGCATGGCGATAACAGCCTCAGGAAGATTTGGAATAAACCCTGCCACCCGATCGCCACTGATTACACCAGCATCCTTCATGGCTTGAGCGGTCTTTGCGACCTGTGAATAAAGCTCGTCGTAAGTTAAAGATCGTTGTACCTGGTCTTCGCCGCGGAAGTGAATGGCCACGCGCTCATCCCGAAAACGCAGCAAATTTTCAGCATAATTCAGACGAGAACCCTGAAACCATTTTGCTCCAGGCATTTTTGCTAAGTTATCAACCACTGTAGTTGCTGTCGAGCTGGCGATGACCCCCCCGAAATTCCAGACTTCAGACCAGAATTCTGCGGCGTGATCAAGGGACCATTGATAGAGATCCTCATAGGCGTTCAGGTTCAATCCGTACCTGGCATTTATCTCCACACGAAACTGAGTCATCTGAGCCAGATCCAGCTGATCTTGACTGGGTGTCCACATCACGTTATTGGTCATGGCTGCCGATACTCCTCTATTCATCATCTGGTTTGACACGTGTACGCAATTGCTTCACCCGGCTCCGCTTGGTTTTGGTCTCCAACCGCTTGTTTACAGAAGCTCGTGTTGGCCGTGTGGCCTTACGTTTCTTAGGCTCCATCTCAGCCTTTTCAAAAATTTTCTCAAGACGCGCCATGGCCGCCAGACGGTTGGCTTCTTGATTCCTGAACTGCCTGGCAGTAATGGTAATGATGCCTTCTGAATTGATCCGCTGGTCACGCAATTTCAACAACCGTTCCTTAATATGATCTGGCAGGCTCGAATTTTGACTATCAAAACGAAGCTGTATGGCTGTGGCCACCTTGTTGACATTTTGCCCACCAGGTCCACCTGACCGAATCGCTTTGAGCTCAAGCTCGCTTTCTGGAATTCTCAAGGAAGACAAAACGGTTTACCCCACCATGGTGGTTAGTGTACCCAGCGCTTGAATTTCAACATCAATTTTCTGTCCTTCACTCAAGGCAAAATCTCTTTTGGACGGACTTCCGGAGCAGAAAAGATCTCCTGCTCCCACATGGCTCGATTTGGCAGACTTAATCATATCAGCAAAACTGAAATTCATATCCTTCAGCCGGGTGTCCACTTCGGTGTGATCATTAAGGCTGATCTGCATGTCCATATTGAAGCCATTCCCTATTTTTAATGGCTCGACTTCATCGGCAGTGACGAGATAAGGTCCCAGGGTGGTGGCCTGACCCAGGGCAAAACCAGTTTTCCCTGAAGCTTTCTCCTGAACAGCGGTCCAATTGTTCACAACAGTGTATCCAGCAATTTCCAGGTTCTCTGAATATTTTGTGGCTGCAATGATGGCGGCGATTTCCCCTCGGGGTGAAAGCCCTGCAGCGTTGAGTTCCTGTCGGTGGCCAAGGAGTGTCTGAGTTTGTCCAAAGTCAAAATATTCAGGGGATTCACCAGTATAGGCATTGAAAAAGCGGATGCTGGGGGGATCGGGTATGGGTGAAAAGAATTCAATATCATCCTCAGCCAACGCCACAGGTCGATCATGGGTTTTCAGCCCTGATGGGTCAATATTTTTAAAGGCATCTTCCAGTTGAACCAGGAGTGAAAAGCAGCGTTGCCAGTTTTCCAGGGTCAGCTTCATGGTTGAAGCCAGATTTAAAAAATCCTGGGCATTGCGATCTTCCTTCATCCATAGAGATGCCCGCATGACATCAATCGCCTGGCCACCAAGGGAAAATGCCAATCGGGGTTCCATGCGATAATCCAGCGCATATGAGAGTAGTTTCATAATAAAATCCTGTTATTAGTGGTCGTAAAAGATGCACCCCAGGTCATGGGGCTGAAAGAAAATTTAATGGAAAAGTTTCTCTCCCCCCAAACCTAAAAGACATATCAATCACATGCCGAGAACAGTATCTTTTTAGACATTTGTTTGGACGAACTATAAGAAATGATTCAGCAATGACAATGATGAGGAAGTATGATTAAATCAGCCCTGTTGCTCATAGATGTTCAAAAAGGCTTTGACAGCCCACTCTGGGGAATGCGGAATAATCCAGGAGCCGAATCAAACATCGCGGCACTGCTGGCTGCCTGGCGTGAACATTCCGCCTCCATCATTCACGTGAAGCATTGTTCCATCTCTCCACAATCACCCCTTCATCCCGATCAACCGGGGAACGCCTTCAAAGATGAGGCATCACCCATACCTGGCGAGCCTGAATTTACTAAAACGGTGAATAGTGCTTTTATTGGGACGGGTCTTGAGGACTATCTGCATGAAGCGGGTTTAGACTCCCTGGTTATTGTAGGTTTGACCACAGATCATTGTGTGTCCACATCAACACGCATGGCAGGTAATCTGGGGTTTGACGTAACGCTGGTTTCTGATGCCACAGCCACATTTGAACGCAAAGATGCGAATGGCGTGCACATCAGTGCTGAGGATATGCACCGGGTAAACCTGGCCAGTCTTAATGGTGAATTCTGCTCTGTCATGACCACCCAGCAAGTGATCGATCAAATCAATAAATCGAAATAGCATAATGGGTCCAAACAAACCAATATTACTGCTGGTGTTGGCTGCTATTGGCTCCTCTGTGTGGGCTGGCGACAAGACGCCTGGTCTGAATTATCATCATGGAGCCATCAATCGCGGGTTTGTTGGTAAGCCTGTCATTCACCTGGTCTTTACTGGTCACGATTACAATGATGGTGGCCAAATCATCAGCAAAACACTCAGGCGACAAAAGATCAAGGCCCACTTCTTTTTCACCGGTGACTTTTACCGCAATCCTGAAAATAAAAAACTGATCAAAAGGTTGCGAATGGACGGTCATTATCTTGGGGCTCATTCCGACAAGCACCTGCTCTATGCCGCCTGGGAGGATCGTGATTCTTTGTTGGTTTCCAGAGAGCAATTCACAACAGACCTTGAACAGAACTATACAGAGATGGCAAAATTTGGAATCTCTAAACCAGAGGCGTCCCTGTTTATGCCGCCTTATGAATGGTATAATAGTGTCATTGCTCAGTGGACCACCGAGATGGATTTAACGCTTATCAACTATACACCGGGAACACGCTCTCCCGCTGATTACACAACTCCGGATATGGGGACATCCTATGTGAATAGCCAAACGCTGTATGACAATATTCTGAACTACGAGTCCAACTCTGACCACGGATTGAATGGTTTTATCCTGCTTATCCACCTGGGGACCCATGCAGACAGAACAGATAAGCTTTATAACCGACTTGATCAGCTCATTCCCGAGTTGCAAAGCAGGGGATATGAATTTTCCCTCATGAACTTCAATTGAATAACTCACAAGGAGCTCTATGATCGTTGACAACGAGAAAGACTGGACCGCTCGTTTTGAGTCGGGCTGGCTGAAAAACTTTATTGATAATAAAAGTATCAACTGGAAACTCTACAAGTATGTGAAGAATGAGCAGGCTGTCCCGGGGAATGGGATAGAATTATCAAAAGCTCGAATATTATTGATCTCCTCAGCAGGTGCCTTTTTACCTGCGAAGGACAAACCCTTTTTTGCTGCAAATCTTATGGGTGATTACTCCATCCGCACCTTTCCAACAAACACTTCTCCCTCCAGTCTAGAATATGCTCATGACCATTATGATCAAACCGCTGTTAGAGAAGACGCTCAGGTCTTGTTGCCTCTGGCCCACCTCCAAGACCTGGTGAATCAAAAGATCATTGGTGGGTTGAGTGAGCAGGTGGTCAGCTTTATGGGCTATCAACCCTTCGTGGGCAGAGTTCTCAAAAAAACCTTTCCAGCCATTCTCAAGATTGCCCGAGAGGAGCAGGTGGATGCCGTTCTACTGGTGCCCTCCTGACCGCTGTGTTCTCAATCCGTGGGATTGATTGCCAGGGCTTTGGAAGCGGAAGGGATAAGGACGACACTGACCAGTTGGAACGCAGGTATTATCCGTGGCGTCAAACCACCCCGTGGCACCATTACTGCACTACAACGAGGAATGACCCTTGGACATCCCCATGATGAGGCTCAACAGAAGCGGGTATTAATGGAGACACTAAAATTACTAGAGCAAGATGCACCGGCTGACCTGGTTCGATTGGATGAAAAATAGAACGATATAAAGATTAGAAGGAATGAAAAGGAAATGATCGTTCGGTTTGCCAGGCCTCAAGATTTACCTCGATTGATAGAGATATTTAATCAATCTGTTTCAGCACGCAGTACAGCTGTTCTGGAGGCGGTAACTGTTGAAGATAAGCAGTCCTGGTTTGATGAACATACCCGTGAACAATTTCCCATTCTGGTGGCAGAATCAGAAAGCAAGGTTTTGGGGTATCTTTATATAAGCCCCTATCGTCCTGGACGTTCTGCCCTCATCCACACTGCTGAAGTAAGTTATTTCGTCGATTTTAATCATCACAATAAGGGTGTGGCCTCTCGGCTCATGGAAGATTGTCTTAAGAAATGCCATAGCCTGGGTATAAAAACTCTTTTTGCTATCCTCCTGGAAACCAACATCTCCAGTGTTAACTTACTGAAAAAATATGGATTTGATCAATGGGCACACTTCCCGGGGGTAGCAGAGATAGATGGTGTAGAAGTGAGCCAGGTTTATTTTGGTCGCAAAGTTTAACCAGAGAAAAAGCGAAGAAAGGGTCTCCTCATGAAAAGAATTCTTGCGTTGACAATCCTATCATTTGTTGTGATTGGTTGTGTAGAAGTTCCAGAAGGGATCACCCCGGTTAAAAAATTTAAGGTGAAGAAGTTTATGGGTACCTGGTATGAGATTGCCCGACTGGATCACCACTTTGAGCAGGGTTTGAATAGTATCACTGCCAACTACTCCATTAACCGAGATGGTAAAATCACAATTCAAAACAGTGGCTATATGGTTAAATGGCAGGAGTGGAGATATAAAGAGGCCAAAGCATATGTTGTGGGTGAAAACAATATAGGTCTTCTTAAGGTTTCTTACCTTTGGCCATTCTATGATCCCTATGTCATTTTCAAGCTGGACCCAGACTATGAGTATGCCTTTGTGTGTGGTAAGGACAGGTCCTTTCTCTGGCTGCTTTCCAGAACCCGGTATGTTGATCGGGATGTCATTGAAGAATTTGAAGAAGAAGCTAAAAAGCTGGGGTTCAACACTTCGAAATTAATATATACTAAACATCTTTGAAAGCTGTGCTGGGGGTCAACGCGCATAGTAACCTCATATGGATAAAAAGGGGATAAAATGAAAAAATTGTTAGCGCTCATTGTGCCATTTTTGTTTGGCGGTTGTCTGGATGTTCCGGAGGGGATTACCCCCATCCAGAATTTTGAATTAGAAAATTATCTGGGGAAATGGTATGAGATAGCTCGCCTGGATCACTCCTTTGAACGGGGGCTTCACAAGGTTACGGCTGAATATGACATGCGCCAGGATGGTGGGGTCAGCGTGACAAATCGTGGCTATTTAATCAGCAAGAGCAAATGGAAGGATGCCCAGGGTAAGGCCTTCTTTGTGGATCAACCCACGATCGGGCATTTGAAGGTTTCATTTTTTGGCCCTTTTTATGGCACATATGCCATCTTTGAGCTGGGTGACAATTACGAATATGCCTTTGTTTCCGGTTCCACCACCAAATATCTATGGTTCCTGTCAAGAACGCCAGAGGTTAGCCAGGAGTTGAAAGATCACTTCCTTGAAAAAGCTGGAGCGCTGGGTTTTGATACAGAGGCATTGATTTTTGTAGATCAGGAATAGTTAATCTTATTACTTAAAACCATCATCATATCAAAGCCTCTGAATCTTCGGGGGCTTTTTTTGTCCACCTTCCGCAAGCAGCATGCTGCCTCTGTCTGCGCGTGCTCGACCATCATACGTATTCATGCTACGGCTTGGCAGGCAGGCTCATCATGACGACTGAAGTTGCTACATTTTGGTGGACAGAGCGAGAAGACATACATTGTCCGAGGAGGTAGTCAAGATGGTAACAGAAACTATACGCAGGCAATATACTGCTGAGTTCAAACGAGAATCGGTTGAGCTTTTGCTTCGCAGTGGAAAGACTGCAAGAGCGCTTGCAGATGAATTAGGTATAAGATCTGATCTTTTAGGCAAGTGGAAGAGCCAGTATCTCGCAGATAAAGAGAATGCCTTTCCAGGAACTGGCCATTTACAAGATCCAGAAGAAGAGCAGATTAGGAAGTTAGAGCGTGAGCTTCGGCGTGTAACAGAGGAACGTGACATATTAAAAAAAGTAGTGAGCATTTTCTCAAAGGATCCCAGATGAAGTATGAGTTCATCCATACGAACCGTTCCGTATTTGGTATCGAGAATATGTGTAGAGTATTGCGCTTAAGTCGGAGCGGTTACTATGGCTGGATAGGTAGACCTGAGAGTAATCGGGATCGTGATAATCGTATTCTAGTCATGAAGATCAGGAAGAGCCATGAACTGAGCAAAGAGATATATGGCAGTCCTCGAATTACCGATGATCTCATAGGCTGGGGGTATAGAGTCAGTCGTCCTCGTGTTGCTCGATTAATGCAAGCAAATGGCATCAGGTCAAAGATCAAGCGCAAGTTTAAGGTTACTACCAACTCAGATCACAAGCTGCCCATATCACCCAATCTACTTGATCAGGACTTTTACGTATCAGCACCAGGTCTCATTCTGGTATCTGATATCACCTATATCCGTACCGGAGAAGGCTGGCTTTACCTGACAACTATTATGGATCTGTTTCACAGGAAGATAGTGGGCTGGTCAATGAGTAGGACAATGACTGTACAGGAAACCACCATTGCTGCTTTGAGGCAATACATAAGCAATTACAAACCAGCATCTGGAGTGATCTTTCATTCTGATCGGGGCATTCAATATGCCAGCAAAGCGTTCAGAGAACTGCTCAATAAACACGAGATGGTTCAGAGCATGAGTGGTAAGGGCAACTGTTATGACAATGCTGTAGCTGAAAGCTTTTTCAAAACCTTGAAAACCGAGTGGGTATACCATGAACGGTACATGACCAGGGCTCAGGCCAGGAACAGTATCTTTGAATATATCGAAGTGTTCTACAACAGAATCAGAAAACATTCAGCTCTGGGATATTTATCCCCAGATCAATATTATCAACAATCAATCAAATGGGCGGCATAGGCTTCTTTATGTGTCCACTTTTTTGTAGCAA